>Ga0315274_10011493_pt1 | contig 12688 bp, 16 predicted proteins | sample YL17G02_20_MG_FD_203700 | JGI IMG/M metagenome (GOLD analysis project Ga0315274, IMG submission 203700) | Sediment microbial communities from Yellowstone Lake, YNP, Wyoming, USA - YL17G02_20 | ecosystem: Environmental > Aquatic > Freshwater > Lake > Sediment | place: USA: Wyoming | collected... | reverse complement strand
TCTAACAGATCCTCTTGCGTTACCTTTAGTATCCTGAACGAAGAAGTAGATCTTAGATCTCTTTTCTCTTAATTTGTTAATTGATATTTGTACTTTATCTAAGTTTAATGCTTGTTGCTCCATTTTAGAAATGTTTGATAATTTTTTTATTTAATAGACTATTGAATGCTAATTTAAAAGGTACGGTTGCATTCATTTTACTTTTTTTCAATCCTAAGGTATCTATCGGTTCAAGATCTTCAGCTAATATAACCTCAACCAATAGTTTAACCATTTCGTATTTTATAATGTTGATTTTCATTTCAGAAGACCCACTAAATTCTATTGGGTCTGTCATATCAACATATTTTTCAATTTCATCTAAATCGATGTAATAATTTTCTCCCATCACTTCAATCATAAAATCTCCTCCAATTTGTTTTTAAGTTCTTTAAGTGTAGTAATACTTAACTCAGAATCAACTTGTTTATTATACTCTGTCTCAAATTTTATAACTTTCTTATCCTTTGGACAATTTAAAAGTAAGTTAGGATTTGCAGTAAGTAAAACGTCAATTTCATTCCACATAGAATCTATTGTTGATTCCGAATAAAATTTCACTTTTTCAATCAAACATCCAAACTTAGATAAGAAAAATAAAGAGGCTGGTTTTGATTTACCTATTTCATCAGATACAATTGAAATATCATGATTATCTCTCATTTCATAATAGAACCCATTTAAATCATTCATTGTCGACATCTCAACTGAAGGAGAGTGACCAAATATTTCCATCGGATGTTCTTCATACATAAAAGAATAAAATTCATCTTTTGACGGAAACGTAAAATGGTTTAATAAATCTAAAGAATCTATTGGTTCTATGACTTCATACTTAAATACAGGTTCCTCACCTTCCTCTAATTCGGGCATAAGGTCTATGTTAAATTTTTCATATAACTGTCTGAATTTAAGTATAGTATCCCTTAAAACACCGTTCATTTCAATTCCTATTCTCATTCTTCGTATCTTTTTAAAATTTGTGTAATAAGAGGGTTTCTAACCACATCACCATCACCAAACTCGTGTACACCAACATTTGGTAAATCTCTGAATTTTTTCATAGCGTCCCAAAGACCTGTCTGTGTTTTATCTTTATGTCTGTCAAATTGTTCCAAGTCACCGGAAATAAAGAATTTAGAATTAAAACCAATTCTTGTTAACAATAACTTCATTTGACTCGGGGTTGAATTTTGAGCTTCTTCAAAGATAAGAATTGAATTATCAATATTCATACCTCTCATGTAGGCCAATGCAAAAACTTCAATTGCTTCAATATCTTTTAATTTTTCTCGATCCTCTTTACCGATTATTTTATTTAATAGATAATACGATGGAAAGATGTAAGGGTCTAATTTTTCTTCTACGTTACCGGGAAGTGAACCAAGTTTTTCTTCAGCCTCAACCGCTGGTCGTACAATTATAATTTTTTCATAAGGAGTGTTTGGATCACTTAGTAAATCAACAGCTCCTTTCATTGCTATGTAACTCTTACCAACACCTGCAGGACCTGAACAAATCGTAATTTGATTTGATTCTAATTTTTCGTAATACTCTTTCTGACTTTCCGATAAAAATTTTTGTTTTGTTTTTCTTTTTATGATTGAACAAATTTGTTCTTTTTTTGTTTTAACGATTCTCTCCACATTTGAAGGTTGAGTAGATGATACTCTCCTTGTTGTTTTTCCCATTCGATTGTTTTTAATTGTTAATATTTGACGTAATCTTTAATTTCTCTAATTTCTGAAGATGTCAATAAATTGATTTCATTTTTTAATCTAAATCTTTCATCATTAGTGAAGTATACTTTTCTTGCTGAAGCAATAAATTCGGTGTCAAATTTCTTTTCTTTTTCCAATATCCTTAATTTGTCTTCGATATCCCATAAATTCGTATTAACCAAAATTAATTTGGCGTAGATTAATTCTATCTCAAGATTATTGAGGTATTCTGAAGAAAAATTGTATAATAATTCAAATTCTTTGTTGATGAATTCTAATTTTTCTTCATTACTCACTTTAATTTTTTTAACTTGAAGTATTGATAACTTATCAATCATTTCTCCGACACTAACAGGAATTGATACCATATTCTTTATTTTACTTTTATTTTTTCTGTTGACATAGGAGATCGTTTGTATACCGTAGTTCCTCCATCAGGACTTTCGTAAATCCAAGGAGTTTCTTTTTCAATTTGATCTACCTGACTTTTAATCCATTGATATGTCTTTTTTAATCCAATTGATAATGGTTGACTAACTTCCCACCCAATTTTTTCACGATATAAATTATTATCTGAATTTCTACCCTTAACACCAAGAGGACATTTGAATCCATATTTTTGAATAAATTCTTCTCCGTCAATGTTCTTAATTTCTAAATTCTTTTCAGAGATGGCAATTGTCATTCCCGCAAGTTGATTAATGGTAACCATTTCCTCTGATCCAATATTAACAGGACCAGTAAAATCTGATTTCATTAAACGTAAAACAGCCTCCACACATTCTTCAACGTATAAAAAAGATCTTGTTTGAAGTCCATTACCCCACACTTCGATGATATCTCCGTCTTTAGATTCTGCGGCTTTTCTACACATTGCTGCTGGTGATTTTTCTCTACCACCTTTCCAAGTACCTTGTGGTCCGAATATGTTATGGAATCTTGCGATTCTCACATTTAACTTATAGTTTCTGTGATATGCTAAGAATACTCTTTCAGAGAATAATTTTTCCCATCCATATTCTGAATCTGGATTTGCAGGATATGCTGAACTTTCTTCACAGTTTGGATTTGATGGATCTAACTGATTATGTTCAGGATACATACAGGCAGATGAAGAATAAAATACTTTACCAACTTTTTTCTTAACGCATTCTCTTGAAACGTTTAAGTTAATGGTTGCTGAGTTGTGCATAAGGTTTGCATCATTCTCACCAGTGAAGATATAAAGAGCACCACCCATATCTGCGGCTAATTGATATACTTCATCAACCCCTTCTTCGATGACCAAATCTACGACCTTAGGGTCTGTTAAATCCCCTAATATAAACTCGTCACATATTTCATCTTGAAAAAAGTATTCGTGTTTTTTTATATCACAAATTCTTACGTGATTACCTTCTTCTTTTAATCTTTTTGCAAGGTGTCCTCCGATAAATCCACCTCCGCCTAATACCACTATTTTTTTCATGTTATTTAGTTATTACTTTTCCTTTCTTTCTTAATATGGTTAAACCATGGTTGGTAGGAATGGTCATCCACTCCCATTTTTCTTTATCTAATTCTTCAACCGCTCTATAAGGACCACCAAGTCCCCACTCACCATTTTCATCGTAATCTATTGGACTCCAATAGTTAGGTTCAGAATTTCCCATCAAATCGTGTAATAAAATTATTGTGTTTTCATCACTAACTCTGTCAATCTCTTCTAATTCTCTTTTAACGTGAGGGTAACTGTGCCAATCATCAACATAAATTAAATCGTATTTTTCAGTATTATTTGTTAAAAACTTTATAGCGTCTGATAATACGAATGTTTGATATTTTGCTAATTCTGCCGGTGCTTTCCAAACACTACTAGCAATATCTACTGAAGTTAAATGACCTCCTAATACTTTACAAGCAAGTAAAAACGGATAACTAGAACCACCACTTCTTACACCAAGCTCTAAAATTTTTTTACTTTTCATTTGAAGTGCTATTGAAAAAAAAGTTAGTACGTGTTCAAAGTATTGTGTTTCCCCATCATTTTTAGTTTTTAATGTGCGGTTCATTAATTCCATTAAATAATTTTCCATTATATTATTTCATTAATAATTTTATTTATCCCTTCTTTTAATGAAATCTTTGGTTTCCAAAAATTTAAGATGTAAGGGTCTGGTTCGTTTCTTTTATTAAGTTGAACTGTATCTATTTCTTTTGATGGGGATATTTTACAAGGAAATCTTTCTTTAATGATGTCAGCCACCTCTAAGATTGTATTCCATTCAAAGTTTGTGATGTGTAATTCTTGATCTCTATTTATCTCATTATATTTCTGAGAAAGAATCATTAATGCATTTGAACAATCTTCAGCATGAAGGAATTGTCTTTCTTCTGTTCCATCTGTCATCATTGTGATATTTCCATAATCTTTAGCCTTTAAAATAAAGTCAGTGATTACGTGAGACTTTTCTAAATCATGTTCAGGTCCATAAACGTTCCAAAACTTAACTGTGATACCACCTAACGCTCTTGTGTAAGATTCACCTAAAGCCTTTGCAATTCCATAAGGAGAATACGACATATTAGACATTTGAGAAGATGCGAAGATGAAAGGTTTTCTATATGATTTTAATGCATCAAATGTGTTAACCATAAGTCTTGCATTGTTATCTATAAAAGCATAAGTGTGTTGATACTTCTTCAAGTATCTTGAACCGCCTACATCAAATGCTAAAAACATTACAAAGTCTGACTGACTCACAAGAGAGTCAACCATTCCTTTAATTCTTAAATCTTGTATAGAATCGTCTTCTATATCAAACGTTAAAACTTCGTGACCTTCTGTTTTTAAGAATTTACAAAGTTCTGCACCAATTTGTCCTGCTGAGCCAAGTACTAGATATTTCATTATATTAAATCTTTTAAATAAGTTTCCCACATATAATCTTCCGAAGTTTGGAAGTTCTTTGCTGTTTGGAAGTTTCTCTCAATTGCGGGAAGCATTGATCGATATTTTTCTTCAGATAAAGATTCTAAATTAGGATCGTCTTCTAAGAAAATAACTCCTGCTGGATCAAAATATTTTTCGACAGCCTTTCTTGAACCATAATAAACAGGTACTGTACCCATAACAAAATTATCGGTAAGTTTTTCTGTAAAATATACATCAGAATTATCGTTTTCAATCGCAACGGAAAACATGTAATCTTTAATTCCATCTTCTTTATCTTTCAATTGAAATTCACGACCAGTTCCGTATAAGTCAACTTTACCTTTTAATTTTTCAACCCACTCAAGTCTATTTTGATGACCTCTTAACCATCCTTTATTTGATGCGATCATACTCACAAGTTTTGTTTTTGGGTGAATCATTCTATTCTCTTCCCAAATCCAAGGAGCTGCGTTAGTTAAACAATACTTAAATGGTTCACCTAATGCTAATAACTCATCCATACAAGTGAAAATCATTTTATAATGTGATCTAGTTTTTTCCAAATCTTCTGTAAGAACTTTAATTGTCCCTTCGTTCATTTGTGGTGATTCTAATAACCAACCAATTTTATCTGAACCTCCGTCTCTAAATCCCCAATCCTTGATGTAGTTATCAACATACACACTAATTTTATGTGGGTCTTGAGTTTCTCTTGATATCCATTGAAAATGCTTTGGCATATTTCTGTTTGATGAGCAGTCATATTCTCCCCACCAATCTGATACTTTTCTAATTTTTACTTTTTCCATTTTTTTATTTTTTTATCGTTTTACATAAACACCACCAATATGTCCGCCATGAGTGATGTCAAATTTATAGTTATATTTTTCAATCCATTCTGAAAAGGCCAATCTTTCATGTTTGTCATATTCTGGTTCACCACCGTGCCAATCATCAAATCTGATAAACACTTCTGACCATTCACATTTAGTTAAAAATTCTAATGCAGAAACTGTTGGTTCATAGATATCAACATCAATGTTACAAATTGCAATTTTAGATATACCATAATCAGATGGTACCGTTAATTTGTGAACATCGGATATAATCATTTTGATGTTATCATGACCTATGAATCTTTCTTTAACTTCATCAATAGATTTAGGAACATTATGATTATCAACATATAATGGATTGTCCAAGGCAAATGCCCTTTCAATCCAATCACTATCACTTGGTACGTTTTTATTAGTCTGTTCTAATCCTTGAAAATGATCAATTGTGAATATTGTTTTATCAGGAAATACTGATGACAAGGTTTTTGTGCTCCCTCCTGTAAAAGTTCCAAATTCAATAACGTCACCAATTAAATTATACTTATTAATTGTTATAGTACCTTGAATATGGGATATGTCACATATCTCGTTATTAGGATTTGTATTAATCATTCTTAATCGGCATTAATTTACCGCCCTCAATCCAATCACAAGGGATTGTGTTCCAGTATGATTCGTAAATGTCGTCAGCCTTAGGACCTCTTGGACCAAACCAACGAGAAGGACAAACTATTTTTTTATCTTTATTTTTATTTAAGAATACACCCCACCATGAGAAAGTAGAATTAGAAATTATATGATTCTTACAAAGTCCCATCAGATACAATTCTTTCCAATCAGTATCTTCATTTACAAAAATTACAGAGGGAAAGTTAAGGTTATCTTTTACCCATTGAGGGTCATCACTAAAAACAAACACTGTTGAATAGTTTCCAATTACTTTTAACGCCTCTTCAATATATTCTTTTGTGATTGTTGGGTGTATTTCAGGAAATTGAAGATACTCACTTCTTCTTACGTGAAGAGAAAGTGTTTCAGAATTGTTAAGTTGTGGGTATTTTTCGTAGAACTCATCGACTAATTCTTTAGTCGGTTCAAACATTTCTCTAACTTTATCTTCGTATCCAAACCAATTCTTTGTGCTTTGGAAATATCCGTCAAATACGGTATTTTCTTCAACGGGATTTACTTCACTATATTCGAAAGGACCTTCCGTTACACGAGTAAAACCATCTAAATTTTCTATAAAGTTTAATTTTCTAAACACGTTGTTTAGATAATTTTCAGCCCCATTTCCTTGACCTGGAGTCCAAGATCTTGGGATAAACACAACGTCTCTATTATGTTTCCATCCTTGGCTTAATGCGTGAGCAGCTTCAAATAATTGATTACCAAGGCCTCCCATAAGGTTACCTGAAATTAAATTTTTCATATTATTTTTTAAGATATAAACTATCTCCCCATACTGAATGGAATTTGTGATAGTAGTGTTTATAGTATCCTTTAGATTCTAAAAGAGCATCAATTTCCGTATCAACCTTTTGTCCTTCGTAAAGTTCCACTTCAGCCGTTTCAATAACAATTACTTTAGCGTTGAATATAACATCACTTGAATTTAATATTTCAAAATCGTGACCTTGAGTGTCTAAACTAACCAAATCGAAATTTGATTCTAAATTATTCTCAAGTAAGAATTCATCAATGTTAATTGTTTCAACATTACATGTATCAACTTTTGTAATGTCTTTGTATAAATCGGCGTGTATTTTTAAATTTTGTAATGAAGAACAACCAGGATTTGTTTTGGTAGTATCTTCAATAATATTAAACTCTGAAGTACCTTTTTTATTACTAACCGCGTAAGGGAAAACCAAACTCTCAAATGTTTGATTTGTTACGTTTTTAGTAAGTTTTTCTAATAATTTTGGATTTGGTTCAAACCAATAAACTTTCTCAGGATTTAATCTTTTGTAAAAGGTAATCTCTTCTCCTAAACAAGCACCAATATGTAAGATGTTGTTTATTTTATTTTTTGAATTCTCCTCAATGATTAAATTTTCTATACTACTATCAAATGCCATTTTATAATTTTTCGTAAGGTGTTTTATTTCTAATCTTATTAACCGTTTGAATAACATTATTCATATTAACCTTATGGTCATTAATTGGGTTAGATTCGTTGTAAATGTAATTTATGTTAGGTAAAAATCTATAATGTTCTTCACCTGACATTTCAAACATTGGAAACATAAATGATAAATCACCTGCAACATTCCAATAATTACCATTTTCGTCTTTTAAATCTTCTTCTTTAATTTTTTTCCATAACCAAGATTTCCAAGTTCTAAGATGAGATAATGTGAATGTTTGTTTTCTAACGTCGGTAAATTGTGTTGGTGGGTTTGCGAAACCGGGTCTACCATCATGGTATTTGAATGAACCACTGGTCATCCAAACATTTGGGTCTTGATAAAGTTCATTAATTCTTGTAAAAACATTTGAATCTGGTAACCAATCATCACCATCTACCTCTACACAAATTTCATCACCATCAATTGACCTCCAATTAATAATTTGATCATAGTTACCTGGTTGATATAGTTTAATATGATTTTCTATTAAAATAAATCTCGGGTCACCCTCAATAGTTTTTTTTATAACCTCCCTTGTGTTATCTGTCGATAAATCATCTGTAACATAACATGTAAAGTCTTTGAACCTTTGTGACATAATACTTAACAAAGATCTTTCAACGTATTGTGCGCAATTGTAGGTTGTTGTTAATATTATCATAAGTCAATTAAATAACCTTCAGGTTTAGTGTTATATTTAAAAAATTTTAATCGACCCTCCATCTCACCCATATCTTTAAACTTAAACTGATCTATCACCGCATCTATTTCTTGAACAAATACTGTATATCCTTTAGATAATAGAATAAGACAAAGATTATATTGTTGGGAGTCTGTTATTATATCCGTACCCTTTTTATATGAAATATGTTTCATAACAAACGGTATTTTTTTATCTGGATTTTTTTTCATATAAAGATTGGCCAAGTATTCTGTGTGGTCGATATTCATTTCATCAACCAACACGGATAATTTAGCATTTGCATTATATTTTTTGGCATAGTTAGATAAAGCTCGATTATCTCTGGGTAAACACGGACCACCAAATCCAAAACCATATTTTAGGAATTTTTTACCTACTCTAGAATCAGAACCAATTGCTTTTAATATTGTTTGAGCTTCAGATTCAAGACCTGAATTTACGGCAATTTCACCAATCATGTTGGCGAATGAAATTTTTGTAGTTAAAAAACTATTGATTGCGATTTTTGTTAATTCAGCGGCAGAATATGACATAATGTTAAACGTAACATGTGTATCAGACACTGCTCGATATAAATTGATAATGTATTTTAACTTATCTTCATTGTTAGTACCAAGTAAAACCATATCACATTGTTCTATACCTTTAACAATCTCACCTTGAGCAACAAACTCAGGATTATAAACAACATTTACGGATATTTTTGATAAGAATTCAGATATATTCTGAACATCTCCAGGATTAGTAGTACAACCAATAATTAAAGTTTTACCATTTAGATCAATTCCTTTCTCAAAACATAATTTAAAATCATTAACAACTTCATTCAATTTGGTAATATTGTATTGACCATCGGATAGGGATGGAGTTTCGACAAATGTCCAAATAAGGTCCGAGGACTTTATTACTTCTTCATTTGTATTCATGACTTCTAAGAATCTCTTTTTACTTAAGAGATCCAAAATAAAAGGTTCGTTGGTAAAACAAAATCCATTCTTTAAGTTCTTTCTATATGTTTCATTTTTATCTGAAACAAATACGGGTATTCCATGTTTGTCGCAAACTAACGCAAACCCAAGACCTAATCTACCGGCACCTATTACTCCTACATTCATGAGTTTAAAATTTGGATATATTTTTCTTTAATTCTTTTGGCAACTTTTTCTGCGTGATATTTTTCAATATCAACAGGAGGTTCAAATAGTTCTGAACTAAGGATTCCACCAGAAGAATCGACTTTATAAATCCAACCTGGTTTACCACACAACCATCCTTCGATGGTAGTTCTACCTAACTGAATACCTGCGGTCATTTTACATCTATTAATAAAAGATTCAACCGACCACGTAGATTTAAAGTGTTTAACGTGAGAATGTTCTAATATTTCTTTTAAGTAATTTGATTTATCTTCACCTACCAACCATAATTCCATTCCTTCCTCTTTTGATTTTGATATAAGATCTCTAATTGTATTTTCTCTTAGATAATCTATTGTACCAACAAATAGGATTGAATTTTCTATTTTCTGAGTTTTAGGTTTAAACTTTTCATTATCAATTGGATTATAAATAACTTCTATTTTTTCTTGTGGAATCTCAAATTTATCTACCAAATATTGTTTAATCTCAGGTCTAATAGCGATGTATTCTTTAATTGATTCATGAATAAAAGGATCCTCTAAACTAATAACTTCAGAATGAATTGTGGTGATTTTATCAATTTTGGGATAAAGAGAGCAAACTCTTTCAGTTATTGGTTGGTGTTGAGTATGAATTATGTCGTAGGTTACGTCTGATATTTGATAAAATATTCCTGGTTGTGATGGTTCAACGACACCGTTTGGTGAGTTGAATCCCCACTGTCCGTCACCCATTTTATAACCCGGAGGTTCTGTGTGAGGCTTTACCTTAATACCTTTCTCGATTGCCAATTTAGTTAAAGGTCCGTCTATTTCAGACATAACAGTAACATCACAATTTAACTTAATTAAATTTTTGGCCAATTCGTAAACATAAAGTTCAGATCCCGTAAAATTCTTAAAATATAAACAACTAATTAAAACTTTAATTTTGTCTTCAATTTTATACTTAACCTTAATAGGTAAATTATTCTTAAAAGTTTCCGCAAATATTTTTCTGTTCTCATCCCATTGTTGGTTAACCATTCCAATAGATTTGTGAGTAATTCTAATATTAGTTATAACACCAACCTTAACACCTTCTAAGAAATTCTTAAAACAAAAAGTTACATCATATAAATGAAATCCTTTAACTGTCTCATCAAAATTATGTTTAATTTTAGTTTTATCTAAAGCTATGAACAGACCGTCGACAATAACAGTTTCTTTGATATTGTTACCAAGAGAATCTGAATATTTAGATTCCCATTTTTTACCTTCGTGTTCGTGATTAACTATACCAATCATTCTACCTTTCTGTTCCCACCATTGTCCACTTTCTGGCATATAGGTTGTTCCGGCAACACCTAAAATTCCAAAGTCACTTTTTTCAAAATGTTTAAGAATTTTGGAATACCAAGAACTACTTTCGAAGTACAAATCGTCATGACACAAAACAACTATGTCAGTTTCTGATTCATTTAATATCTCATTATAAACCTCACTAAGACTCTTTTCACCGTTATTTATTTTTTCAATAACGTTAATCTTTTTGAAACCAGAACTTTTTTTCAGGTATTCAATGAACTCAGGGTTATGAGATCTTGTACTATATCCTACTGTTATCATATCTTAATTATTTTATTCCTGTTGAACCAAATCCATTATCTCCTCGATCTTTTTCAATTACATCCTCAACTTCCATTAGTTGAACCCATCTACCATTAACAACTGGTGATAAAACTCCTTGAGCCACTTTCATACCTTTCGTTATTGTAAATTCAGTTTGATTGGTATTGAATACGATAACTTGTACTTCTCCTGTGTAACCACAATCGACAGTACCAGGTGAGTTCAATACGATTAAACCATGATTAATTGCTAAACCACTTTTGGTTCTAACTTGAAGTTCATATCCTTCATCGATATCAAACTTTAAACCTGTCGGTATTAAAGCTCTACCAAATGGAGGAATCACCATTTCCACAATTGAATGTAGATCAAATCCAGAATCTGTTGGATAATTATATTTTGGTGTTGTTGCTTGAGGATCTATTTTTTTATACCCTAATGCTCTTTTGTCGGACACTTCAAATCCTTTTTCAAATTCTTCTAAGTCAAACCCTAACAATTCATTCATAATTTCATTATCATCTTGGGAAATTCCACCAAGATCTTCAAACCCATCAATTTTTTTTAAATCATCAAGTAATTGTTTTCTAAATGCTTCGTTCATGTTATAATAAATTTTGTAATTTTTTAACTACCTCGTATAATACCTTAACGTCTTTTTCACAATAGGTATTAATTTTATCAATGTTTTTTTCTTTGTAGAATACCTCGTGAACCCTTGATCCATCCATTTCATCTGATTTAGACGACTCAACACCCATAACACCACACATCAAATCTAATGTAGATATTGATGCGTATTGTCCATACTGCCACACATCTCTTGTATCTATCGCTTTAACTTCCCATGGTTTGGTATCGTATGTAGGAAAAATCTTTGGTGGTAATATATTGTTAATAATCATTCTTTTTGCCATCATTGGAATGTCAAAATTCTTAACGTTGTGTCCACAAAGAAAATATCCGAGTTCACCACATCTGAATAAAGTTTTTCTGAGATCAATCAATAAAGATCTTTCATTCTCGTCTGAAAATATTGTTGTCTTAAATTTTCCTGCGGAATCTACAATACCAAGACAAACAGTAACGATTCGAGCAAACTCAGGAACTAATGCTGTTCTTGTTTGAAACAGTTGATCGAGAGTTACGTCCGCATCTTCAGGAAATCTTTTTTTAAACCAAGACTCATAATTAGAAAAAAGTTCAGCCAATTTAGGATTCTTTTTTTCTAAGGTAGGGTAATCCGATTCGATACCAACTGTCTCGATATCGATGAATAATATTTTATCTAAAGGTACATTTATCATATTAAACTTTTGTATAGTTCAGCTCTATCTTTTGTTACTTTATTAAGATCATATGTGTCTTTAACTGTTTCATATAATCTTTCACCTAAATCTTGAATTAAATTAGGATTCTTTACAAGTTTCTCAATATACTTTGCCCAATCAGAATGATTTCTATTTTCATTTACTAATAAGGCATTTCCATCTGTAAAGTTACCATGATCTAACGCATGTTTCAAATCTATTGTATAAGGACCAATATCAGAAGCAATTAGCGCCTTCTTATAAAACCCTGATTCAATAACTTT
>Ga0315274_10011492_pt1 | contig 12688 bp, 5 predicted proteins | sample YL17G02_20_MG_FD_203700 | JGI IMG/M metagenome (GOLD analysis project Ga0315274, IMG submission 203700) | Sediment microbial communities from Yellowstone Lake, YNP, Wyoming, USA - YL17G02_20 | ecosystem: Environmental > Aquatic > Freshwater > Lake > Sediment | place: USA: Wyoming | collected... | reverse complement strand
CCGGGGGACGCTCCGCCGCGGGCACGTCTCGAAGTGCCTCCCTGGGCTGCCGGGGGTGCCATCGGGGAGGCTTGGATGGCCTGGAAAGCTCGGCGCAAAAGCGAATAGGAGTCTTTGACCCTCAGGCTGTACCGTGGGGCATTCCACCCGGCCCACCGGAATTCTTTCAGGGCCCGGGCCTGCACCACCGTTGGACCCGCCATACCGGGCAAAGCATCGGCGACAGGATGACCTTGCTCCATAATGGGTCGCAGGCGGGCGCCTTCCAAAGGCTGATAGGAGAAAGCTGCCATCACAAACCCGGGCGTCTCCGCTGTGATCACCGTGCCGTCCTTCTCCAAACCTGCAAAGACCCTGAAGCTCGAGGGATCGGTCACATTCAGAAGATTCCAGGGAATCCGCAGATCGATCGTGTCCGTCTGGACATTAGCGTGCCATTCTGCCAGGGAATCATAATCGGGCGAGGCAGGGTTCAGGCTGCCGTAGCGCAGGATGCTGCGGTCATAGCGCTGGGGCGGGAAGTATCTGCCGCTGCGAGCAAAGCGGCGCCGGTTGGGCTCACTTACTTGCGACTCGAAGTTGCCGGTGGCCGTTAGCGCGGGTTTCCATCCGAGCTTCGAACCCAGGATGGTCTGAGTGGGAATCCCCTCGACGGGGGTGATCTGGAAGGGGTTGTACGAGGATGCAATCCAGATGCGGCTAGACCCCGGCCCTGCCAATTGGATGGCATAGGTCATCCCCATGGGAAACCGGACGGGAGTGATGAAGGGCAGATAGGTGAGACCGGCGAGATTCGGGGCGGTTCCCAAGCCGATCAAGTAATTGACATTCTGCCAGTCCGGCTGACCATCGTTATCGTTGTCCAGCTTGGCGACCACTAAGCGCAGGTAAAGGAAACCCTCATCGGCGTCTGCGTACATGGCTTTCAGGTCCCGAGCCGGGTCGAAGCGGTCGCCCAATGGCTGGGATTGCCGGGGCTCGAGCTCGGTGTAAACGGGAGGCATATTGGCCCATTCGGCCGCATCTCCACCCAGCAGGTGAACGCTCCGCCGGTTGGGGTCCGCAGCCAGGAGGCCGAAATATTCCGCCGGATTCATGAAGTTCTGCCACAGGACCCGCCGGTCGGGAGGGGTCTCATAGTCGCGCTGGAGCCAGGACTGGCGGAACCACTGGTCGGCCCATTCGAACACCATGCCGCCGGCGGCGCCCGCCTCGCGAATGCTGCGAGTAAGGCGCGCCAGCAACTGGCCCTGCTGTTGTTCAGTCTTCCCGCCCTCGTCGAACCCGGCCGAGCTGAAATGCGCCATCCCGAGGCTGGTGGGAATGCCGTAGTCGGTGATGACCAGCGGGAGGCCGCGATGGTATGCCTTCAGATCCTGAAGGTAGCCCAGGAAGGGATTGCTTCCATCGGCATCCCGGACGGCCTGATACCGCGGGTCACGGTTGATGAAGTCCGGGTAGAAAGGAACCACGTTGTACGCGGCGAAATAGCCGGCCGCAAATCCCGGGCGGGGACGCAGGTGGGTGGGATCAATCGAGACGCCGTCATCGTCGTCGTAAGGGCCGGCGGGCGAGGGCACGCGCTCACCCTGGGCACGCCGGATGGACACTTCCTCGAGCAGGGTGCTCTCGGTCGGATGACGCATCGGGTCGAGCGTGGGCCAACTGAGGAAAGCCGCCGGGTGCTGCCAGTTGTATTTGCCCTCCTCGTATTCCACCGCATGGTTGATCATCTGGGCGAGGAAGATTTCTGTAGGGCTGCCCGCAGGCACCTCGATATAGGTTCCCCGGTAGTTTTGCATGTCAGGATGAAGCAGATTGTTCCCCGTCACCACATGGGACAGCCAGGTCTGCCCCACGATAAACCCGGCTACCCACGGAGCTACGTTGTACGGGTAGACTCCTCCGGCATGCCCTCGGCCCGCGGCGACATCGCCTTGCCCGTGGATCACGTCAATCGCGTCGCGAATATCTCGCTGACAAGTCTGGTAGTACGTGCCCTCGAACATGTCGTCCCGCGGCGGATCCCCGAAGGAGACGCCCTGCAGGAGCCACAACGGTCGCCGGGCGGGGCTGTTGTTGAACTCGAACAGCGCCCGGTAAAAGGCCGGAGGAAGGACCGTGTAAACACGGATGGTGTTCGCGCCCAGATCGCTGATCTTGTTCAACCAGTCGGTATAGACGGCGGAATCCGAGACGCCCTCAGCGGGAAAACGACCGGGGAGCGTGGGGGTGAGACTGACGCCTGCCAAATACACCGGCTTCCACCCGTCTCCAGCCCGCAAAGAAAAAGACTCGCCTTCCACCCGAACCGGGTAGCGCAGATCCTTCGCGCGCTCCACGGGGCGGAATTCCAGGCTGGCTTTGCGCACGTCACCCGAGAGGTTGTAGAGCTCTGCCAGGTTCTTCAGCGCCAGCGGGTTGTTCTCGTCCTTCGCCAGGGCAAGTTGAAACTCCTGCACGGCGTCCCGGTTGCGCCCCATTTTGCGGTACAGGGCCGCCTGGGCAGTGTGCACATCCGCAGTCTCCACGCCTTGCTGGTGAAGCTGATTAAGGAGCCTGGTGGCTTGGTCGAGTTTACCCAGCTCGATTTCGGTGTAGGCATACCCCAAGGTGATGTCGACTACCTGGGGCGCAAGGTCGTGGGCCCGCCGAAAATAGGGTTCCTCCGCGGTTTTGGGGTTGCCCAGCTTGAGATAATCCCAGCCTATCAGCGCCAGGATTGCCGTGTCGTTGGGATCGATCAGATGGGCGCGGCGGAGGAGCTCCAGCGACCGCGCATAGTTCTGGTTCTTGTACTCGGCGACGGCCGCGGTGTAAAGGGGCCCGGTCACGGGCTTGACCCAGAACTCCCACACGTAGGTCGCCGCCGCAATTACGATCAAGGAAACAATGATCCGGTTCCTCAACAAGCGCATGCGTCAGGCCCTATCGAGCTGCCCCCACGTGGGCAACTTTCTCCCATTTGCGGAATCCGGTCATGAACCGGACCACACCCTGGACACGATAGAACAGCACGAGCTGGCGGTAGCCGATGTTCTCCATGACCGCGTACCAGAGCAGGGTCATCAGGTCGCGAAAACTGGGGTAGCGCCGGTAGGTCAGTTCCTCCAGCAGGACTGAACCGACCGACAGGAATGCGCCATAGACCACACTGAGGACGACAAAAAGGACAAACAGCGGCACGGGCACCATGCCGAAAATTAAGGCCAACGGAACCATGAAGTAACCCAAAAACTCCACCACGGCCCCCAAGCCTTCCACGTACAGGTGGAAGGGAAAGCTGATCATGCCAATGGTGCCAAAGCGGCTATTGAAGAGTATTTCAGAACTCTTCCAAAGCGTCTGGCACAGACCCAGCTGCCAGCGCCGCCGCTGGCGTCCCAACATTTTCAGAGTGGACGGGCACTCGGTCCAACAAACCGGGTCGGAGGTGAACTTCATCTTGACCTTGCGTTTATGGTGTATGGCCCAGCGGTGGATCTGGACGATGAGGTCCATGTCCTCGGTAACCGTTTCGTGCTGGAACCCACCGGCGTCAATCACGGTCTCCCGGTGAAACACCGCGAAGGCACCCGACACGATCAGCGTTCCTCCGAGCAAATCCCAGCCCGTCCGGCCAAACAGGAAACTGCGCAGGTACTCGACGACCTGAAAGCGCTCGATCCCGGTCTTGGGCAACCTGACCTTTACCACTTTGCCGTCCTGCACTTCGCATCCGTTCAAGATGCGGACGATGCCGCCGCTCGCCACGGTGTTGATGGGGGAACGCACGATGGGGCGCATCAGACGTAACAGAGCATCGCGTTCCAGGAGGCAGTCTGCGTCAAGGGTGCAGAAATAGGGCGTCCGGCAGATGTTGATGCCCACGTTCAGAGCGTCGGGCTTCCCGCCGTTCTCTTTGCTGATCACCAGCAGGTTCGGGATACGAGGATTCAGATAGAAGCCCCGCAGGGACTTGGTCTGCAGGCGGGGCCGGTAGATCAAGTCCATCTTGACCAGGCGAAAGGCGGCGATGAGCCGGTTGAGCGTGCCGTCGGTGGACCCGTCATCAATGACCACAACTTCCAGGCTGGGGTAGTCCGTCCGGAGGATGGACCGGACAGAGTCCACAATGACCTCTTGCTCGTTCCAGGCCGGCACGACGATGGTGACGGGAGGCGTGACCGCCGATTCGCGCAGTTCATCCAACCCCTGGTAGGTGAGCCGCCGGTTATGAAGCCATACCGAACCCAGGGACATAATCATCAGCAAGGTATAAGTGCCGTTAGCCAGGAAAAAGTAGGACACGATCACCACGTTGAACATGTTCATGGCGTGGTAGAAGACTTGTCGCCACTCTTCCATAGGTTGTGAGATCTCCTCAGCTCGCGGCTTGGCGCATCGTGGCTTCCGCCAGCGCCCGCAGCTCCTTGTCAGGATCCTGGGTCGCGACATGGCTGACCCAGGCCCGGATCTGGGGGTCGGGGTGCCGGCCAAAATTCTCCAAGAACTTCTTTCGCAGATCGTGTTCGGAACTGTGGTGCAGCACCGAGACCAGGTAGCTGGTCTTTCCCATGTGCGCAAACTGCTCGATGACCCGGCCCTCGACGCCTTCTGCTTCGCTGCCATACTGCGCGAGAAGGCTCGGGATGAGCCCGGCGCGCTGCATTTCGTCGGCAATCTGTTCCTGGCTGTAGCGGTCCTCGGTGCTCAAGAAATGCGCGGCTAGGTGGTCGCTGCCCACTCGGCCAAAGACCAGCAGTGTGCGCGCCGCCGCTTCCCGCACCATCCAATGCGGGTCAGTCAGGCGTTGCGCGACTTGCGGTGCCTGCGAGAGGTACTTGCGCTTGGCCAGGGCACGCACGGCGTGGAGCCGCACAAACCATTGCGTATCCTCGAGCAGCGTCAGCAGCACCGGGGTGGAACGCGGGTCCCCCAAATGAGAGACCACTGCGGCTGCCCGCGCCCGCACGTCCGGGTTCTCGTCGAAACACAGCCGCGTCACAAAGGCGTCGATCAGGTCCAGGGAGAAGATCCTGGAATCCATCACAAAATCTTCTTCCCACGCCCCTTGACGCTCCACAATTTCCCGGATGATGTCCGTACCCAGGAAACGAATGCGGCGATGGGAGTGGTTCAGGGATGGGATCAGCCCCACGGCCTGTCTGAGCGGGAAGCTGACCAGGGCTGTCTTGAGGGCGCGCAGGGAGAGCGTCGCAGCAGGCTTGAGCACTACGGCGTGCAATCGCTCCACCAGCGGCGCAAAACTATCCGGCTCTTGAATGGCGGCCAGGGATCGTACCGCTACCGCCTGCACGTCCGCGTGAGGGTCCTCGAGAGCCTTCACCAACAACGGCCAACTGGCCCGGTGCTGAATGCGGCCCAGATTGTCCGCCGCCTTGGCTCGCATCAGGAAGTGCAGCCGGCCGACGCGCTCCAGCATAGCTCCCGGGCGGGCCAGGCAGTCGCGGATCGAGGTGGTGTCCACCCGGCTTCGGAGCCGCTGCTGCCAGACGTTCACCAAACCCAGATCCTCGCAGAGTCGGCGCAGGATGGGCACCTGTTCGGAGGTCGGTTTCTTCTCCAGGCAGAGCTGCTCCAGGACAAAGCCGCGGTCCAGCCCCGAGATGCCCTTCAGGACCGCTAATCCTCTGTCATACTCAAGTTTCTCGGCCAGCACGGCAGCGATGACCGGGCTATACCTCTGGCGCAGGTCGTCAATGCGCTGGAAATACTTTTCCCGTCGCTGCCGCCGCGCAATCGCCGCTACCACCAGGCTGCCGGTGCCCAGCAGAACCACGATCACAATGCTGATGACAACTTCGAAGATGTGTTCAATGAGGAAGGGCATGATCTTCGCGCCAGGTCCCGAGCGTCTTCAACCCGTTTTTGGCTGCCTCGAAAGGCTTGCGCGTGCACCATCTGGCTGGACGGTGGTCCCGGCTTCCCTGTTTTCCACCTCCCCTCCTGAACGGGGAGACACCTTGGTGGTGGGCCTGCAAGCTTATCGACAGTGCTCTGCGAGAGCAATAGCTCCAGACCGTGGCGGCAACCTAGCGGGCCTCCCGCTTGGTGTCCGGCTGGCAGGAGCCCCTCGGCTGTGCGACGCGTCCCCTTGGAACGCCCGAACCGGCCGTTACAAGTCTCGTACGCACCAGTGTTCGGCTGAATCCCTTGGGCCTGCGACTGAGGGCAGCGGGGTTCCGGCACCCCGTCGTGGGTGGCACACACCCAGCCTCCGCCGCGCTCCTCCTAAATTAGGACGGCACTATCGTGCTGGCATTCAGAAACAGAGCACCGGATTATAAGACCGAAGCCACGTCAAGGCCACATTTTTCCGACGAAGAGAGAATCTCCTGGTGGCGTTGACTAGTTGAATAGTCGGACGAGCCGCGGGTCAATGTGTCCCTGCGCCACGCAAAAGCCGCAGTGGCTGTTATCCACAGTCGAAGGGGGGCAAGCGCCGAGCCGGCACTTGGCTGCGCGAGTTCTCAGCGTTCGAGCGGCAACCCGGCTTTTTCCCAACCGGCCAAGCCCTCTTGGTAGACTTTCAGCTTCTCCGCAGCAAAGCCGAACGTCAGAAGGACACGTCCTGCAGCCCGGCTGGCGGCGCAGACATCACCCGCGGAGCGCCCGCTTTCGTACAGCACAATGTTCCTGTCTTTGGGCAGACTGCCCTGGCGTTCCTGGATTTTCTCCGCAGGAATGTTGATGGCCCCTGGGATTCGGCCACTCTGGAATTCCTTTGGTTCCCGGACGTCAACAAACAGGGGCTTGGTGGAGCCCTCGAAGAGCCGGCGGGCCTCGGGCGTCCCGATGAGGCTGGGCTCCGGCTGGTTGGCATCGTCCTCGCTGCACCCCAGCGGAGAACCCTGGAGCTGCGTGAAGAATCCGGCGCCACTGTTGCCAAAGACGCCGGGCGAAGTGGATGGGGAGCTCCCCGACGGATGGGCAGAGGCTGAGGACGGCTGTGCCGTGGATTGGGCTGGCGCCGTGCCTTGGCGTGCGAGTTCTTGATCAAGCAGCCGGGAAAACTCGGCTGGCTCGATCGGGCCCTCGATCATCTTTTGACCGACAAAGAAGGTGGGGGTGGCACGCACGCCCAGCGCGCGGCCATCGTCGACATCGCGGCGAATACGCGCTGCCATCTCGCCGCTCGCTAGACATTGGTGGAAGCGCGCAATGTCTACGCCAACCTCGCCCGCGTAACGCGTGAGCGCCTCTTCTCTGAGGTCGTCCCGCCCGCGGTAAAACCTCTCCAGGGCCTCCCAGAACTTTCCCTGGGCGCCCGCGCACTCACTGGCTTCGGCCGCTTTCTCCGCTTGGGGGTGGATGCGCCCGAGTGGAAAATGCCGGAAGATGAAGCGAATCTGGCTCCCGTACTTCTTGCGAATTTCCCGCGCGGTGGCTTCGGCCCTTACGCAGATGGGGCACTCGATGTCTCCGAACTCAACCACGGTCACTGCCGCTTGGGGATTTCCAGCCACGCGGCTATCGGGCCGAACCAGACGTTCACGCAGAGTTTCGGCGGGTGCTTGTTGTACCGGCGGAAGTGCCCCGTGCCGCGACAGGAAGCCAAAGGCTGGTGCGCCCACCACCAGTGCGGCAACGAACAGCGCAAAATGCCTTCGGACGGCAGCTAATGCCGCGGCGGGTTCCGCGTACAGCGCGGGGCGAGCAAGCTCCAGAATCGCTAGGACAAGAATAGACGTCACGGCCAAGGCGGAGATCACGCACCAGGTGCACCAGGCGTGCAGGACAAAGGCTTCAATTCCTGTCAGGTAGAGCGAAAAAAGGAACCCGGCGCCCGAAATGCCCACCAGTGCGTATCGAATCGCGTGCGCCAGCGACGCAGCAAGCAGCGGCGCAGCGAAGATCAGCAGCGCCAGCGTGACGTACATCAACACGCCGAACGCAGGCAGAGGGATACCTAGGAGATGGGAATAGGAACTGGCCCGGACCGTGTCGCAGCCACTTCCCAGACAAACCATGGGCCGTAAAGGCGAGGTATAGACCCACAACAGGTAAGTGGAGTCGAACAGGCCGATCAGACTCAATGCCAGCAGCAACGATTTTCGCATCGCCTGCTATTGTACAACGGCCCCATGGAGAGGGATTGAAGATTGAGCCACCCATCTCCTCGGCGCACTGAGATCAATCCTCAATCTTCAATCGGCAATATCAGAACGCTCCGCCGCCCCCACCGCCGAACCCACCGCCTGAAAAGCCCCCGCCACCAAAGCCCGAACTGCCGGAAGAGCCAAAGCCTGAGCCTTCGGATCGGGGTGTAGAGACGAACGTCGAAGCAGTGCGAGAGGACATGGCGTTCAAGTTGTGCATCAGGAGGGATGGCCGGAAGGTGCCGTCATAGTACCCCCGGTACCAATCCGGCGGTTGTTTGTAGATGTTCTCAAAGGCCCGCGCCCACTTGCCCTCCACGCCCAGGGCCATGGCATAGGGCAGGTACTTGTCAAACATCTCGGGAGAATTCACCAGCCGCGCAAAGTGATCCTTCTCGGCCCGGTTCATGAACTCCTCGAAGCCGAGGATCTGACTGCGCACGCGCGCGCCGAGTATCGTCCGCGCCGGCATGACGAAGGCGAAGATGATGACGATCAGGCCTGAAGAAATGCCGGACAAGATCGCCGTGAGCATGGAGGTCCCGCTGTGCGCAGCCCAGGGTGCCAAGAGGGCCACCGCAACGACAGCCACCGCAACCCCGAGCCCCAGATAGAGATTCCTCACCTTCTGGGGATTATGTGTGTAGTAGCGGCCGGAGATGAGCTGCTTGAAAAGTGCTTCGCGAATCTCCGGCAGCTTCCGGTAGAACTCATTCTCCAGAGCTAACAGGTAAACAGTCGCTCCCGGGTGGCTAGGGTTGGTGAACATGCCCCGCAGTAGCTCGCGTTCGTGTTCTTTCAACTCATCCCACTCGGAGTCCGGTTTGAGTAAACGAAACGTGTAGTCACGGGTCTTCCAGATCAGGCCCTTCTCCTCCCCCTCCTCGATGCGCAGGTAGCCGCGCACCGCCAGGTCCACGAGCGTCGCCGTGATGTCGCGCATATCCGGCGTGTTGTCCACGAGCGTGCCCACTTCTCCGGGCGTCAGCTTCTCCGGTGGCTCATAGAGCACCATGACGGGCTCGGAGGCGCTCGGGTCTTTGCCCCGCTTGTACCACAGCCAGAACATGAAAATGAAAACGACAATGGGAACGCCAAACATCCAGTTGGCGCGCAGGAAGCGCCAAGTGAGCGCTGCTGCTCCGGGTTTTGCCACCACGCCCTTGTCCCAGCCGACTACCACGGTCAGGCCTTCGCGGTAGTCGAGGCTGCGCGTCGTGCTGATGAGGGCCTCGGCGCCAGTGATCTTGACATCGGCGTCGGATGCTGTCGAACCGTAAGCGCCCGTATAGGCGGTGGCGCGCAGACCCGGGCCGGCCGCCGCCGCGGGCAGCTTGATCACCACGCTCGCTTGGTCGATGGGCACGGGCCATTCGGTCCCCGTGGCATTCCAGTAAAGTTCGTCATGCTCGTCGAAGTAGCGGATGGCGTTCTCCACGCGATAGGTGAGCAGCACGGTCTTGGTGGTGTCCTGGGCGCCGGGGATCCAGATTTTATACTTGATATAGTGCCCTTCGCGCGAGATCTCGCACTGTAGGTCCTTGCCGTTCTCGTCGGTCACCCGCACCAAATCGATAAAGAGCTTGTAGTTGAATCCCTCGGGGGTGCGGTAATCGACCGGAATGGTGCGGAAGATGCCATTGAACGAGCCGGAAAAGCGGGGCTGGAGCGTTTCCGTGACGGTCAGCGACCCATCCGGAGACACCTCCAGCGTGGTGTGGAAGCTCGGCAGCCGCCACGACCGCGCGCTCTGCGCGCGGGCAGGGAGGGAAATCACCGCGAGGCAGATGCCTAGGGTAAAGGCAAACAGCCAACGTCGCAGCATGGGGCCTCCTGGCAGGACCCGGCTAAGCGCCGGGGGTTTCGAAACGAACTTTGGGCGCTTCCCGCTCGGCGGCGACAGCCACTTCGAAGAATTCGCGTGCCTTGAAGCTGAACATGCCGGCGATGAGGTTGGTGGGGAATTGCGCGATGCGCGTGTTCAGATCGCGCACCACGGCGTTGTAGTAGCGCCGCGCGAGCTGCACCTGCTCCTCAATCTGCGTGAGTTCCGACTGAAGCTGGGTGAAGTTCTCCACCGCGCGCAACTGCGGATAAGCCTCTGCCACAGCGAAGAGCGATTTCAGGGCTTCGGTGAACATGCCCTCGGCCTGGGCCTTCGCTGCCGGGCTGCCGGCCGACATGGCGCGCGTCCGCGCCTCCGTGACCTTCTCGAACGTAGTTCGTTCGTGCGCGGCATAGCCCTTAACCGTTTCGACCAGGTTGGGAACCAGGTCGTAGCGCCGCTTCAGTTGCACCTCGATGTCCGCCCAGGCGTTGTCCGATTGCACGCGGAGCTTAACCAGGGTGTTGTATGCCAGGATGACAAAGAACACTAGGACTACGAACAGGATGAGCAGAACCCAGCCGATCATACGCCTCCTTTGCCGTCCTCGGGGTTCCGACAGGGTACTCGGATCGTTCTAATTGTGGACTCACTATACACGTCCTCTCCGCCACTGTAAAGCTGGCCTGTGGTTCCTGCCTTCCGTCCGTGGGACCCCTGCCGTGTAGGTCGGGAAAAGAGATGTTTGACATTTTGCCCCGTGGGGTTTAATCTCAGCGTCAATAGCCGGTCTGTACCCTCGTCCAACGGGGGGCGCAGCAAGTTGAGTCCAGCCCGAGGGAGGTTTCCATGCGGCGGACAATCACATCCTTTCTCCTCGCTCTGAGCCTTATCCTGGGAGCGGCGGCGGTGCGCGGAGCTGACCTTTCGACAGCGTCGCCCGAAGAGTTGCTGCGCGTTTATGCACAACTACGCCAACTCACGGTGAGCGGCCAGTCGGCGCTCACCGAGAACGTGGTCTTCAAGCGCGATGCCGCCACTTTCACTTTCGTCAATGGCCATCTGACTTTTGCTGCGCCGGTAGGGGGGCGTGTAATAGGCGCGGTCTTCGAGGGGCAGGGAACCGTCCTCATCAACCCACCGACGCCCATGGACCAGCGCCAGATCGCACGCTTCACGAAGAGTTCCATGCTCCAGGATCAGTTCCACCAGGCAGTGTTCTTCTTCACGGACGATTCCTGGAGCGAATTACAGAAGGTCCTGAAGATACAAGGTGGCGGGGCTGCCTCGGCGGCTGGCGGGGCCCTCGCGGCGGCCGAGAAGAAGTACGCGGAGAACTTCAACGATTGGTGGGGCAACGAAGCTCAGGGAAATTTCCAGATGCGGAACCTGTCGGCGCGCATGCTGGCTGACCTTGCCGATCCCACCAGTCGCGGGCTCTTCCTGGCCGATTTCAAAGGCGAAAGGTTTGGTGACCTGATTTATCAGGTCAGTTGGAATCGTGACTCGCTGCTCCTGCCGGATTTCGCCAAAGGCGAAGAGGTGATGCTACTCCACTACAACCGGGGCAACTATTTCGAGTGGTGGTCCGGGTTTCATCTGGCGGAGGAGTACGCGCGCACACCGCGGCCGGACCATCGCACCCTCCTGGCACATTGCCGCCAGGCTCGCATCGACGCGGAAGTGGCTAAGGATAATCGCCTGGCGGCCACGGCGGACCTGGAATTCGAGGTGCCGTCCGCCCCGGCGCGCCTCTTGCCGCTCAACCTGCGGGGAGTCTTGCGGATTTCGGATATCCAGGATAGCGAGGGCAAGAAAGTCGCGTTCATTCAAGAGGGCCGGGAACTGGATAACGACCCTTGGCTGATTCTGCCCGAGCCGGCCAAGCCGGGCCAGCTCTACAAGATGCGAATCACCTACGCCGAGGACTCCACGCGGGATAGCCGCATCGTCCACCAGCTGGGTTCCGGGCTCTACTACGTGACGGCGCGCGAGTCGTGGTTTCCCAGCTTCGGGGCCTTCGACGACCGCACGCAATACTCCCTCCACATCCGCTCGCCCAAGAAATTCAAGTTCGTGGGCACGGGCCGCCTGGTCAAATCGGAGAAGGCCAAAGACTTCCTGGCAACGGATTGGGAGTCAGAAATCCCTTACAGTGTGGTGGGCTTCAACTACGGCGATTTCGTGGACAAGAGTCAGTCGGACCCCAACCTCACCGTTACGGCCTACGGCGGGAAGGAGATTCCGGACGAGCTAAAGGCTCTCTCTTCGGCCATGGACATGGCGGAGTTGGCTGCGGGGCCGGCGCATGGTTCCGTGGACGCAGACTTGGGCATCTCGCGCGGCGGGTTCAACACGACCGGCATGTTGCAGTACGCGGCGGGCCTCAGTTTTCAGGCTCTCAAGTTCTTCGAGTACCTGTTCGGGACGCTGCCTTTCAAGGCGGTGTCCGTCACGGAGCAGCCCGTGCGCGGCTACGGTCAGAGCTGGCCCACGCTGATTTTCCTGCCTTACGATTCCTTGCTCGATGCAACCACCCGGAACAGCCTGCGCCTGCAGGACTCCGGCGAAGAGCGCGAGTTCTATAACCTGGTTGCCGTGCACGAGATGGCCCACCAGTGGTGGGGCCACCTGGTGGGCTGGAAGACCTACCACGACCAATGGCTCTCCGAAGGCATCGCCGAGTTCTCCTCCGCCCTCTTTCTGAGACAGTTCGAACCGAAAAAGTGGAACAGCTTCTGGGAGTTGAAGCGCCGCTGGC
>Ga0315274_10011491_pt1 | contig 12688 bp, 14 predicted proteins | sample YL17G02_20_MG_FD_203700 | JGI IMG/M metagenome (GOLD analysis project Ga0315274, IMG submission 203700) | Sediment microbial communities from Yellowstone Lake, YNP, Wyoming, USA - YL17G02_20 | ecosystem: Environmental > Aquatic > Freshwater > Lake > Sediment | place: USA: Wyoming | collected... | reverse complement strand
CACGGTCATGTCGGCATCGGCTGTGACCAGCAGAGCGGTAGCAGCGACATTCAGCTTCGTCAACGCCTGAACAAGTTGCCTGGTTGCAGGCCGCTCGAGCCCGAAGGTGTCAATCACCAGAAGCTCATCGTCAGTCACCTTCGCCGAGAGAATGGACCTCAACGCCAAACGCCTCATCTTCTTGGGCATGGCCAGTCTGTAGCTTCTCGGGTGAGGACCAAAGACTATCCCGCCCCCGCGGCGCAGCGGCGACCTTCGGCTGCCGGCGCGCGCCATGCCTGTGTGCTTCTGCTTGAAAAGCTTGCGCGAACTCCCTGAAACGAAGCTTCGGGTCTTGGTACTGTGGGTTCCCAGACGGGCGTTGGCCAACTGCCTCACCAGAGCCTGATGAACAACGGCCTCATTTGGCGGGACGCCAAACACAGTATCGTCAACTTCGATCTGGTCTACTATCTGGCCCTCGGTATTACGTACAGAAAGCTGCAATGTGCCCCCTAAGCTCTGGACGCGCGTCTTTTGCTTCTCCTGACCTCGACAAGGCCGTTTGTGGCCCCCGGCACAGCACCGTTGAGCCAGAGGAGATTGCGGTCTGGGTCCGCTTTGACCACCCTCATGCGCTTGACCGTGACCGTACAATCGCCCATGTGGCCTGCCATCCTCAGTCCCTTCAGCACCCTGCCGGGGCTGGTGCCTGAGCCGATGGCGCCGGGGGCGCGGTGTCGGTCAGACTGTCCGTGGGTCTTCGGCCCACCGGAGAAGTGATACCGCTTCACACCGCCGGCGAAGCCCTTGCCTTTGGATGTGCCTCTGACATCAACAAGATCACCAACTTTGAACAGGCTGACGTCCACCCGGTTCCCCACCTCGATTCCAGAGGTGTCCTCTACTCGGAACTCCTTCAAGTGTCTGAACAGGCCGAGCTTTCCGAGGTGGCCGCGTTCAGGGGCATTGAGCCGTTTGGCCTGGCCGAAGCCGAGCTGAACCGCGTTGTAGCCCTCCTTGGCGGCAGTCTTGACCTGGGTGACTATACAGGGGCCGGCTTCGATGGCAGTCAGCGCCTCCACGTAGCCGCCCGCCGTGAACATCTGCGTCATGCCTCTCTTCCGACCTATGAGCCCAGTAATCATAATCGGCACCCTGTCTAAAGCTTGATCTCTATGTCTACCCCTGCGGGGAGGTTGAGCGTTGTCAAGGCATCGATGGTCTTCGTGGTTGGGTCCATAATGTCAATCAGCCTTTTGTGCGTTCTAATCTCGAACTGCTCTCGTGAATCCTTGTCGACGTGCGGTGAGCGTATCACGCAGAACTTCCTGATGTGTGTGGGAAGCGGCACCGGGCCAACCACCGCCGCGCCCGTTCTCTCGGCTGCCTCCACGATCTGCACTGCCGACTGGTCCAGGATTCTGTGGTCGAATGCCTTGAGCTTTATGCGTATCTTCTGCTTTGGCACCCTAGCCCCTCACTCTCGCCATTATGTCGACTGCTTTGTCCTTGGGGACTTCCTGATAGTGATGAAACTCCATCGAATACGTTGCCCTGCCCTGGCTCACAGACCTCAGGTCTGTCGCATAGCCGAAGCTCTCAGAAAGCGGCAGGTAGCAGCGGACTACGTGCGTCCACACCCGCAGTTCAACAGCCTCGACTCTGGCGCGCCTGGCGTTGAGGTCGCCTATTATGTCGCCAAGGAATTCCTTGGGGGTTGCGACTTCGAGCTTCATTATCGGCTCCAGCAACACCGGTTTGGCCCTCTTCGCGCCCTCCCGGACGGCTATCGCCCCCGCCATCTTGAAGGCAATGTCAGAGGAATCCACCTGGTGGTAGCTGCCGTCGACCAGGGTAACCGCAACGTCGATCATGGGATAGCCTGCGACCACGCCGCTCTCCAGTGCTTCTCGGACACCCTGCTCCACGGCAGAGATGAACTGCCTGGGAATGACGCCTCCTTGGATTCGATTGACAAACTCAGAGCCGCTGCCCTGTTGTCGTGGCTCCAGTTCCAGCCAGACATGGCCGTATTGGCCGTGCCCGCCGGTCTGCTTGATGAACCTGCCCTCAGCACGCACAGGCACAGTGATAGTCTCCTTGTAAGCAACCTGGGGCTTGCCTATCTTTGCATCAACCTTGAACTCGCGGACCATCCTGTCCACGATGATGTCAAGGTGGAGTTCGCCCATCCCCGAGATTATGGTCTGTCCGGTATCATCGTCGTAACGGCATTTGAAAGTGGGGTCCTCATCGCCAAGCTTGGCCAGAGCATCGCCGATCTTGTTCTGGTCCGCCTTGGTTCTGGGCTCGATGGCAACGGATATCACCGGCAAGGGGAACTTGATAGATTCCAGAACGATGGGTTTGGCTGGGTCGCAAAGGGTGTCGCCTGTGTAGGTATCCTTCATCCCGAGGGCGGCAAAGATCTCGCCCGGACCTACGTCACTCACCTCTTCCCGATGGTTGGCATGCATCTGCAGCAGTCGCCCCAACCTCTCCTTGTGTTCTCGGGTGGAGTTGAGCACCTGCGCGCCGGTACGCGCGGTGCCGGAATAGACACGCATGTAGACGAGGCGGCCCATGAATGGGTCGGATACTATCTTGAAAGCCAGCGCCGAGAAGGGGGCCTTGTCGCCTGCCTCGCGGCTGTTTTCTTTGCCTGTTCTCGGGTCAATCCCCTGGACCGGCGGGACGTCCAATGGCGAGGGAAGATAGTTGACTACGGCATCGAGGACCGGCTCTATCCCCCTGTTCCTCACAGCGCTGCCGCAGAACACGGGGGCCACACTGATAGATAGAGTGGCCCTCCTCAAAGCCGACTTGATGTCCGCCACCGTCATTGCCCTGCCCTCGACGTAGGCATTCATGAGCACCTCGTCGTTCTCGGCGACTTGCTCGATCAGCTTCTCGCGTGCACGGGCAGCGGCCTCCTTGTACTGGTCGGGTATGGGTATCTCAACCGGCTCTGAGTCCAGCTCTCCCGGGAATACCCAGGCCTTGCTCTCCACGAGGTCAATCACGCCAATGAAGGACGCTTCGGAGCCCATAGGCATCTGAAGTGGCACAGGATTGGCTCTAAGGCGGTCTCTGATCATCTGGACGGTCCCGTAGTAGTCGGCGCCGACCCGGTCCATCTTGTTGATAAAGCATATTCGAGGAACGCGGTAGCTATCCGCCTGATGCCAGACTGTCTCCGACTGCGGCTCAACGCCGGCCAGGGCATCGAACACCACAACTCCGCCATCAAGGACTCTCAAGCTGCGTTCCACTTCGGCAGTGAAGTCCACGTGTCCCGGCGTGTCAATGATGTTTACGCGATGGCCTGCCCACTCGCAGCTGGTGGCTGCCGCAGTGATGGTGATTCCTCTCTCACGTTCCTGCTCCATCCAGTCCATCACGGCCGTACCGTCGTCGACCTGACCTACCTTGTAAGTGCGACCGGTGTGATACAGGATGAGCTCGGTGACAGTCGTCTTCCCAGCATCGATGTGAGCGATGATCCCGATGTTCCTGAGTCGCTCCAGCGGCACTGCCCGCGCCATAGCCCGTTCCCTCTCCGCCACGCTGGCTCTCTTGTCGACCAAAATGCTCAAACCTCTTTACCACCGGTAATGGGCGAAGGCTCTGTTGGCTTCAGCCATGCGGTGGGTGTCCTCACGCTTCTTGATTGTCGCTCCCTGTCCTCGGAATGCGTCCATGAGCTCTGCGGCGAGTCGCTCTGACATCGGCTTGCCCTTGCGAGCGCGTGCCGCGGTGAGGAGCCAGCGCGTTGCCAGGGCAGAACGGCGGTCAACCCTGATGTCGACCGGCACTTGATAGGTCGCGCCGCCAACCCTTCGTGGCTTGACTTCCACAACTGGGGTAGCGTTCTTAAGGGCCTGCTCGAATACATCCAGAGGGTTCTTCTTCAGTTCCTTCTCGACTGCCGCGAGCGCTTCATAGACGATGCTCTCGGCTGTGCTCTTCTTCCCTTTCCGAGACACCTTGTTGATGAACCGCTGGAGGTCAACGCTGTGATACTTGGCGTCTGGAGGTAACGTGCGCTTGACCGCTCTGGCTCTTCGTGACATCTTGCTCTCCGCAGACTCTCTATTCAATCAAAGAGCTTCTATAAATAGAAGCTCATGAAGCCAACCATCAGAGACCCAGGGTTTGTCAACCTACTGGGCCGCTGCCTTGGGCTTCTTGGTTCCGTACAGACTCCGACTCTGCCGCCGCCCCTCAACCCCCGCGAAATCAAGGGCGCCGCGGATGATGTGGTAACGCACGCCGGGCAGGTCCTTGACCCTGCCACCTCGTATCAGCACAACCGAGTGCTCCTGCAAGCTGTGCCCTTCGCCTGGGATATAGGCTGTGACTTCCATGCCGTTGCTCAGGCGCACGCGCGCCACCTTGCGCAACGCGGAATTCGGCTTCTTCGGCGTCACTGTCTTCACCTGGAGGCATACACCCCGCTTCTGAGGAGAACCCTTCCCCTGCACGCTCGAAGCTTTGAGCGTATTGTAGGTAAAGCGGAGCGCCGGAGCTTTGACCTTCTTCCGGACTTGCTCGCGCCCCTTTCTCACTAACTGGTTGGTCGTAGGCAAAGGGCCTCCTTCAGGGATGCTCTGGGCACTAAATTGCAAGTATACCCGAAGCCCAACCACGTGTCAAGCACGCCGCATCGCGGTTTTGGGCCGTTTTTCGACGAGCAAGTGCAGTATCGAAAGCGCCTGCTCGACGGCATTCGTGTGCGCCCGGCGCTGTGACTCTGCGACGCAACATGCAACATAAGTCCTGGATGGCCCGCAGCGCTTCGGCAAGACGGCGCGGCCGGGCGTTAGCGATGCTCGGTCCGGGGTGCGCAAGCTTCATCCAGCGCCTGGAGTACCATTGCCGCGCACACCGGGATAGCGGATGCCACCTGGGGAGTGCAGTCCTCGCGGAAAGTGGTTACGTCGGCAGCCTCGATGGCGAAGATGACGATCTCGCGGGGCAAGGGCAATTCCAGCCGTCTGCCAAACTCGAGCGCTGTGGCGAAGTTCACATCGTGAGGCGAGGCGACGTGCAGCGTGCTGTCGAGTGCGTCAGGTGCGAGGCGGTAGATTTGTCCGGGCTTGCCGTCTTGCGTCTGAATGGCGTCAACAATGATGGCCCTGTCGCAGCCTACGATCAAATCGAGCAGGGCCAACCCCCCCACCGCGGCTTCGAGGACTGACACCTTCTCCGGGTCAACCCTTCCTTCGAGTTCCCGAGCAACGCGAGGGCCGACGCCGTCATCGCAGAGAATCGGGTTGCCCAGCCCCAGCACCACAGTCTTCACTGTCTCGCTCCCATGGCGCGGCCAACGACGGCACCGGGGCTGCCAGTGCTCCCTGGGCGACTGCTACTGAATATGCTGCCCCAGCCTCTCCACCACATCCCCCCTGCTGTTGTAGATGACTACTTCCAGGGGCATCTGGCCGGGAAGGGTATGGGTTGCACAGGCGCTGCAGGGGTCGTACGCACGGAAAGCCATCTCCACCATGTTGAGCAGGCCCTCTGTCACTGGCTGTTTCTTTTTGATGACGCCCTGAGCAGCCTTCTTGATCGACATCTGCATGGCGGGATAGTTGTGAGCAGTGGCCACGATCAGGTTTACCTTCGTGACAATGCCCTTTTCGTCCGTCTTGTAGTGGTGGAACAGGGTTCCTCGCGGCGCCTCCACGACTCCCACGCCTTCGTCGGGCGTAGCTGTGGGTATGGTGCGCACCTTCGGATCGGTGATTTCCTTGTCCTGACAGAGCTCGAGCGCCCTCTCGGAAGCGTAGAGCAACTCAATCAATCTCGCCCAGTGAAACACCAGCGTCGCATGAACCGGCTTGCCGCCTAGAGTCTTGTACAACTTCTCGTATTCGGCCTGGGCCAGGGGAGTTGCCATGCCATCGGCCACGTTGAGACGCGCCAGCGGGCTGACCCGGTAGATGCCGCTGTCCTTACCTTCGACGAACCCCTTCCAGCCGACCTTCTTGAGGAAGGGGAACTTCAGATAGGACCACGGCTCCGTGTGCTCGGCAACGTAGTCCAGATACTGGGCAGGCTTGAACTTGGCGACCTCCTTGCCGTCAGGGTCAACCACCCGGATGTCGCCGTCGTAGAAGTTCACCCTGTTCTTGCTGTCAACCAGGCCCATGAAGTAGCTCTTCATGGTGTATATCTCGCCCGTGATGAGGTTCAGATAATCCTTGTTTGCCAGCACAACGTCGTTGAACAGCTTGAGGCTGAACTTGGAGAACTCGATGCAGGACTTGGCCTTCTGCTCGAAGTCCTTTCGCTGCTCTTCGGTGATAGGCTTGCTCATGCCACCGGGTATGCCGCCCACCGGGTGGGTGGCTTTGCCGGCGATGGAGGCCTGCACGGACTGAGCATAGGCGCGGTGCTTGAGCACCTCGCCGCCTATTTCAAGGCCGACCTTGGCGATCACCCCCAGTACATTCCTCTGTGCGGGGTCGCTTGTGGGCCCCATGACGAAATCCGGAGCGGCCAGCGCGTAGAAGTGAGCTATGTGCGAGTGGATGTAGTGGTTACAGTAGAACAGCTCCCTCAGCTTCTTGCCCGCCGGCGGCGGGTCGACGTGGTAGACGGCGTCTGTGGCCTTACACGAGGCCATGTGATGCGCGCCCGGTCAGACACCGCAGATGCGAGGTACTATGCGCGGCATCTCCTCAACCGGTCTTCCTTCGCAGAACTTCTCGAAGCCGCGCAGTTCCGGTATCTGGAGGTAGGCATTCGCGACATCGCCATCGTCATTAAGGAAGATCTCTATCTTGCCGTGGCCCTCCAACCTGGTTATGGGATCAATGGTGACCTTTTTCATCCTGCTCCTCCCCTCTAAGTGCGCTGGGGGCATTTCCCTTTCAATAGCGAGCTGGACATCCCGAATCTGTAGAACGTGCCTGCCGGGTCAACCACCTCGTTGACCATCCTCGCGATCTCATCGTCGCTATTGGCCTCGTAGATTGAGGCAACAGCGCCAACCAGCTTCGCGCCCTGGTCGACAACCCCGGCCGGAGGCCCAAAGCAACCGCGGCAGGGCACATTGACACTGATGCACTGTAACCCGCAGCCGCCCCTCGTGGCGGGTCCCATGCAGAGCAATCCCTGCTCCAGGAGGCAGCGCTGCGAATCCGGGATAAGCTCATGAGTCCGGTATATCTTGGAGATTTTCTTGTTCTCTTTCTTGCGGTCGCATTCATCGCAGAGGGTCTTGGCGGAGGGGATTGTCGCGCCCGGAGGAGGCAAGGTGTTGGTGGCGAGGGCATCCACCACTTTCAAGATGAGAGGTACGGTTGGCGGACAACCCGGGACAAAGTACTCGACAGGCACCACCTGGGCCAGCGTCAACACAGTCTCATACAGCTCAGGCAGGGTTATCTCGCCCTCCGGGACCCTCGTTACAGTCTGAGGAAGTATCTTGTTCGGATTCTCGTTGGAAGGTGCTTCAATGTAGACTCTCTGCATTATCTCGGTGCGGTTGGTGAAATTGGCCAACGCTGGAATGCCGCCGAAACACGCGCAGGCGCCGAACGAAACCAGGACCTTGGACTTGTTGCGGAGCATCTTGGCAATATGCTCCTGCTCCGAACTCCTGATTGCACCATTGAACAGGCAGACGTCGATGGACTTGTCTGGCATTGCCTCGACGTCTTTGTACTTGAAGTCCAGCGCTATGGGCCAGAATACGATGTCCGCCAACTTGGCCACATCAAGAATCTTGTCGTTGATATCAAGGACGGCAACGTCGCAGCCGCCGCAGGCGGCAGCCCAATAGAGAGCGAGCTTAAGCTTAGCCATGCTTCCCTCCGTCACGGCGGCTCAAAGGGCCCAAGCCTCTTACTTGCTCCGTCATTTCATTCACGATTGAGGCGAAGCGCTCTCCTTCTGAAGCGGAAACCCAGGACAGTCTCAGCCTCTGGTCCTCGATGCCGAACTGAGCCAGCATCTTCTTGAGCAAAGGAATGCGCCTTGCCGCTTTTACATTACCTTCCAGGTAATGACATTCTCCCAGGTGTCAGCCGCAGACCAGCACCCCGTCGGCCCCCGACTGGAAGGCCTTGACGACGAAGGTCGGGTCCACTCGTCCGCTGCACATGACCCTTACTACCCGCACGTTGGGGGCATACTTCTTGCGTGAGGTCCCTGCCAGGTCAGCGCCGGCATAAGAACACCAGTTGCAGAGGAAGCCGACGATCTTCGGTTCAAAGCTCATACTAGCACCCCCTCTACTTGCGCTAAGATCTGTTCCGTAGTGAAGTGTTTGCTCACTATGGCGCCGCTGGGACAAGCAGCAGCACACGTACCACAACCCTTGCACAAAGCTTCGTTGATGGAGGCAACCTTCTTGTCATCAACGAAGCTGATTGCCTTGTAGGGGCAGAGCTCCAGGCACGTCTTGCACCCGGAGCAGACTTGCTCGTCAACCACCGACGTGGCGGCTTCCAGTTCGACCTTGCCCTTGCTGATGATGGATAGCACACGGGCCGCCGCTGCCGATGCCTGCGCCACAGTGTCGGGAATGTCCTTGGGCCCCTGACAGCAACCGGCAATGTAGACTCCGTCGGTCATAGTGGCTACCGGGTCCAGCTTCGGGTGCCTCTCGAGGAAGAACCCGTCGGCGCTCTTGCTCAGCGAGAACAGTCTTGCTGTCTGGGCAGAATCGGCGCGGGGCTCCAGGGCGTTGCTCAGGATAACCATGTCTACAGGGATGCGCCTCTTACGGCCAATCAGCGTGTCTTCGCATAGCACGACGAGCTTGCCCAGCTCTTCCGGCTTCTCCGTCACGTTGGTGACCTCACCAGCGCGGCCCCTTATGAAGTTGACGCCCTCTTCCTGAAGCCGATTGTAGAACTCCTCGTAGCCTTTGCCGAAACAGCGCAGGTCGATGTACATCTGGTAGATCTCGGCGTCTGGAATCTTCTCCCTGATAATGTGGGAGAACTTGAGTGAGTACATGCAGCAGACGCGGGAGCAATACTCGTGGTAGTTCTTGTCGCGGCTGCCAACGCAGTGGAGTATCGCTACACTCTTCGGCTGCGAGCCGCCCTTGAGCTGAATCTTGCCTCCCGTCGGGCCTGCCGCGCTGCTCATCCTCTCGAAATGGAAGCCGGTTATGACGTTGTCGTAGCGGCCGTAGCCGTACTGGGTGATGACCGACGGGTCAAAGGCATCGAAGCCGGTGGTGACAATGATGGAACCGACTTCGACATCCACCAGCTTCTCTTTCTGCTCGAAGTCGATGGCTTTGGCTTCGCAGAACTTCTCGCAGGCACGGCACTTGCCCTTCTGGAAGTAGGTGCAGCGCTCCCGGTCTATCACGGGGACATTGGGCACTGCCTGGGGGAAGGGCGTGTAGATGGCTTTGCGCTGGCCGAGCCCCATGTCGAACTCGCTGCTTGTCTTGAAGGGGCACTTCTCCTGGCATACGCCGCAGCCCGTGCATTTTGTGATTTCCACGTAGCGGGGCTTCTGTCTGACCTTCACCTTGAAACTGCCCACGTAGCCTGAAACCTCGACCACCTCACTGTACGTCATCATCTCGATGTTCTCGTGTGACCTCACCGAGGCCATCTTCGGGGTGAGTATTCAGGCGGAGCAGTCTAATGTAGGAAAGGTCTTGTCGAGCTGAGCCATGTGGCCGCCGATCGATGGCTCCCTCTCCACGAGGTAGACCTTGTGGCCCGCGTTGGCTATCTCCAGGGCCGCCTGTATGCCGGCGATTCCAGCGCCTACGATCAAGGTGGCAGGATTGAGGGATATCTCTCTAATCTCCAGCGGCTGGTGATAGGCAACTCTTCTCACCGCTGCGCTGACAAGCGCCTTGGCCTTCTGTGTGGCCATCTCGCGGTTCTCCGTCACCCACGCGACCTGCTCGCGGATGTTGGCCATTTCCATGAGGTACGGGTTCAGCCCGGCAGTGGCCAGCGTGCGCCTGAACGTGAGCTCATGAAGGCGCGGGGAGCAGGAAGCGATGACAACCCGATTCAGGTTCTGCTCCTTGATGTCCTTCTTGATGAGGTCCTGGCCCGGGTCCGAGCAGACGAACTTGTACTCCCGCGCCACGACCACACCTTTCAGGCCCTTGGCGAATTCCACCACCTGCGGAACATCGACCGTGCCGGCGATGTTGGCTCCGCAGTCACAGACGTAGACACCGATTCTTGGTTCCATGTCATCCCCCCTTGGCGCCTGCCGTTGCTTTGGCAAGCACTTTGTCCGGCGAGACTATGCACGTCCCCAGCCCGAGGGACTTGCGGTCGACCCCAAACGCCATGCCCATAAGCTGGGTGAAGAACAGGACAGGGAGCTTGAAATTGGTCTTGAACTTCTTGTTGACTCTGCTCTGATATACGTCCAGATTGGTCTGGCAAAGAGGGCAAATTGTTGTGATAAGGTCGGCCCCGTTCTTTGCGGCGTCGTCAAGCAGCTTGTAGACCATGTCGAGAGCGACCTCTTCTTCGGGTATTACCAGGGACCCGCCGCAGCAGCGTGCTTTCAACGGATAGGGCACCGGTTTTGCCCCGAGGCTTTCCACCAGGCGGTCCAGGCTCTGCGGGTTCTCCGGATCGTCGAAGCTGGGGGTGGGACGCACTGCCTGGCATCCGTAATAGGGGGCCACCTTGAGGTCACCGAGCTTGACCTTGACCCTGGCGGCCATCTCCTTGTAGCCGACATCGTTGGCGAAGACATCCAGGAGATGCCGCACCTTGACCGTCCCGTGATACTCGAGGCCGCCTGCCGCCAGACACGCATCTATCTTCTTCTTAAGCTCAGGGTACTCCTTGGGTTGTGCATCTGCCTTCTTCAGGATCGTTATGCAGCAGCTACACGGCGTCACCATGTCGAGGCCCTTCTTCTCGGCCAGGGCCAGATTGCGGGCAGCCGCGCACATTGCGGCCAGTTCGTCTATGGAGCTGTACGGCGTTGACCCGCAGCAGTTCCAGTCTTCAAGCTCTATGAGGTCCACATCCAGAGCCTTGGCCGCGGCCAGCGCGGACGCGCCGTAGGCCTTGGCCCCGCCGTGAGCGCAGGAACAACCAGGGAACCAGGTGTAATACCTCTTCATGAAGCGCCTCCCAGTTCTTTGGCCTTGTCAAGGATGGTTTTCAACTGACGCTCTGCCTCAGGTTTCATTCTCTCGGCTTTGATGGACAGCCGCCCGTGCCTGACCATGCTCAGAGCAGTCGGTATCATCTTGATCGCATTCAGCGGGTTCGTCGCGAAGTAGAACAAGGCCATGAATCTGGCCTCGGGCACGTATCCGGTGCTGTAGACAAAGTGGGCAAACGTCTTGTACATGACCGGTGTTCGCACCTTGGGGTTGCTCATTCGTTGCTTGGCGGAGATGCACTCGAGCGCGTGCATAAGTTCTGTCGGCTTGATGTCCCTCGGGCATCTCACCGTGCAGAGGTAACAGGAAGCGCAATACCACATGGAGTTGGCGGACAGCACCTCGTCCCGCATCCCTGCCCGTGCCATGGCGATGAGCTGACGGGGCGCGTACTGCATCTTGTCGGCGTTGGGGCAGGATGCCGTGCAGCTACCGCACTGGATGCACAGGCGAACCTTCTCGCCGCCGGGTATGCTGCTGAGCTCTTCGAGGAGGGTGTTACCACCCTGGGGCTTCTTATCCATCGCGCACCACCCTATTAGTTGTAGTATGCTGCAGACTTGCCAGAGCGAAATGAATAGGGGGCCACTCATGCCCCCTACCTACTAGTCCCCCGGACTCACAGTTCTGATCAATTGCGTTCCCTTGTCGTGCTATGCGAGCTTCTCGGATCTCTTCAGCGCCTCAGCTCTCCTCTTCCCCCGTCTTCGTACGTCGCTGATAACTTGGCGAAGGGCACTGACGTTCATGAACCACGCCAGCGCGAGCCCGCCCGGAAGGATGAGCACCACCAGGACAATCACCAGTATTATATACCATTGCATTTATGCCCACAACGCCTGCGTTCGTTCCCTCTAGCTTCCCACCACGTAGACCCGAACTGCCGCGACCCGCCCCCCGGTCTGAAGGCTGCCTGGCTGATGCTCCCGACAGCGCGCACGGTTGACTCAGGCCCAGCGACGGCATAGCTCAAACTGTGTCCGCTCGCCAGCCCCCGCTCTGTGGCTCACCCGGTCTGCATCTCGTCCAGCACTTCGCCTGTGTGGCTGACCAGTTCTATCGAGAGTGGCATCTGCCCCAGTTGATGGGTGGCACAGGATAGGCACGGGTCGTAGCAGCGGATCGCCACTTCTACCCGGTTCAGCATGCCCTCGGTGAGTTTGTCCGCCTGGACGTACTCTCTGGCCACCAGATAGACAGCGCGGTTCATGGCCAGGTTGTTGTTCTGAGTAGCCACTATGATGTTGGCCTTGAGGACGGTGCCGCTGGAATCCACCCAGAAGTGATGGAACAGGGTGCCTCTCGGCGCTTCGAGAACCCCGATCCCCTGCTCATTGTACTTGGAGGAAGATGCCCTGAGTTCTGTACCGCAGATTCCGTCTGTCTCCAGCAGTTGTCGTACCCTCTCGGTCGCGTACAGCCCTTCGATGAGGCGAGCATAGTGGAAATACAGCGAGCCCTCGACCATGCCGCCGTTGCCCGCCTTCTTGAACTCCTTGAATTCCTTGCTGGCGAGCGGCGTGGTGATGCCGGTGGCAGCGTTCAATCGGGCCAGTGGTCCCACCCGGTACATGCCGG
>Ga0315274_10011488_pt1 | contig 12694 bp, 8 predicted proteins | sample YL17G02_20_MG_FD_203700 | JGI IMG/M metagenome (GOLD analysis project Ga0315274, IMG submission 203700) | Sediment microbial communities from Yellowstone Lake, YNP, Wyoming, USA - YL17G02_20 | ecosystem: Environmental > Aquatic > Freshwater > Lake > Sediment | place: USA: Wyoming | collected... | reverse complement strand
CGAGTCAGGGGCGTTGAGTTGTTCCTGGATGCTTCGGGCGCGCTGGCCGATGCGCTCACAGAGCCACCCGACCTCGCGGTCATAGCGTTGGGCAGAGTTGTGGCCCCTTTCGGGCAGTTCGGGCCGGATCGCAGCAGCCAACTGCCAGGCGCGGTTAGTCAGCGCCTCGACGTTGAATACGTTGGTCAGCAGTTGCGAGAGACGCTCCTGGTAAAGCTGGCGACTTTCAGGAATTTGCATGACCGCGATGGCTACCAGGCCGTTCATACGCGGATAGATCGGCATGTCCGGTTGGGCGCGCATGACCCCGAACATTTGGTCCAGCCCGTGCGGCATGAACACGATTTTGTCCGAATCGGGGTCGTGATAGATCCGGTAGTTGTTCTTGTTGATCGCATAGCCGTCCCAGTCGCACATCATGACATCCAGTGCCAGCAGGGTGATGAAACGGTTCAGATCCAACACGCGGTCAAGCCGGGCCAGGCGGCTGGCCGGGTTCGGATCCAGGGCAGCCTCGGCCAGCCGTTTCAGATCGGAACGGTCGTCGGGATTCGGACCGGAGGATTTTTCCAACGGATCCGTCACATCCTTCAAAAACCCGCCGTCGTACAGGTTGCCGTCTGGGTTTTGGAAATGGCGGGCGAGAAACTGTTTGTTGAAGGCTTCCGTGAGCACGTAGACGCCCAAGTCGCGCCCGTTCAATCCGACCCTGGCATGGGCGGCACGCGGGACGGGCACGCCGGCGGCGGCGAACATTTCCCGGCAGATCCGCTCGCTCAACAGGGAAGGATCCTGCACCGAGTTATTCAGCGAGAGCCGTTTCAGCCCGTGAAAGCTCTGCTTCTGGACGTATTTGTCAAAATGCAGGGTGAAGGCGGGCTCTGCATCCACGGGCCGAAAGCTGCCGGCCGCGCCCTTGAGGTGGACCGCCACGTCGGTGTAAACCTGGTTCCCTTCGCGCACGGTGCACTTGACGGTGGGTCGTTTCTCGCCCGAGGCGTTCCACGGGCTCGATTGCGTTCCCCGCAGTATCTGTATCCCCGCCTCGGGGATCTCGATCTGGATGTGAAAAGGCTGGGTGTTCGTAAAGAGGTCTTCGGTGGGCGGCGTAGCGGCCTTCTTCCTGGCCTTGTCCATGGCGGGCTTTTCCTGCAGCGTCTGGCCGCGGCTTGGCCAGACCACCAACAACGTGACTACGGCGGCGAGCGCGGCAACCGCTCGCAAACCGACCGGGTAGGGTTTGGACCACGACTGGGGCGGGGGTGAGGCGAGCTTGAAGAACATTCTGTTGTGACGGCTAGGAAACGATTGTGTTGCGGAATTGTCAATGTCGGAGCGGGGGCGATTTACCTTGCTTTTCACGAATGCGCCTCTATTTACCTCCTTAATTCGATACTCCAATCCTTTTTCCGAACAACCAACTGAAAACGAGGTCTCCCTCTTGCCCTCTATGAGCCATCCACTCGTCACGCTGGCACTGGCGGCGCTGTTGGCCGGCTTTCTCGCCGCTTGTCGGAAGTCCGAACCCGCCAGCGGCCCCAACTCCAAAGAAGGCGTGTTGCTGAAGGTGAAATGGCCGGTCGGCGCCCGCTATGTCTACCGCATGGACCTCGATCAGCATTCGACCAACAAGATTCCACAGATGCCCCAAGGGATACAGCAGGACGTCACCATGGCCATGACTTACGCCTTGTCGGTGGTCAAGGAGACTGCCGGTGGGGGTCGCGAGTTGGAAATGGAATTCCTGGCCAACGAGATGGAAGTCAAGATGGGCCCTCAGGTGATGATCAGTTTCGATTCCAAAGAAAACTCGAGCAACGACGCGAAGAATCCTCTGGTCGCTCCCTTTCGGAAGATGATTGGGTCCAAGCTGCGGATGCAGGTGGATGCGGACGGGAAGGTCGAACAGGTGATTGGACTGCAGGAGTGGACCGACCGCCTGAGCGCCGAGGCCGGCCCGGCTAAAGGAATGATCGCCCAGCAGTTCAGTGAAGGCTATTTCCGCCAGATCGCAGATTTTGGACGGGGCTATCTGAACCGACCCGTTCAACCGAGCGAGACTTGGCCGTTCAAGATGGAGATGCCGCTGGGTCCAATGGGGAAACTGAAAGTGGATTCGAAGCTGACCTTCAAGGGCTGGGAGGAGCGCGAGCAGCGCAAGTGCGTGGTGATCAAGAGCACGGGCTCGCTCGAGGGATCGCCCAGTCCGGGCGCGGAGGCGGGGCCGATGGGGAAAATGAGCATCAAAGACGGCAAGCTCAGCGGCACCGCGTGGTTTGATCCGGAACTTGGAGCGCTGGTCGAAACCGTCGCGGATCAAGCCCTGAATGTGACAGGTGAACTGCCTGGCCCACCCGGCGGCAGGGGGTCAGCGAGCTTCACGAGCGCGATTGGGCAGAAGGTGAACCTGAAGCTGGTGGAGTTGGGGAAGGTGAAGGAGTAGGCCACTCCGCACGTTGCGGGCCGGTACGGTCAGCCGTACAGTTGCCCCTCCTTCTCGCTGAGCTCGCGCTCATCGCTCAGAGTGAAACCGGCAAGTCGAGATGTTCTTTTCAGCTTCAAAGGTCAGTTCACAGCAAGGACGTCCTGAAACCAGACGACAAGGCGGATTTGGCATGAACAGAAACTTCGAACCATCTGGTGAACAGAAACCTCTCGTGCAGGCAAAGGAATGTGACCGTCGCAGGGCTCGCAGCAAGGCGATGGCTGGAATCAGTCTCGCGTGCGGGCGGTTGGTGTTGGGCTGGCTTGCCTGGACATTCCTGTGCCCGCTGTTCGCTGCCGAGTCAACTGCCCTGGTCTTGAACGGGAGTTTGAGCGTCTTGAGCAAGCCGCAGCCGCTGGGGCACGTGTGTGTGGCCCAGGCTGTAGCGATAGACGGCAAAGGAGAGCTTTATGTGGCGGACGCCACAGAGGGGGGGCGCATTCAGAAACGTGATTTGAACGGTAACTGGACCTTGGTGGCCTCAACGGGAGAGTCTCCCGGCGGCTTAAAGGGTGGTGTTCAGGCGATGGCTTTCGACCTTTCGGGCAGCCTTTACGTCGCCGAACCCGAACGCATCTGCAAACGGGACAGCCAAGGGAATTGGACCACGCTTGCGACGAAAGGCAAGGAACTGGGGCAAGTCAATGGGCCTGGCGCTCTCGCCCTGGATCGAGAAGGGAACCTTTACGTGGCCGATGGCTCGGGCGAGGAGTCTCAAGTCCTGCTCAGAAGGGCTGACGGGCAATGGACTCGCCTGGCTAGCCGTGGGGACGAGGTGGGTGAGGTCATCGATCCGCAGGGTTTGGCTGTTGACGCCGAGGGCAACCTCTACATCGCCGACAAGCCGCCACAAGGTAAACGAACACAAAGTAAACGAATCCAGAAGCGGGATAGGACAGGACGCTGGAGCGTGTTGGACGAGGACGCGATGTCGCGGCCAGGTTTGGGATCTCCTCTGGCGACCGTCGGCAATTTCGACAAGATGACTGCCGGTGCGGGCGGCGCCCTCTATGTAAGTGCGACCGGGCAGGACGGGTGGCCCAGTAGCCAGTTGTTGAAAAGGGATACGGAAGGTCGCTGGACGCAACTGGCAGTGAGAGGAGAAGGGCTCGGGCAAGTGCTGGAGGTGACGGGGATGAGCGTCGATTCCGCAGGTGCTCTTTACCTCGCAGAGCCAGGATTCGGTCGCCCTCGCGTCCACAAGCGTGATTCGGACGGGACCTGGACCGTCGTGAGTGAGGCGCTAAATGGGCCTGGATTCTTTCTCGAAGCGTCGAGTCTGACCGTGGACTCTCGAGGCAATCTTTACGTGGTGGATCGCCGGCAGGGCCGGGTGCAGAAGAGGGATTCGGGGGGTCGCTGGACGGTGGTGGTGGAGCTCCCAGGCCCGGCCATCTTCCTTGACAACCCCTCGTTTCCGGTCGGCCTCGATCCAAAGTGGCCTCTTCCATTCTGGCTGCCGGTGTTTTACCTGTTTGGTGACACATGGTCAGTCGCCGTGGATCGACAGGATAATCTCTATGTAGCGGAGTGGCGCTATAACCGGGTGATGAAGCTGAATGCCCGCGGGGAATGGGAGGTCTGCATGCCGGCCGGCAAGGCGGTCGGGCAGACGGAGAATCCCACTTGGCTCTCGGTGGATGCGTCGGATAACCTTTATGTCATCAGCGGGGGAGGGCGGCTTGATAAGCGCGACCCTAAGGGACGTTGGACCGTCTTGGCCAACACCAACAACACGCAACAAGGGATCTTTGGCGTCTGCGCTGCTCCGAACGGCGATGCCTACGTCTATGGCGACATTAATCGCCAGTGGGGAGTTCACGTGCTGACCTCACACGGCGGTTGGACGACGGTGGCCACGAATGGGAGTGAACTGGGACAAGTGGAACATCCGGTGGGAATCGCCACGGATGCAATCGGCAGGCTCTACCTCGCCGATGGCGGCAACCACCGACTCCAGGTCAGGGACGTGGATGGAAAATGGTCTCTGCTGGCCGCCGCCAAATCCTATGAAAGTCCGCAGGGTATCGCGGTCGACCGCCTCGGCGTTGTCTATTTCAGTGATACGACCGGAGTGGTTTCCTGGACGCCGCCGCCGAAGGCGAAGGCCGCGCCGGGCGCGTCCGAAAAACGGAAGTGAGAACCGCGTCGCGCAAACATTCGGCTTTTGCCTCAGTTCACAAGGATGCTATGAGAACGTGGCCTGTGATTCCGGCCGTACCGTTAAGCCTCCTTCTCGCTATGCTCGCGGTCATCGCTCAGAGTGAAACCGGCAAGTCGAGATGTTCGTTTCAGCCTCGAAGCTCCGTTCCCAGCAAGGCCATCCTAAACGCAGGCGGTAGCGCGGATTTCACATGAACAGAGACTTCGAACCATCTGGTGAAGAGAAACCTCCCGTGCAGACAAAGGAATCTGGCCGGCGCAGGGCTCTGAGCAAGGCAATGGCTGGACTCAGCCTCTCGTGCGGGCTGTGGGTGTTGGGCTGGCCTGCCTGGACATTCCTGTGCCCGCTGTTCGCTGCCGAGCCAACTGCCCCGGTCTTGAACGGGAGTTGGACCCTTCTGAGCAAGCCGCATCTGCTGGGACACGTCATCTGGCCCTGGGCTGTAGCGTTAGACGGAGAAGGAGAGCTTTATGTGGCGGATGGCGCAGAGGGGGGGCGCATCCAGAAACGTGATTTGAGCGGCAACTGGACCCTGGTGGCGTCAGCGGGGCAGTCTCCCGGCGGCTTGAAGGGTATTGCTCAGGCGATGGCTTTCGACCGGTCGGGTAACCTTTACCTCGCCGAAGGCGACCGCATCCGCAAGAGGGACAACCAAGGGAATTGGACCACTCTGGCGACACAGGGTAAGGAACTGGGGCAAATCAATCGGCCTCGCGCACTCACCCTGGATCGAGAAGGGAACCTTTACGTGGCCGATGGCTGGGGTGAGGACGCTCAAGTGCTGCTCAGAAAGCCTGACGGACAATGGACTCGCTTGGCTGGCAACGGGGACGACGTCGGCCAAGTCGTGGCTCCACTAGGTCTGGCGGTCGATGCCAAGGGCAACCTATACGTCACTGATTACGAGACGAAACGAATCCAGAAGCGTGACGTAACCGGACGCTGGACTGTGGTGGCTGACGATGCGAAGTCGGCAGTCGATCTGGGATCTCCCCTAGCGCGTGGTGTGAGTTTTCAGAAGTTGACTAGCGACGTCGGTAGCGCCCTGTATGTGATTACGACCGGGACTATAGGCCTGACCAGCACCCAGTTGCTGAAAAGAGATGCGGAAGGTCGCTGGATCCAACTGGCCGTGGAAGGATCAGGGCTAGGGCAAGTGTTCGACGTGCAGGGGATGAGCGTCGATTCCACAGGTAATCTTTACGTGGCAGAGTTAGGAAACCATCGCATCCAAAAGCGCGATCCGAACGGGACGTGGACCGTGGTGTGTGAGGCGTTAAAGGAGCCTGGTGCCTTTCTCCGGCCGTCGTCTCCGGCCTTAGACTCCCGAGGCAATCTTTACGTGGTGGATTCGGCTCGGCGCCAGGTCCAGAAGCGAGACGCGCAGGGTCGCTGGACAGTGGTGGTGGAAGTTCCAAACCAGCTCATCGATCTTCACGACCCGTCTTTTCCGGTCGGCGTCGATCCAAAGTGGCCTCTTCCTTTCTGGCTGCCGGTGTTCTGCCTGTTTAATGCCCCATGGGCAGTCGCCGTGGATCGACAGGATAATCTCTACGTGGCGGATAGTGGGTATAACCGGGTTATGAAACTGAATACCGGCGGACAATGGGAACTCTGCGTGCCTTCCGGCAGGGCGGTCGGGCAGACGCACAACCCTTCCTGTGTCTCGGTGGATGCGTCGGACAACCTTTACGTCATCGACGGGGGACGCCGGCTACAGAAGCGCGACGCCCAGGGACGTTGGACCGTCTTGGCCGAGACCACAGGTCCGAATGACGGGGTATATGACATATGCGTTGCACCGAACGGCGATGCCTACGTTCTTAGCCTGATGAAAGACCAGTTGGGACTTCGGATGCCAGACTCACACGGCGGTTGGACCATGGTGGCCCCCTGGGGCAGTGGACTGGGACAAGTGGCATGGCCGGTGGGACTTGCCACGGACGCAATCGGAAGGCTGTACATTGCCGATTTCGGCAACCAGCGGCTCCAAGTCCGGGACGTGGATGGAAAATGGTTCGTGCTGGCCTCAGGGTCAGAAGCAGGTCTGCTGAATCGATTCGGTCCCGCGGGTATAGCAGTCGACCGCCAAGGCGTTGTCTACGTCACCGATTCCCATAGAGTGTTTCGCTGGACACCGCAGCCGAAGGCCAAGGCCGCAACCCGCACTTCCCAAAAGAGTCTCTAAGTTTCCCGATGCCGCCTGAGGGCAAAGGTGTCGTCAACCAACATTGGGTCTTTCAAACGATATGAACACGAATCCCAAAACGCCTGGTCGGGCGGAATCTCCCCTCGTATCGGCTGCTGGCCGCGGCAGAGTTTTCGGGAAGGTCGTAGCCGGGATCTGCCTTTCCTGCGCGCTGCTGATCTGGATGGCTTGGACATTCCTGTGCCCGTTGTTCGCCGCCGAGTCAACTGCCCCAACCTTGAACGGGAGTTGGACCCTTCTGAGCAAGCCGCAGCCGCTGGGGCACGTCAGTTCGGCCCGGGCTGTAGCGATAGACGGGAAAGGAGAGCTTTATGTGGCGGACACCACAGAGGGGGGGCGCATTCAGAAACGTGACTTGAACGGTAACTGGACCTTGGTGGCCTCAACGGGACAGTCTCCCGGCGGCTTAAAGGATGGTGTTCGGGCGATGGCTTTCGACCTTTCGGGCAGCCTTTACGTCGCCGAACCCGAACGCATCTGCAAACGAGACAGCCAAGGGAATTGGACCACGCTAGCGACGAAAGGCAAGGAACTGGGGCAAGTCAATGGGCCTGGCGCTCTCGCCCTGGATCGAGAAGGGAACCTTTACGTGGCCGATGGCTCGGGTGAGGAGTCTCAAGTCCTGCTCAGAAGGCCTGACGGGCAATGGACTCGCCTGGCTGGCCGTGGGGACGAGGTGGGTGAGGTCATCGATCCGCAGGGTTTGGCTGTTGACGCCGAGGGCAACCTCTACATCGCCGACAAGCCGCCACAAGGTAAACGAACACAAAGTAAACGAATCCAGAAGCGGGATAGGACAGGACGCTGGAGCGTGGTGGACGAGGACGCGATGTCGCGGCCAGGTTTGGGATCTCCTCTGGCGACCGTCGGCAATTTCGACAAGATGACTGCCGGTGCGGGCGGCGCCCTCTATGTAAGTGCGACCGGGCAGGACGGGTGGCCCAGTAGCCAGTTGTTGAAAAGGGATACGGAAGGTCGCTGGACGCAACTGGCAGTGAGAGGAGAAGGGCTCGGGCAAGTGCTGGAGGTGACGGGGATGAGCGTCGATTCCGCAGGTGCTCTTTACCTCGCAGAGCCAGGATTCGGTCGCCCTCGCGTCCACAAGCGTGATTCGGACGGGACCTGGACCGTCGTGAGTGAGGCGCTAAATGGGCCTGGATTCTTTCTCGAAGCGTCGAGTCTGACCGTGGACTCTCGAGGCAATCTTTACGTGGTGGATCGCCGGCAGGGCCGGGTGCAGAAGAGGGATTCGGGGGGTCGCTGGACGGTGGTGGTGGAGCTCCCAGGCCCGGCCATCTTCCTTGACAACCCCTCGTTTCCGGTCGGCCTCGATCCAAAGTGGCCTCTTCCATTCTGGCTGCCGGTGTTTTACCTGTTTGGTGACACATGGTCAGTCGCCGTGGATCGACAGGATAATCTCTATGTAGCGGAGTGGCGCTATAACCGGGTGATGAAGCTGAATGCCCGCGGGGAATGGGAGGTCTGCATGCCGGCCGGCAAGGCGGTCGGGCAGACGGAGAATCCCACTTGGCTCTCGGTGGATGCGTCGGATAACCTTTATGTCATCAGCGGGGGAGGGCGGCTTGATAAGCGCGACCCTAAGGGACGTTGGACCGTCTTGGCCAACACCAACAACACGCAACAAGGGATCTTTGGCGTCTGCGCTGCTCCGAACGGCGATGCCTACGTCTATGGCGACATTAATCGCCAGTGGGGAGTTCACGTGCTGACCTCACACGGCGGTTGGACGACGGTGGCCACGAATGGGAGTGAACTGGGACAAGTGGAACATCCGGTGGGAATCGCCACGGATGCAATCGGCAGGCTCTACCTCGCCGATGGCGGCAACCACCGACTCCAGGTCAGGGACGTGGATGGAAAATGGTCTCTGCTGGCCGCCGCCAAATCCTATGAAAGTCCGCAGGGTATCGCGGTCGACCGCCACGGCGTTGTCTATTTCAGCGATGCGGCCGGAGTGGTCTCCTGGACGCCGCAGCCGAAGGCGAAGGCCGCGACGGGCGCAGCCGAAAAACGGAAGTGAGAACCGCGTCGCGCAAGCATTCGGCTTTTGCTTCAATTCACTCTGTCCGTCAATACGCCACTTTGAAAGTCGGGGAGTCCTCAGGGCGGGTCTTTCTCCTATCGTAAAGCCTGGTCGTGCTGATGTTGGAATGGCCGAGCCACTCCTGAACTTTGGCGATGTCGGCCTCGTGGTCGAGCGCGTTGGTTGCGGCGGTGGCTCGAAGTGAGTGAATGCAGAAGCCGGGCACGTCGATCCCGACGCTCCGGGCGTGGAGCTTGACGATGTGGTGGTAAACCGCGCTCGGTGAGAGCGGCTTTTCCAGTGTGCCGGTGATCGGATTCTTGACTGGACGAAACAGCGGGCCGTCCAGGTCGTCTTTGTGCCCGGCCGCTTCCAGATATTCGGTGATCCGCTCCAATGTGGCGGCGTGCGCCGGCAGATACCGCGTCTTGCCTCCCTTGCCGTGGATGCCGAAATGAAGGACGCCACGGCGAAGGTGCAGGTCTTTGACCCGAAGTCTGCAGAGTTCCTCGCACCGGAGGCCGTGGTAAAGGAAAGTGGAGAGAATGGCGCGGTCGCGCTTCCCCTTGAGCGTGTCCGCCGGCGGAGCATCCAAGAGCGCCCGGGCCTGGCCGTCGCCGATGGCCGGCGTCTTGCCTTCGTTGGCGTCGGCAATCGGTCGCTCCACGCCTTTGACCGGATTGTGGGTGATCGCGTTGCACTCGCAGAGGTGGTCAAACAGCGATGACAGTGCCGAGAGCTTCCGGCGGATCGTCGCCGGCGCTGCCTTGCGTTGCTCGATGGACTTGCGCCAGGGAATCACGTGCGCCCGGGTCACGATCCGAAATTCCTCGGGCTTGGCGATCCCGACGAAGGTCATGAAATCCTTGATGTCGTTCTGATACGCTCGGCGCGTTTGCGGGTTGCGGATGTTCGCGAACCATTCCGCCTCCGGCGGCACGTCGGCCAGGCGCCGGAACTGCTCGGCCGTCAGCATCCTGGGCGGGCTCTTGGCCACCAGCTCGTGGCCGCCGTCCGCATCTTCCTTTTTAACCGGTTTTCGAGGGGCCATCACCTGGTCATTCTAATACAGATAAAATAGGTTATCAACATTAGAACTGGGGATAACGGCGCGGCGAAAAACAGGGGGTTTGCGACCCCTGTTTTCCGCCTCTGGGTGGGTGGGAACCGCCCCCCGACGAAGGCGCTCTGGCGGTAACGGGAGCGTCTTGGTTAGGGAGGCACAAGTGGAGAGCGTCGTCTTTGTCGCTGGCTGGATTGCGTCTGGCGGATACGCCAGAGGCAAGACGGTCAGGGGCGAGACAACACCGCTGGGGAGAAGAGGCGGAAAAGAATTAACGGGTTAAAGAGGAAAGCAGCAGACGAGAGAGGGGGCGCAGCGGCGGGTGGCTAGGCCAGGAGTGTTTCCAGCGGACTGCGCACGCTCAAGCTTTCGGCGTGCAAATAGCCCATGGTTGTTTCCAACGACTTATGCCCCATGACCTGCTGGATGGCGCGGGGATTGGTGCCTCGTTCCAGACAGTGAGTGGCATAGCCGTGGCGCAGCTCGTGAGGGAGAACCGAAATCCCGAGTTTGCGCCGTGCCTGCTTGACGGCCCGCTGTACATTGGCCTCATGCATGCGGAAACGGACAACGGCCCCGGTAATCGGGTCGCGGCAGGGGTAGTGGGCGGGGAAGAGCCATGCCCATCCCCAATTGAACTGGTATTCGGGGTACTTTCTGGCGAGACGATGAGGCAGCATCAAGGGTGTGCCGTTTTGCTTGTCGCGCTGCCAGACCGTCCGGGCAAATTGCATCTGCTGGGTCAGTTCTGGGACCAAAGACTCAGGCCAGGGGACCACCCGGTCGTTTCCGCCCTTGGCGCCTCGGATGCAGAGAGTGCGTCGTTCAAGGTTAAGGTCCTTGATGCGAAGGTTTAGAGGTTCCGTAACCCGCAATCCGCAGCCGTAGAGCATCCGTGCGATGAGCTTGGTGGGGTAGCCACCCTCGTTTCTGATTGTTTGGAGGAGCAATTGGGTTTCGCTGACGGTGGGTGCATGGCGCTCCTGAACGGGCCGCTTGGCGCGAAGGGCGTTGACGTTGCCAATGGATTGCCCCAGCACCTCTCGGTAGAAGAAGAGTATAGCGTTCAAGGCTTGGTTTTGGGTGCTGGCCGAGACATCGCGGTGGCGGGCCAGGTCACTGAGGAACTGTTCGAGTTTCTTTTCGCTGGAGAGGCCTTCGGGCCTTTCCAGCAACGCCCTCATGTAGCGGCGGAGCCAGAAAGTGTAACAATCTTCGGTGGATAGAGCTTTGTGTTGTCGCCGGAGCACTTCGCGCACCCGGCAGATTGCCTGTGAGGTGTTCATCGTTTAGTCTGAATCAGCTTAGCGAGGGGCGTCGGACAAAGACCGTCCGAGGCTCGCAGGGAAAAGCCAGCGAGTTTGGTCTTGCAATAAACGAACCGACGGTCGTATATCCAAGAACCGAGCGGCTGTTAATGAACGACTTACGCACAAAAGGACGGCAGACTGTTCGGCTGGGATAAACGAACCAGCCGTCGCATAATCAAAGTTAGCCGAACGAGGCGCCCATGAACGACTCAACAGCCGAGGCGATCTCGATGATCTTCGGATTGCTCATGTACTTTGGCGGATTGTTGATCTGGCCGGTGCAGGCGTGCGTCCGTCGCAGATGGGATGCTCGCAACAAAGCACTGGCGGTCGTTTTCGCTGTCCATCTGCTGTTGCTGCTGATGCTCACCCTGGTCACAGATGCGCTGCTTCGTGGAGATGCGATTTACGCGTGGTGGGCGTTCGTGCTCCTGAATGCGTGTTCATCATTTGCCAGCCTGGTTTGTTGGCTGGCAGCTTCCGATCTCGATGCTCGAGGACTCCCTAAACGGACCGGCTAACCAGTCGGTCGAGGCAACGGCGACCTGCGCACTCGTTTTGAGGGTTGAGATGGGTGACCTCTCTGGTTCATGTGGTCGCCGTGCCTCACCTTGGCGTTCGATGCAGAAAAGATCACTGGCACACCCGTCCTGAGCACGGTATTGTCCACTCATGACAGCGGAAGACGTGAAAGCACTGCCGATTGACCGGAAGATCCAGATCATGGAGGCGATCTGGGAGGACTTTCGCGACCGCTTCGAGCGGTTGGATGTTCCTCAGCATCAGAAGGACCTCTTGGATCACCGTCGCGCGAGAGTGCGGGAAGGCGTCGCACAACTCCTGGATTGGGAGTCTGTGAAGGGGACTATTGGCAGGCCATGATCGGCGTTTGGATTTCTGAGGACGCACTCCAGGATCTCAATGATGGCTTTTTGTTCTATGAGGCTCAGGAGGCGGGACTCGGCGATTACTTCGCAGCCTGCCTCCGCGCCGACATCGAAGGCTTGAGGATATCCGCTGGTGTCCACCGGGTTGTCCATTACGACTACCATCGCCTCCTGAGCAAGGTATTTCCTTACGGCATCTTCTACACAGTGGAGCACGATTGTGCTGTTGTGTGGGCGGTCATCGATCTCAGAAGGGATCCGGCATGGATACGCGAAAGGTTGAAAGAATAGCATCGAACAAGATCACTGAGCGAACGCGGGCGGGCCACGTCAGTTGGCAATTCGGACGCGCGGGGCGGCCCGCGTCGCTCAGTTCTGTCGTTAGCTGCTGAGAGCGCGCACATCTGCGTCTTGCCTTTGGGTGGGGTTGTCGTATCGTCTCCGCATGGACCAGGCTATTTTGGAACGTGAAGCGCTGAAACTGCCGCCCCACAAGCGGGCGCTGCTGGCTGATGCGCTGCTTGGCAGTCTG
>Ga0315274_10011487_pt1 | contig 12694 bp, 9 predicted proteins | sample YL17G02_20_MG_FD_203700 | JGI IMG/M metagenome (GOLD analysis project Ga0315274, IMG submission 203700) | Sediment microbial communities from Yellowstone Lake, YNP, Wyoming, USA - YL17G02_20 | ecosystem: Environmental > Aquatic > Freshwater > Lake > Sediment | place: USA: Wyoming | collected... | reverse complement strand
GCATAGACCATGAAAAATATCATAAACCAGATTCCTAAGAAAAATATGATTCCTTTCTCTTTTTTGAAAGTAAAAATAAACCCAATTAAAGCAAAAATAGTAAACAATAGAGGATGTTCTATTGTTTCATATCCAAATGTCCAAAACCATGTATTTGTCGGTGCATTTTCTTTAAAGAATTCAAATCCAAACATTTTTCCAGAACTTCCCCAAGGATCTGTTTTGGAAGAATGATAAGTATGTATTATGTAAGGGGTTACTAAAACAAGGAAAATAATCCATGGAACTAAAAATTTCATTGTGCCAATTTTTATTCTTAATTTTTTATCTAGTAGAAGCATTAGCAAACCAAATAATGCAAGCAATGCTCCGCTTTCTGTCTTGACTTGCATAGCAAATGCCAATGAACTTATAGCGAATAAATTTGACCACCAGGTGTTAAATTCGAATGATAGTAGAAATGCAAAAACTGCTAATAAGGCATAGAAAACAAACATAGGTTCAGAAGCAGTAGAAGATGACCAAACAATGTGCTGTGGGATCAAAGCAAACATTAAAGCAGCGAATAAACCAATTTTTACTTCTTTTGATATCAAGTATCCGATAAGAAATATCAAAACTGCAGATAGACTTCCTAAAAATATGTTTAAAGCATAACCAACTGGTTCACTTATTCCAAAAATTGAAAAAGCAACTGCAACTGTAAATGGAAAGCCATTAGGCCATTTCATTAGAATACATTCATAACAACCCTTATAATCACCATAATTACATAAACAAGCCTTTCTTTCTGTTAGAATTTCCTTACCTATGTCAAGGTATATGTCTTCATCAAAGAAAACACGGTGAGTTTGTGGAGCTACAAACATTCTGATATAAAAAGCAAGAAGGAATATCGCAATAACACTAAGCCAAACCTTTTTATTTATCGGTTTTAACAACTTTCTCAAATCTTTTAAATTTAAAACAAAGGAGCCTATAATCAGAGCAAAATTGACACCTAAAAATATCGGCTCTATATAAATCAATGTCTCGGAAATATTTTTCTGTTCAAAATAACCGATTAGATAATACAAAACAATAACAAAAAAATTAGCTATTATAAGCAAAGGCAAAAGGCTTATGATGAATTGTTTGATTGATTTTATTTTTTCCATATGAATACTCTATTTCAATTCAATTAAAAAGTTTCCCATGGCCATACGTGGTGCTTTCGTCTTCAACATAACTTCTATTGCATCTTTTGGAGTATTGACGATTGGATAACCATGTAAGTTAAAACTAGTGTTTAGTAATATCCCATAACCGGTATTTTTTTTAACTTGTTCGATAAGGATTCTGTATTTTGTATTTTCATCGGCCAACATTTGAGGTCGCGCAGACCCATCTATATTTATCACTGCCTTAACCTTGTCTATCATTTCAGGTCTAGTTCGATAACCCATAGTCATAAACCTATCATAACCTTTAACATCACTAAAGATTCTTTCAGCTTCTTCAATCAGTAGTGAAGGACAAAATGGTTGGAACCAATTTCTTTTTTTTATTTGTAAGTTAAGTTTATCTTTTATTTCCATAGAATATGATGGTGCCAAAATAGACCTATTCCCCAATGCCCTTGGTCCAAGTTCCATTCTTCCTTGGAACCATAACATAAAATTACCCTTTGAGATATAATCACCAGAATATTTTGATATGTCATTCCTCTCTTCAAATTTTAACTTGCTGCTATTTTTCTTCAAATCCAGTTTTATTTCTTCATCTGAATATTCTGGTCCTAGATATATGTCTTTTAATTCACATTTTTTAATATCATTCAATTTAAAGTTCAAATAAAGCGCTGCTCCTATAGCTAACCCACCATCACCCATATGTGGGAAAACGAACCATCTTTTTAAATCAGGTAAATCTTTAATTTTCATGTTTACTTTTATGTTCGAAGCTAGTCCACCAGCCCAACACACGTCTTTCAATCCACTCTTTTCTAAGGCATTCTCAAATAATTTAACAATTTTTTTTTCTAGTACTCTTTGAGCCATATAAGCGAATTCTTCTCTTGGTGTATTCCACAATAAATTATTCAACGTTTTGTATCTGCTGGCCGTAGTTTGGTTGGATCTTATTCTTAAGCCATCTACATTAAAGAGTTTCAAGAGTTTATTTTCCTCATCTGGCACTGAATAAGCAAAATCTGATAATGCCATGACTTTTCCTTCATCTTCCAACTCTCTAAATCCTAATAAGTTTGTAACTTGTTCGAAAAATATACCTATAGAATCTTTTGCTAGCGTTTCTGCGATTCTTTTAATTTCACCATTTTCGTATATATTTACGGTTCCAGAAAGACCATCTCCAACACCATCCATTGTTATGACTAAAGATTTATCAAAACCGCTACAATATGAAGCTGTTGCACAATGAGCTAGATGATGTTCAATAAAATGTAATCTAAATTTTTCGAACCCCAGTCTTTTCAGATTTTTATTAACATACCATTTAGTAATTGTTTTGCATAGGGGTTTTTCATTTTTCTCAGTAAGCCTATACTTTATGTCCCTTCTCAAATCAACAAATTTGGGTTTTTTCATCTTTCTTCTTCTGAAAAGATAATAATTTTCTTTTAATTTTGGAAAAACTCTAGTCAAAGTCTTAGCAAAATCAGTTGTAGTAATTGCTACATCTGTAATGTCAGACGGTTTTAGGTTTAGATAATTAAGGCAACATTTTATTGAATTTTTTGGAAATCCAACTTCCAACTTCCTTCTAGTAAATCTCTCCTCGTTTACAGCTACTAATACCTTATTTCCTTCTATTATTGCTGCGCCACAATCATGGCCATCCCAAATTCCTAAAACATGCATTTTGTTTCAACTATATTTTAAAGAAATAATTTTTTATACTATGAGGGTATGCATAAAAATCTTGTTTTTATATTGTTAATTGCCATTTATCGGTTACATTAATTATATGATTCTTTTAAGTTTAAGTCTAAGTTTATTTATTCCTTTAAATGACGATAATGATTTGAATAAATAAGTAAATCTTTTGGGATGCAGATAAAAATAAATGAATGCCTTTTTTTGTAAATATTTTAATTTCTCTGAACTTAGACTATTGCTCAATAAAGCCTTTTTTGAATAATAATCAAAATCTTCATAATTTTCACTAAGTTTAAAGTCATGCTCTTTAACATACTCATATAAATGTGTGCATGGAAGTGGTGTTGTTATTGAAAATGTTGCTTCTTCAGAAGGAATGGAACTTGCAAATTTTATAGTTTTGTTTATTTCTCTCAATGTCTCTGTGGGCGCACCCATCATAAAGAATACTTGAACGATTATTCCTAGTTTCTTGGCCAACCTTGCTGTTTTTTCTACATCTTCGATTTTAATGCCTTTATTATAAATTTCGTCAAGAACTCTTTGTGAGGCTGATTCACCACCAATAGAAATCTTCCTTAAACCAACATTTCTCATCATTTTCATTAATTTCTCGTCTATTAGGTTTGCCCTTGTTGTGCAACCCCAAATTAGGTTAATTTTTTCATCTTTCAGAATATTACAAAAATTCTCTACCCACCATCTAAAACCAGTCAAGGTGTCATCTAAAAACCAAAATGCATTTATTTTATACAACTTTTTCAGAGTTTTTATTTCTTCCACAACATTTTCAGGACTTCTTAACCTGACTTTCGTTCCAAATATTTTTCTTAAAGTTGGTTGACAAAAAGCACAATCGAAGGGGCAACCCCTTGAACCGCTTATATTCACCCCTCTCAAATTTGGATTAACAAAGTCTAATTGAAACCAATTTTTAATATAATTTCTCATATCTAAAAGGTCCCAAGCAGGAAAAGGCAAATTATCTAAATTTGCAATTGGGGGTCTTGCATCTTCTTTTATTATTTTATTATCATCTTTGTGCCAAATACCCTTTAAACCATTAAGGTCTTTGTTTGATTGGATCCTTTGAATAATTTCCTTTAAAGTTATTTCACCTTCCCCGATTACTACTGCATCGATAAATTCTTTGTTTATCAGTGTCTCTGGTAAAATCGTAGCATGAGGACCCCCAACTACAACAAATGAGCCTAATTTCTTGGCTATTTTTGCCACTTTAAGAGCATCATAAAATGCAATAGTGTTTACATATATTCCTACTATGTCTGCTTTGTTTTGTTTTAGGGATGATTCAATATAACTCATTTTAGGATTGAAAGTAGCATCTATAATAGATATTTTTACGTTTAATTCTCTTCTAATATAAGAAGCTAATGAGGCTATTCCATAAGGTATATCACCTGAAGGATATTTGAATCTTGGAAAAACTAATGAAACATTCTTCATATATCAAAGCACCTCAGTTATTAAAAAATTTCATAATGCTTGAGAATGCCAATGATATCTATACATACCAAGGCATGCCTGAAGAATTTTTAGTTGTTTCATATACAATGACTTCGTCATCTTCATATACTTTTTTTATCTCAATTAAACTTTTTAATCTATTATAGTATTCTTCATAAGTCTCATTTAGTTTAATTACACATCTGTAATTCGATTGTTTTATGCACTTATGAAGTACAAAATATCGTATGTTGTATCTATTAATATCTTCTTTTTTTACATCGGTTATGTTACCTTTTCCTAAGAAAATTAAGTCACTTAAATTTTTATTTTCATTAAATGCTCCAGATATATGGTAAGGTCTTCAAAGATTTTTAAAAGATATAATATGTATAATGGAATAAAACCAGCACTTATTGTGTTTATGTGACCATAAAATATTCTCGCTAAATTATATGAACTAAAACCAAAAACAATCCCAGAAATAAAAGATGCTTTAGTATCTTTAGTTAAGTAATTAACTAGTAAATACATTCCTATAGCGTTCAAAATAATGGCAAATAAGACAAGTATGTTATAAGCGGGAATTACTCCAAAAAAGATTTGTAATGGGACAGATAAAATTGCATTAAAAGGTGAAGATGAAAAGAAAAGTAAGTTTGCTCCTTCAGGGTAAAAAATATAATTTGAATATAATGGGTTTGTGTTTAGGTCAATTAGAGATTTTTTAAACCACCAAAAGACCCAGATAAAGTTCCAATTATCATCGCACCAAGGCAAAGAACAAGGGACAAAACTTGTTATATTAGTTATTAGCGGATATGTCATTAAAATTGCTATGAAAAAATATGCAAAAAATATTAAAAAATAAAAAGAGTGTTGTTTAATATAATTTTTTTTCGACAAACTTGACCAATCGACGCGTATCCTATTAATAAATTTAACAAACTCCATATAAGGTTATTTTACATACATGCTTTTATTTTTTTGAGACATAAAAAATCGTCATATTTGCATTCCTATAAGCTGCCCTTTTACCAGAAATTATAGTTAATATTTTCCAATTTTCTGGATAATTTGATGTAAATTTAGGATTAATACTAATTACATAATCACCTGAAACTTCACAGCCTCTACTACCACCAATGATAACATATGCGTCACTAATTTCTTTTTCATCTCCTAAATTTTTAAATGAAAGAAATGGATTAAATCCAGAGAAAAAGTTAATTTGGTTTACAGTCAAATAATCACCATAAATAGTTTTTATAGGAAATTTTTTTATGAAATTATAGGCTTCTCGAGTGTCTTTAATACCATCTACAAATAATTGTCTGGTTAGATTTATATAATAAAGACTAGTAAGGAGTAAAAACAAAATAATAATAAGAGAGAGTTCAAATTTTATCTTGCTTAAAAATAAAGCAATAAGAATCGTTGAAGGTACTGTCAGCAACATTGCCAATCTAGACATATCACTTTCCTTGAGTATCATCATGTATTTTATGTAAGGAATTTCCTTAAAATTTAGACTTATACTAAAAGCCCCGAACTCAATATATAGATAAACAATTACAAACCATATAAGAAAGAAATACGATTTTTTATCTTTTTTAAAAATGAGATAAATTATTCCTAAGAGGACAAAGTAATAGAAAAATCCAAAATATTCTAAAAATTTCGAAGTAGCATTCGGTAGTATGAAAAAATTCTTAGTATGGCCTAAAAAATCAAATCCATCAGGATATAAGAACTGTATTATGTTATCAAAATTTATTTTTTTCATTTTACTTCCTAATTCTATTGTCTCTTTTTGTAGATGCGCTCCAGATATTATATGAAAACGATATAATGCATTACCAGTATTGAAATAAAAGAAAAACATTTCTGCGATAATTATGATTAAAAATCCAAAAATTAAAAGTAAATATTTTTTTCTGATATTTTTTTTGTATAGAATGTAAATGGATATAATAGGTAGTATAACGATTACAGCTTCTTTAATCAAATAAGATACTCCTAAAGATAACCCAGAAAGAAAATAGTAAATTCCCTTTTTTCCTTTTTCTGATATCAAAAAGAAATAAATGCTAAACGTCATAAAAAAAATGTATGGAAGATCAGGCATTATTCGTGTAGAATAGATAACATCTAGAGGGAAAAAGGATAACAGAAAAGCTGCTATCAACCCAACTCTTTCATTAAATACATTTTTTCCAATAAAGTAGAGCAAGCTTATTAGCCCAATAGAGCATATAAAAGGATAAATAATAAAAGATGTTTCTTTCAAACCAAATAACCAAACAAATAAAGCAGAGGGATAAACAAACATGGTTCTTACAGTTGGAATCAAACTTGGGTCTATTAATGTTTCATTAATAAGATCTTTTCTAAAAACTAGAGTTCGTCGATAAGCATTATCAATACTATTTATGTATATTCCATCATCTTGGGATTGACAGTTTGCATAGCCAATAAAAAATATAATTCTTATAATCACAGCAAAAATAAGTATAAACAAAAAAAGAATATAGTTCTTTTTAAATTTCATTTTTCAACCCCCTTAAGATGCTAAGTATATTTTTGCATCAGATGGTCTGCAACCATCAATTCTTCCATAAATAGTTTTTAATAATTTCCAATCTGGTATGTTATATTCCCATTTTGGTGTACAAACACAACCCCACTGACCTCCTGTATAAACGTACGAGTCCCTAATTTCATTTAAATTTGAAAAACTTTCTAGGGATATAATATTCCAATCATACTTGAGATAGTATTTTATGATATTCCAAGAATTGCCTTCAGCATATATTGTTTTTTTTGGTAAATTAGCAAAAATTTTCGAAGCTTCTCGTGTATCATTTATACAAGAGAGCATTTCTTTCCGATCCCCATTAACAAGGTTAATTGACGTAATAAAAAGAAATATTGGAATTATTAAACATAATATCTTTAAATGGGTATTTTTTATGGTATAAATTAAATAGCTCAAACAAATTAACGATGGCGGTACTATTATTGCGAGAAATCTGTGCAATCTATGAATAATTATGTAATGACTCAAACTCATTGATCCGAACTGTAAATAAAGCCAAAAAGTAATTATCCAAAGCATGAAAAAATAGCCAGCTTTAATCTTCTTAGCAGTTATATATATCATAGCCAAAATAACAAAATAATAGAAATATCCAAAATTTGAATTAGGGGTAAAATTTATTACTAAATTTTTTTTAGGATCTAATATTAAGTTAAAATTTATTAAAGCTTTTGAATAATAACCCGGATCTCTTATTACTCCGCCATAAAGATTGGTATAATGATGAAAGTTTATATTAAAGTAGGCTAGAAAATCCCCATTTTGAATATAGTTGTAAATAGCATTGACAGATAGCACTAATAAAAACCCAAACCCCAGCAAAATATATTTTACATATTTTTTATCAATAATTTTCTTTTTCATATTCAATCTCAACCATTGTATTGTTTATAGAGATTATGGTTAGTTTAAAAAAATTGTTCATATTAGTTTTTAAGCATATGAAATCTCCAACGTTTATTGGGGTTTCCATTAAATCGTAGTTTTGTGACGAACAATTAAAACTTCTTGATTTTATTAATGCTAAACTACCCTGGCTAAAGCTATGAAGATAGGGAACTGCCTTTTTCACTAAGGTACGATTAAAGGATAAAGTACGAATTGCTCCAACTGCTGTATAGGAAAAAGCTAAATCACGCTGAAATTCATTTCTCATTAAATCCATGCTTATATCGTTGCCATATTTGTTTGTATCAGCATCCCAATAGATGTATTGATTAGTTATTAATTCATCGATGAAGGCTTTACCACTTTCATATCTTTTATTTCCATCGCGATATTTGTAAAAATAATCTAATTTTTGAATTGAATAAAACCATTCGGGCTTAAATAATGTAACTAAAAATAGAATAAATAAAATTATGAATAGTCCAGTTGCGATATTTTCTTTAATATTATTTATTTTGTAGTTCATACTTTATTCCAACCTTACTTGAATTAAAGGAAATTATTTTTATTTTTGCATAATTTCCACTACTAGTTTCAGAACATAAAACAGTGCCGATTTTTGGTAAAATCAATGATTCAGAAAAATTTTTATTATAACAATTTACTGTTTCAAATGGTTCATTCACATTAGCCATTAAACTTTTACTTAAAGTATGAAGTTGGCTATCGTTATTTAAAGAGTATTCAAGTTCTTCTACGATTCCATTGCTACCTCTTGATGCTTTATTAGTTAACAAGTTTGTATCAATATCCCAGTAAATGTTCTCATCATGGGAAAAAGCATTAATCCATGTGGTATTTGGACCATATAATTTTGTAGCATTACTAACTATAGGTGGTTTTATTGGCATAGTAATATCTTTTGCTGGAGGGTATGTTTTATTAAAAAAATAAAACCATAACGCCAAAAATAACAAAAACAGAATCACTAGAAGAAAATAAGATTTTTTTATTTTCAAATGTTGTTCTTCTTGAACATCAAAAAAATTGAAATTTAAAACATCTTTAAAAATAAAATAAACTGGATAAAACAATCCAAAAACTATAGCTGAAGATTTGACTAAAAATGAAATGCCATAAAAAATTCCTGATAGAACATAATATTTACATCCGCCCATCCTTTTTTCTGCTAGAACAAAAAAATAAACGGATAAAGAAAAATAAAAGGCTATTACTATGTCATTTACTAACATCGTGGAAGCGAGTATATCTAAAGGAAATATAGATAATAGAAAAGCAGATATCAATCCTACAGATTCATTAAACACCAATTTTCCTAAATAAAATATTACTATTATTTCGCCCAATGAAATTAAAATTTGGTATAAAACTGTAGTAAAATCTGAAACACCAAGAAGTCTATAAAAAAGTGAAATTGGATAAACAAAGGCAATTCTTGAATCATAAATTCCAGTTGTTTTATAGTTTCCTAGTGAAATATAATAAGCACTATTCACATAAGCCATATCATCTCCACAACAAAATCCAACAAAGAAATATAATCTTATAGAAAGAGTAAAGAGTAAAATTAATAACAAAAATATTTTATAATTTTTTTTAATAACACTTTTTTTTGCCAATTTATCTTTTTTCTTCATTTGTATCAGCTGTTATTTTTTGCAAAAATATCTACTTTTTTTCAACAAAATAATCACCTATGGCGAGGTATTTTGCATTGCTATTTAAAAATGTCCATAAAGCATGTTCAGGAGTGCCAACCATAGGAAAGCCATGTTTATTGAAAGACGTGTTGAGAACAATTCCTAAACCCGTTTCTTTTTTCACAGTCTCGATTACTTTTCTGTACTTTTCATTTTCATTGCCAAGAATTTGGGGTCTTGTGGTATCATCTATATGTACAACAGCTTTAACTTGATCTATCATGTTTTCTTTAGTTTTATAAGCAATCGTCATAAACCTGCTTGGAACATCATAGTCTTCTAAAATTTTATCCGCATCCTCCTCTAAAATTGATGGACAAAATGGTTGAAAATAGGGTCTGCGTTTTATAATTAAATTTAGTTCATTTTTACATTCTATACTTTCTGCTGGTGCCAATATCGATCTGTTCCCTAATGCCCTTGGCCCGAGTTCCACTCTTCCTTGAAACCAGAGAATTATTTTTTGTTTAGGTATTAATTCACCAACAAACTCTGGTATATCTGTTCTTTCTTCAAACTTAATCTCTGTATTGTAATTTTTCAATTCATTAAGAATTTCATCATTGCTATAAGAAGGTCCGAAATATACGTCATTTAACTGTTTATGAAAATTATGACCATTAAGTATGTTATCAATATAAAGGGAAGCACCTATTGCTAGTCCACCATCGCTCATGTGAGGAAATACATAAAAATTTTTTACTTCAGGTAATAGTCTAATTTTCATGTTTAGGATTACATTTGAAAATAGTCCACCAGCAACAGCAATACTATGAATCCCTGTTTCTTCTATAGCACTTTTAACAATCTCTAAAAAGCAATCCTCTAAGTGTTTTTGAATCCCAAAAGCCAATGCTTCTCTATTGTACCTCCATAAAATTTTATCTTTTATCCATTCACTCAGTAATAGTTCATATTTTATTGGAAAATTTGATTTAGGTTCACCATTAGTTATTTTTACTATATGTTTTAGTTCTTTGATTTCTGTTGGATATGAATATGGAGCTAAACTCATGACTTTACCTTCGTCCTCAGAATATTTCATATCTAGTGCTAAAGTTACTGCACCGTACAATAAGCCGAGACTAGAATCCGCAGCAAATTTCTTAATTCTTTTAAGTTCTCCATTTTCTCCAACACATATGCTTCCGCACAATCCATCTCCTGATCCATCCATTGTAATTACCAAACAAGGGTCAAATCCAGAAGTATAGTATGCACTTGCTGCATGAGCCATATGATGGTCCACAAAAAATATTTTTTTTCTGTCTAATCCGATTCTTTTTAGCCTTGTTTTTAATGGAAATTTTGCAAGATTGCCAATTGATCTCCAAAGACTTTGAGGTCTTTGATTTTGAACAGCTCTAAAAGCTAAATTAGTAAGTTGCATACTGAATCTAGATGGTTTCTTTAATTTTTTTCTCCATAACAAACGTCTTCTTTCATCCATAATAGGTAATACTCTTCCAAAAAATGCATATCCCCCAACCCAGCCGATAGCAATGGCATCTATTTCTGGGGAATCTGAGAGTAGATATTCTATAGAATTGAAAGGAAAACCTGTATCGTTTTTTTCCTTTGTAAATCTCTCCTCGTTTACAGCAGCAACTATTCTACCCTTATTTATCAATGCTGCACCAGAATCGTGCCCATCATGTATTCCTAAAATCATATTAACCACTATTAATTACTCTAAATAAATTTCCGAGGATAGTTTGATACGCTTCGCAAGGGGTCCAACAGTTTGGACATTTTAGGTTTTCAATTTCTTTAATTAGTTGATTGATAAAATGTAATTTCAATATTTTGGTTAAATCATAATCAAAATTTCTTAAATTGCCCAAAAGTTTGGCATAAACAGTGCAAGGAAAAACATTACCTTCTGGATCAATAAAACAGGATGTTTGAATAACCTTACATGATAATGGGGTTTTATCATTTTTAACGAATTCTTTTGCAAGTTTTATGTATTTTTTCTCAAGAAATTGAATTGGGCCTGGAAGCAAATCTTTCTTCATTTTTTCTATATCTTCTAAATCGTTGATTAATCCTCTCTTATAAGTTTTCTGTGTAAAATTCCCAGAATTACTTATGTTTGAATAATAATGTTCTGAAAGATGGAACAAATTAAAATGAAAATCTTTTGGTTTTATTCCTGGAATTATCTCTTTAACGGATGAATAAGCTTCTTTAATTGTTCCAAGATTAAAAGGCGAAATTGTATAACCTAAGAATGTTCTAAAATTGTTTTTCTCTTGAGACATTTTCCTCAACGATTTATAAGTTTCTATTGTTCTATCCCATGAATCAGGGGTTCTTCTTATGGATTCATGAATTTTTTTACTACCATCTAAACTAACAACGACAACTACCATTGGAATATGAAGAGATAGGATTTCATTGACTTTTTTTACTATCAAATCTGATGATAGGCCATTAGTAGTCAAATTTAAAAATAAAAAATTATTAGAATTATTCAAAAATGAATCAACAATTGAAACCAAATCTTTCCTTAAAAAGGGTTCCCCACCAGTTAAGTTAAACCAAGAAAAGAATGGGTTATTTTGAGAGAATGTTTCTATTTCATTAAGAGACATCTCATTTTTTGGCTGTTTCTTCCAAATATTACAGGTCATACATTTTGAATTACATTTGTATGTTGTTGCAAAGGTTAGTTTATAAGGAAATTTTAAATAATCGAAGTTTGATAAAAACACTTTCTTGATTAAATTCATTTCTTTAATAATATTCATATAAATCTATACCTTATCGTTAAAGCAATCAACTAATCATCTCTCTTAGGATAGTTTTAAATATTTGCCAACCATCATTGAAAGTTCTCAATCTACCTTCACCACTATCTCTGGCCTTTTCATAACTAGGAACTTCGAGTATTCTCAATTTCTTCTTAGCTGCTTTTATAGATATTTCGGTTTCTATACCAAAACCATCTTCTTTAAGATCTAGTTTATTAATACAATTTTTTCTGAAAGATCTATAGCCATAGCAAAGATCAGAATAGTTCATTCTCCATATCAAATTAACTAAGAATACAAAGAACTTATTACCAATTTCTCTGTACCATGACATATCTTCGGTTCCTCCACCCTGGATGAACCTAGAACCCATACAGACATCAA
>Ga0315274_10011486_pt1 | contig 12696 bp, 10 predicted proteins | sample YL17G02_20_MG_FD_203700 | JGI IMG/M metagenome (GOLD analysis project Ga0315274, IMG submission 203700) | Sediment microbial communities from Yellowstone Lake, YNP, Wyoming, USA - YL17G02_20 | ecosystem: Environmental > Aquatic > Freshwater > Lake > Sediment | place: USA: Wyoming | collected... | reverse complement strand
CTATTCTCTGAAATACGTCGTCGACCCGCAGGCCCCCACGAAGGAAAGAGTCTTGGAGACGCACGCCAAGTTGAAGGGCAAGCTGGAGAACCTCGAACCCCAACTCCGCAAAGCGTCCGGCTTCGCCTTCTACAACACGTCGAAATACGACTTCGAGAAACTGCTGGATGACCCGCCCAGCCTCGCCACAAACCTCCGCACCTACCTCAACGGTTTTTCCGACAACATGCGGGAGGTTTTGGACAAATTCGACTTCCCGAACACCATCGCCAAGCTCGATGAACACGGGCTGCTGTTCTTGGTGATGGAAAAGTTCGCCAGCAACGTCGTTGACCTCCATCCCGACAAGGTTTCCAACCACGAGATGGGCACCATCTTTGAGGAACTGGTGCGCCGGTTCAACGAGGCGCTGGACGAAAATCCCGGCGAACACTTCACCCCTCGTGAAGTCGTTCGGCTCATGGTGCTGCTGCTGATTGCCGTGGATCGGGAGGTCATCAAAAAAATCCATCGTCCGCACCGTCTGCGACCCCTGCTGCGGCACAGGCGGGATGCTTACGACCTCGAAGGAGCAGATTCTGGAAATCAATCCGAACGCCGAAGTCCACATGTTCGGCCACGAGTCTCAGCCGGAGACGTTCGCCCTGTGCAAGGCTGACCTCTACATGGTGTCGGTGGATGGGCGGGATGCCGACAACATCAAGTTCGGCAGCACCCTTTCCAACTGGCAACTTGGCGTCCGCCGTTACGATTACCAGTGTGCCAATCCGCCCTACGGCAAGGAGTGGAAGCTGGATCAAGCCGCCGTGGAAGCCGAGGCGGAGCGTGGACATGCCGGTCGGTTCGGTGCTGGGTTGCCCCGCATCAGCGACGGTCAACTGCTGTTTCTCCAGCACATGCTCTCCCGCATGAAAGACCCGCAGGACGGTGGCGGGCGAGTGGCCATCGTGATGAATGGCTCGCCCCTGTTCACCGGCGATGCGGGGAGCGGCGAGAGCGAAATCCGTCGCTGGATTCTGGAGAACGACTGGCTCGAAGCCATCATCGCCCTGCCGGAGCAACTTTTCTACAACACCGGCATCAGCACCTACGTTTGGGTGTTGAGCAACCGGAAAGAAGCACGCCGCAAGAACAAGGTTCAATTGATTGACGGCTCCGGTTTCTGGACGCCGATGCGAAAGAGCCTCGGCAACAAACGTCGTGAAATCGGGGACGACCAGATTAAACAAGTGCTCGGACTCTACACAGCAGCCGAGGCCGGTGAGCACTGCCGGCTTTTCGACAGCACCGAGTTCGGCTACCGCAAAATCACCGTCGAACGGCCACTGCGGCTGAATTTCCAGGTCAACGCCGAACGCCTCGCCCGACTGGAACAGGAATCGGGTTTTCAGAATCTCGCCATCAGCAAGAAGAAGGAAGCCAAGGCGAAAGCCGCCGAGGAAGCCGAGGGACGGAAACAACAAGCCGCCGTCCTCAAGGCGTTGGGAACGTTGCCGAACACGGTGTGCAAAGACCGGGCGAAGTTCATGCCGCTTCTGGACGATGCCCTCAAACGGGCTGGGCTCAAGCTCGGCGCACCGGTGCGAAAAGCCATCCTCGCCGCCCTGTCCGAAAGGGACGAGACCGCCGAAATATGCCGAGACGACGATGGTCAGCCGGAGCCTGACCCCGAATTGAGGGACACGGAGAACGTCTCGCTCACGCAGGACATCCACGAGTACTTCGACCGGGAAGTGAAACCGCATGTGCCGGACGCTTGGATCAACACGAGCGTCCGAGACCACAAGGACGGCGAGGTCGGCAAGGTCGGCTACGAAATCAATTTCAACCGGTACTTCTACCGGTATCAGCCACAACGTGCGCTTGGCGACATTGAGGCGGACATCAAGACGCTGGAAGGCGAAATCATGGCGATGCTCAGAGACATCACGCAATGAGCACGAGGTTGAAGCCATATCCCAGCTACAAGGACTCCGGCCTTCGCTGGCTTGAAAGGATGCCTGAAGACTGGCAGGGGCTTCCGCTTAAAAGGTGGGTTGCAACCAAGATCACAGACGGACCTCATACAACCCCAGAATTTCAGCCCGAAGGCGTGGAGTTCATCTCTGCCGAAGCCGTGCAGAATAGCCGAATTGATTTCGACCTCCGGCGAGGTTTCATCAGCCAAGCCCTCCACGAAGGATATTGCGAGAAGTGCCGTCCGGTTCGTAATGATGTCCTCCTCTGCAAATCTGGCGCTACAACTGGAAAGCTGGCCATCGTCGAAACCGATGCTGAGTTTAGCATCTGGTCGCCACTCGCTGTCATCCGTGCAGATGCTTCGAGGTTGCTTCCTCGTTTTCTTTTTTGGTCTCTCCAGTCGGACTACATCCAGAATCAGATTCGCATGACTTGGTCAGCGGGGACACAGCCAAACATCGCTATGTCCGCCCTTGAAGTTCTGTTCCTGTCCGCTGCTACTCATCTGGACGAACAGCGAGCCATCGCCTCGTTTCTCGACCGGGAGACGGGGAAGATTGATGCCCTGGTGGCGAAGAAGGAGCGGTTGATCGAGTTGTTGCAGGAGAAGCGCACGGCGCTCATCAGCCATGCCGTCACGCAAGGTCTCAATCCCAATGCTCCGACAAGAGATTCCGGCATCCCGTGGCTGGGGCGCATCCCAGAGCATTGGGGCACAAAGCGGTTTAAGTTTTTCGCCTCGGTCAGAAACGGTCAAGTTGACCCAGAGGATCAGTCGTTCGAAGAGATGGTTCTTGTGGCACCGAACCATATCGAGTCTGGGACTGGAAGGCTGCTGTCCACAGAAAGCGCCAAGGAGCAAGGCGCTATAAGCGGCAAGTACTTCGTCGAGGCTGGCGAGATCATCTACAGCAAAATCCGGCCTGCTCTCAACAAGGCGGTTATCTCAAGGGCTGCATGTCTATGCAGCGCCGACATGTACCCGATACGAGTCTCCTGCCACTTGGAGCCGAGGTTCCTGCTCATGTGCATTTTGGGTGACCGGTTTGTGAAGCACATGGTGGACGAGTCCATGCGGGTCGCTATGCCGAAAGTCAACAGGGACGACCTCTACAACTGCTGGTTCCCTGTGCCACCGCTGAACGAACAGCGATCAATCGTGTCGACTCTGGACGCCGAAACCGCCAAACTGGACGCCCTGACGGCGAAGGTGCGAACGGCGATTGGACGGTTGCAGGAATACCGGACAGCCCTGATTTCCGCTGCCGTGACGGGGCAGATTGATGTGCGCCAGTGCGGGGCAGGAGTGGCGGCATGAGTACGACGTTGGTTTCCCGGGGTGTCTGGAGCAGGCTCACCAAAGCCGCTGCTGCCAGTGCTGCCAGCGCCAATGTCGCCGTGGCCTACTTCAGCGAAGGGGCGAGCCGGTTGCTCCCGCTGAAACAGGGCAGCCGCCTCGTTGTGGACTTCAGCGAGCGGGCAGTGAGGTCAGGGCAGACCTGTCCCGCCGACATTCTGAAGCTGATTCGGGCTGGGGTGGACGTTTACAACGTTCCCAACCTCCACGCCAAGGTCTTCGTCTTCCGCAACCGGGCGTTCATCGGTTCAACCAACGCCTCGCATTCGTCGGCAACGGCACTGGTCGAAGCCGTCATCGTGACGGATGATCGGAAACTGGTTGCCTCGATGCGCCAGTTCGTCCGCAAGCTGTGCCTCAACTGGGTGACCCTCCATGAGGCGAAGCAGATGGCGAGACTCTATCGACCGCCGAGGTTCGCCAATGTTGGCAGCACCACACGACGCCGAGCCAGTGCCGGAAGATCGAAACGACTTTTCGTCCGTGCCGATTTGCCCCCAGTCCGTATTGTGCATCTTGTCGATAGAACCTTTGACAGGGAGGAGTGGCAGGCACAGCGGGTGGGCAAGAAGGTTGCTCGGAAACGGATAAAGGACACCCGCCACTATTTCGTTGATTTCTTCTTGGATGAAGGACGTTGCTGTTTCGTTCAGCGGGAAACGGTGGTGCAGGTCACGAATGTTGGCCACGGCAAGAAGTTGCTTTCACCCCCGGCCAAGGTTGTCCACTTGCAACCCGTGCCAAATCGCAGGCCGATGGAGACCATTGTCTTTCTCGAATTGCCGAAGAAATGTCGGCGGAAGAATCTCAAGGCGGTTGTCCACCAGCTCGGCGGGAAAGCCCGTGAACTCTTGAGCAGAGACTTGGTGATTCGTGATCGCAGTTTTGTCGAGAAGCTGTTAGGTCTATGGCGCACTTCCGGCGACAACAAGCCATGAGCATGGACGTGTCAGAAAAGAATTTCCAGGCCGCCGTCGAGGCCGCTCTGCTGCGTGACCCGCTGGCGGGTGCTGCGGGGGATGGTGCGGCCTTGGCGGATGCTGCAACCGGTGCATATCTGTCGGGCGGCTACCGTCGCCGTGAACCGACCGATTACGACAGGGAACTTTGCCTCATTCCGAAGGACGTGCTGGGGTTCATTTCCGCCACCCAACCCAAGGAGTGGCAGAAGATGCTGGCGCAGCATGGTGCGGACGCCAAACCAGTGCTGCTGAAGCGCCTCGCCTCGGAGATTCACAAGCACGGCACGCTCCATGTCCTGCGCAAGGGCATCAAGGCCAACGGCTGCAAGTTCCGGCTGGCGTTCTTCAAGCCGTCCTCCGGTCTCAACGAAGCGTCCCAGAAGATTTACTTGGCGAACCAGTTCATCATCGTCCGCCAACTCAAATACAGCGGGAAGAACGAAAAGAGCCTGGACTTGGTGATCTTCTTGAACGGGCTGCCGCTGTTCACGGCGGAACTCAAGAATCCGTTCAAGGGGCAGACCGTCCAGGATGCCGTGAAGCAGTATCGGCTGGATCGTGACCCGAAAGAGCCGCTATTCCAGTTCGGTCGCTGCTTGGCGCACTTCGCTGTTGCCCCGTCCCTCGTGTACCTCACGACTGAACTCCGAGGCGGCAAGACCAGTTTCCTGCCCTTCAACCAGGGCTACAACCTCGGCGCTGGCAATCCGCCGTCGTGGAAGGGCTTTGCGACCGCCTACCTTTGGGAACAGGTATGGGCACGGGACAGCGTGTTGAACCTGCTGCAACACTTCATCCACATCGTTGAAATCGAAGACGACAGAGGCAACAAGACTGGCGAATTGAAGCTCCTGTTCCCCCGCTACCACCAACTGGACTGCGTGCGGCGGATCGTTGCCGATGCGCTGGGCCGGGGCGTGGGGTATTGCTACCTCGTCCAGCACAGCGCAGGCAGTGGCAAAAGCAACACCATCGCTTGGCTAGCGCACCAGTTGTCTGTGCTCCACGACACGAAGGATGAAAGGATTTTTGACTCCATCATCGTCATCACCGACCGGTGGGTGCTGGATCGGCAGCTTCAACGCACGGTGCGGCAGTTCGAGCAGACGCTCGGCGTGGTGGAGAACATCGACACGACCTCCCGGCAGTTGAAGCAGGCGCTTGAAGACGGCAAGACCATCATCGTCACCACGCTCCAGAAGTTTCCCGTGATAGCCGACCAGATGGTGGCGCTCAAGGGCAAGAGGTTCGCCGTCATCATTGACGAAGCGCACTCCAGTCAATCCGGCGAGAGCACCAAGAGCTTGAAGACCGTCCTCGCCCCGAAGTCGCTGGACGACGCTGAGAAGCAGGACGCCGAAGAAGGGGACGATCTGGAGGACCGCATCGTGGCCGAGATGAAACGGCGGGGGCGGCTGCCGAACGTCAGCTACTTTGCCTTCACGGCCACGCCGAAGAACAAAACGCTGGAATTGTTCGGGCGGAAGCGCAGCGACGGGAAGTTCGAGCCGTTCAGCCTGTACGCCATGCGGCAAGCCATCGAGGAAAAGTTCATCCTGGATGTGCTGGAGAACTACACCACGTACCAGTCCTACTGGGCGTTGTTGAAAAAAATCAAGGACGACCCCAGCTACGATCGGGAAACGGCCGAATACCTGCTCAAGTCTTTCGTCGGCCTGAGCAAGCACACCATCGAAAAGAAGGTCGCCATCATGGTGGAGCACTTCCGCAACAACGTGCTCCAGCGCATCGGAGGCAAGGCGAAGGCGATGATTGTCACCCGGTCACGCCTCCACGCCGTCCGGTTCAAGCTGGCGGTGGATGCGTACCTGAAGGAGAAGGGCTACCCGTTCAAATCGCTGGTCGCCTTCTCCGGCACCGTGAAGGATGGCGGTAAGGATTACACCGAGTCCGGCATGAACACGTTGTCCGTGGGCAAGAGCGTCCCTGAGACCGCCACGGCGCAGATGTTCAACCAAGACGAATTTCGGCTCCTCATCGTGGCGTGCAAGTTCCAAACTGGTTTCGACCAGCCGTTGCTCCACACGATGTACGTGGACAAGAAACTCGGCGGCGTGAACGCCGTGCAAACGCTGTCCCGCCTGAACCGCATCTGTCCGCCCGACAAGGAAGACACGATGGTCCTGGACTTCGCCAACGAGGCGGAGGAAATCCAGAAGGCGTTCCAGCCCTACTACGAGCGCACGCTGCTCAGGGAAGCGACCGACCCGAACCTGCTTTACGACCTCCAGAACAAGCTGGACGGCTTCCACCTGTTCACGGAGGCGGAGGTCAACAAGTTCGCCGCCATCTATTTTGATCCCAAGGGCACGCAGGACAAACTCCAAGCCGTGCTCGCCCCGGTGGTGGATCGCTACAAGGATGCGCCGTTGGACACGCAGTCCGAGTTCCGAGGTTGCCTGGTGGATTACGTCCGGCTCTACGCCTTCCTGTCCCAGGTCATCACGTTCGCCGACGCCGACCTCGAAAAGCTGTATGTGTTCGCCAAATTGCTTTGGCGGTTGCTGCCGGTGAACCGTGATCCGCTGCCGGTGGAGGTTCAGCAGAACATCGACCTCGATGCGTTTCGGCTGCGGAAGACCGGAACAACGAAGATCAAGCTGAAGAAGGGCACCGAGGAACTCGAACCGATGAAGCCCAAGGACGAGGGTGGCGTCAGGCCGGAGGACATCGAACCGCTTTCGCAAATCATCAAGGAATTGAACGAACGGTTCGGCACGGACTTCACCGAGGAAGACAAGGTGTTCATCCGGCAGCTTGAGCAGCGAATCGCCAGCGACCCGGCGCTGGAGGCCAGCATCAAGGTGAACCCACCGGAGGATGCCCGCCTGACGTTCAACCAGATCGTCAACGACAAGCTTCAGGACATGGTGGATTCCAACTTCAAGTTCTACAAGCAGATCACCGACAACGCCGACTTCGCCAACGATCTTCTTTCGTGGATGTTCGAGAGGTATTGCCGGTCGAAGGGGGCGTAATGCTTTTCCGCCGGTCCGCAGCACCCCCCGCAGGAAACCGCTCGTCGGTAGAGCAGGGCAGTACAAGGAAGACCAGTTCTGGCGCGTCCGCCGGTTCTGTGCCAGGCTTGAAAGTGGCGGTGATGCCGATACCCTGCTCCCGGTCGTGTCGGCTCGGCCGGCCAGGACAAAAATAACCGGAAGGGAGTCAGTTTATGCGCAACCTCAGTGTTATCCTTAGCGTGTTGGTGGGCGGGTGGTTGGTGAGCGGCGCCGCCCGTGCCGACGACACTAACCTGCCCAGGACGCACCTGGGGCTCTTCGAGGCACAGACGGGCCGAGTCATTATCAAGGGTACCGCGGACATCGGTTTGCTCTCGGTCAATGCCGGCGTCGTGTCGGTGCAATGTCGCGAGGCACGTGACGCGGCTGGCGGCAGCCAGGTCTTGGGCGTGATCGTCGGGCTGAAGGCAGGCAACCACCCGGAGGACAACGCCATCCTCGACTATGACGAACTGGATTCGGTGTTGCAGGGCGTCGATTACATCAGCAAAGCCAACTACTCGGTCACTTCGTTGCCCGGTTTTGACGCGGTTTACATCACCCGGGACGCGTTGCGCATTGCCGCGCACAGCAGCAACAAGAGTCCCGGCACCATCGTCTTTTTTTTGCAGAGCGGCAGCGGCGGCCAAACCCGGCTGTCGCTGACCCCCAGCCAATTTGCCCAATTCCTGTCCCTGATCCAACAAGCCAGAACCAGGCTCGATTCGCTCTACAAGCGCGGGTAAGCGGGCTCCTCAGGTCGGGAGCTGGGCGCGGTATTCGGACGGAGAGAGGCCGGTGATTTTCTTGAACACGCGGTTGAAGTGCGTCAACGACTGAAAACCCACCTCAAACGCGATTTCGCTGATGCGGAGGTTCGGATTCAGGGCCAGGTTCTTGGCCTTCTCAATGCGCACCCGCGAGACATAATCCGTGAAATTGATGCCCGTCGCCTTCTTGAAAACCTTGCAGAAATAAAAGGTGCTCGTGTTGACCGCGCGCGCCACCTGGCCGAGCGACAGGTCGTCGGACTGGTGTTCCTGGATGTAGTCTTTGGCCCGCGTGATCATCGGCGGCTCCGGGTGCTCCTGGCGCACCAGGACCTGATTGCTGACCATGGCCAGGTGCTGAGAAAAGATCGCCAGCATCTTGACGATCGAATCGTGCTCCCGCGGAGACAGCACGCGGGTCCGGAAATAGGCCCGGCGGAGTTCGTCCCGGTCCACCTCCAGGCCCCAGTGTTTCACCTGCCGGACAATCCGCTCAAACTGCGAAGGGGTGGGCTTCTTCCGAAACACCTGGCCCGTCTGTAACAAGCCGATCAACTGCTCCCCCAACCGGACCGGCACGGCGCTCTCGGTCAGCCCCGACATGCAAGTGACCGTTTGCGGTTCGCGCGTTGCGCATTCGGACAGGCGTTGCTGCGTCTGCAAGCAGGCGGCGCAGGCACTGCTTTTCCGCGCCATCAAAGCGCAATAGCTGTTTTCGTTCCGGCGGCCATGGTAGGGCAACTTCCAGGATTCCACCGGCCGCAAGGTAAGGGGCAGACCCGTGATGTCACCAAACGCACGGGCGTAGTCCAGGTAAACCTTGGAATTGTTGAGCGCGTCGACCAGGCTTCTGCCGTTCGAATTCATGCCGTTGTCCTTGCTTGGGCGCCCGGGGATGTCGGGTCTCCCCCGGCGGGCAACGCCAGCACCGTCCGGCGGCAACCGAAGGCCGCGCCGGAGCGGTCCGCACTGACAGCGCACTTGTCAGGAGTTGTCTGCACACCCACAAATTATGGCAAAGCCCCACGGTCTGCAAGAACTGAAGGATGGCAGCGCCCTCGTGGGCTTGGTGGCGGTCAGACCGGGAACGCGCCAATCCACCAGTGCGAGCGAAGTCGCGTTCCCTGGAACGGCGCGTGCCAGGACTCACACGGCACTTGCCAGTTCGCCGTCGGAAACAGGAGAATAGCTGCGTGATGAACGGCACGACGCTTTGGAATTCCCTGGCGGTGGCGGCGCTGCTGGGAGGCACCGCGTGTCGCTCCCTGGCGCCAGGACCTCCGCATGGGGCGGGTCCGCCAGCCAAGCCGGAGGCCCGGCTGCGGCTTTTCCAGGTGACGGGCACGGTGCAGGAAGTGCGCTCGGACAGCCACGGCGTGGTGATTCGCCATGAGCAGATTCCCGGTTACCTGGCGGCCATGACCATGCCGTTCGAGGTCAAGGACCCGAAGCTCGGAAACCCCTTGCCATGCATGCGCCGCCGCCCTAGTTTTGCCTCCGCGTGAGTCAAGAAAAGGCCAGCCCCGGAGCAGCCCCGCCCCAGCCCGCGGTCCGCAACGCGTGCCCGCTGAGCCGCGTCCGGGCCGGCACCTTGGTGCGGATCAAAGAGCTGTTGGCGTCGCCCGAAATCTGTCAGCGCCTGCGTGAACTCGGCTTCTGCGAGCAGCAGCAGATCAAGCTCCTGCTGCAAAACAACAACGTGGTTTGCCAGGTGTGCAATGTGCGGCTCGGCCTCAGCGCGAAACTGGCTGACAGCATCTGGGTGGAACCGTTGGAACCGCGGCCGCAGGCCGCCTGAGCATGGGGGCGCACCTTCAGCCGCTGTCAGGCCTCGCAGCCGGCCAGGCGGGGACGGTTGACCGGATCGAGTTGCCGCTGGACACGCGCGCCCGCCTGCTCGAACTGGGCTTGGTCGTGGGTACGCCAGTCCAGTTGGTGCGGTTCGCGCCGCTGGGAGACCCCGTCGAGATCAAAGTGCGGGGTTCCCACCTCAGCTTGCGGCGCCATGAGGCCGACGCGATCTGGGTGGCGGCGGGGGGTTGATCCGTCAGATGCCTTTGCCCTCCCACGGAGCCGGCGACCGCACCCCGACGAGCGCCCGCACCGACGCCTCTCCGGCCCCGCGGTCGACGGTCCCAGGTCTGAAGACGCCCGCCTGCCGTCGGCCCACGCTGGCGGTGCTGACCGGCAATCCCAACTGCGGCAAGACCACGCTGTTCAATGCTCTGACCGGCCTGCGTGCCAGGGTGGCGAATTATGCGGGCGTCACCGTCGAGCGCAAGGAGGGTCGTCTCGCCGGGGCAGACCGCGAATGTCCTGTGACCGTCCTGGACCTGCCCGGCACTTACAGCCTGAGCGCACAATCCCTGGATGAGCAAATCGCGCGCGACGTCCTCCTGCAGCGCCTGGCCGACGTGCCGCCTCCCGACCTCGTGATTGTCGTCGTGGACGCGTCGAACCTGGAACGGAATCTCTACTACGCCACGCAGGTGATCGAGTTGGGCTATCCGACCTTGATCGCCCTCAACATGATGGATGTGGCGCGCGACATTGGCCACCTGGTGGACGCGTCCCGGCTGGCAGAGGAACTCGGCGTCCCGGTGTTCCCCATGGTGGCCAGCTCGCACCAGGGCGTGCTGGCCTTGCGCGCGCGGATTCTCGCGTTGGCGCGTCAGGGGCCGGCGGAGTCGGTGAGCCCCAATTTCTGCCGGCTGCCCGACGCTTTCGAGACGGAATGCGCGAGCCTCGAACGTCGGTTGACGCGGCTCTCACCCACCCGCGGCCGGCTCCCGGCGTGCGAGGCGCGGCTGTGGCTCACCGACGAAAGGGGCCTGCCAAGGGGCGGACTGCGTGCCGACGAAGCAATCGAACGGGCGGTCCAGGAAGCGCGGCAGCGACTGGATCGGGCTGGCATTGATTGGCGCACCGTTGCCATTGAAGCACGCTACGCGCGGGCCGCGGCGATTCATCAGGCGGTGGTCCAAGAACCGGAGGCCGCGCGGGAGACCTCCAGTGACCGGCTCGACCGCGTGCTCACCCATCCGGTTTGGGGGCTCCTGATCTTTTTCGCGGTCATGGCTCTGATGTTTCAAAGCATCTTCACCTTCGCCCGGCTGCCCATGGAGGCTTTGGAACACGGGGTGAACGCGATCGGCGACCTCGTGGGGCGTTGGATTCCGCCCGGCGACTTCCACAGCCTGCTGGTGGACGGTGTGATCGCCGGCGTGGGGGCGGTGGTGGTGTTCTTGCCCCAGATTTGCCTGTTGTTCCTGTTCATCGGGTTGCTCGAGGACACCGGCTACATGGCACGGGCCGCTTTTCTGATGGACCGGCTGATGAGCAAGGTCGGGTTGCACGGGAAAAGCTTCATTCCTTTGCTCAGCTCGTTCGCCTGTGCGATTCCCGGCATCATGGCGACGCGCACCATCGAGAACCCCAAGGACCGCTTGGTCACCATCCTGGTCGCGCCGCTCATGAGCTGTTCCGCCCGGCTCCCCGTCTACACCCTGCTCATTGCCGCCTGCATCCCCGACCGGCGCCTGTTTGGGCTCCTGCGGCTGCCCGGGCTGACGCTCCTCGCCTTGTACCTTCTGGGTATCATCGCGGCCCTGGTCCTGGCCTGGGTGTTCAAAAAAACCTTGCTTCAAGGCCACACTCCGTTGTTGATCATCGAGTTGCCACCGTATCGGCGTCCGCTCCTCACAACCTTGCTGCGGCACATGTGGGACCGGGCGCAGCTCTTCCTGCAACGCGCCGGCACGGTCATCCTGGGCATCAACATCCTGCTCTGGTTCCTGGCGAGCTATCCGCGCAACGCGGAGGTCGAACGGCGTGACCGCGCCGAGCGCCAGAGTCTGGCGGCGACCGCGTCGCCGGGAGGGCCGCCGGGGCCGCTGGAAATGCGGCAGGCCAAGCTCCATGAACTGGACCGGGCCTTGGCCGGCGGGCAGTTGCGGGGCAGTTTCATCGGCCGGCTCGGTCGTTTCATTGAACCGGCGATCAGGCCTTTGGGCTTCGATTGGAAGATCGGCATCGGCATCATCTCGTCTTTCGCGGCGCGGGAGGTGTTCGTGAGCACCATGTCGGTGGTGTACAATGTCGGCGGCCACGCGGAAGGGCGGGCCACCAACGCCAGTCTGGCTCAGACCCTGCGTGACCAAAGGCGTCCGGACGGCACGCCCGTGTACACGGCGTTGACCGGCGTGACCTTGATGGTCTTCTACGTGGCTGCGCTGCAATGTGCCAGTACGATCGCCGTGGTGCGGCGGGAGACCAACACCTGGAAATGGCCGCTCTTCCAATTGGCCTGCTTCGGCGGGCTCGCCTGGGTTTTGGCCTTCGTCACCCGCCAGGGCGGTCGGTTGCTCGGGTTGCAATGAGGCCCCAGCCGGGATCCGAAGCCCCGCCTACAGCAGACGCCCGTCCGCTTGACCGCGCGCGGCGGAACTGTCAGAGATAGGCGCATGACAAACCGGTTTCTCGCGTTTGCTTTCGGCTTCGGCGTCTGGGTCGCGGTGGCGGCGCAGCAACAGGTGGTGCACACCTTCAAGCGCATTCAACTCACCCCGCATTTCTGGGCCGAAGGGGCTTGGTACGGCGACTTCAACCATGACGGCATCATGGACGTG
>Ga0315274_10011485_pt1 | contig 12696 bp, 16 predicted proteins | sample YL17G02_20_MG_FD_203700 | JGI IMG/M metagenome (GOLD analysis project Ga0315274, IMG submission 203700) | Sediment microbial communities from Yellowstone Lake, YNP, Wyoming, USA - YL17G02_20 | ecosystem: Environmental > Aquatic > Freshwater > Lake > Sediment | place: USA: Wyoming | collected... | reverse complement strand
TGCCAGCTTCGTCACCAACGGAGGTATCTAGTATTTCGGCTTTGTATTTGTGCCGCTCTGCCCATCGGAGGTACATCCTTAATAGCATTTCTGCCCAGTCCTGTGATTCGGTGCCGCCAGCACCAGCATGTACAGCCAGGATAGCATCCCTGGTGTCATATTCATCGCTCAAGATTAGTCTGGTTTCCAACTCATTGAGATGAGAGGCTATTTTCTCTATGTCGCGCTGAATTTCTCCTCTGAGGGACTGATCGTTTTCTTCTATAGCCAGAGTTGTCACATCAAGAAGTTCGGTGATTTTTTTCTCCATCTGGCGCCAGGTCTGGACTACATCCTTAGCAGCTACTAATTGACGCATTATGGACTGCGCCTTAGTTGGGTCGAGCCAGAAGTCTGGCTTGGTAGCCTCAGCCTCTAACCTGGCGATTTCCTTTTCTTTAGTAGAAATGTCAAAGACGCACCATGATGTCTGAGATTCGGTGGTGCAGAGCTTCTAGTTTTTCCTTTTCCTCTTGCATTACTAACTCCTATTTCACATATAGATTGATTAAGTCAAAAGCTAGGTTAATAATCCCTGTTGATGACTATAGAGGATGGTTATTTGTTTGCCGCTAGCGGTAAGGTGAGCCAATCGAGATGGCTCGGGAAGCCGCTGGCCGCGACAACATTCCAATACCCAATGGATGGCCGTGGATAGGTCAATTTTGTGACCGATGGAGATGTAAACTGGGCTCACATCAGCTTTAGTCCGCAGAGCAACACCAATAATTTCGCCGTTGTCAGTAAGTTCGGCGTAAGCACCGGCTTCAGCAGTCACCGATGCGTGTGTGCCGCACAGGCGTGACTTAGCACAGCCTATAGTGGGTATACCAAGAAGCAAACCTATGTGTGAAGCAATGCCGAAGCGTCTGGGATGAGCAATTCCTTGGCCATCCACTAGAAGAAGGTCAGGGTCCGTAGATAGTTTTTGACAAGCAGCCAATACCAATGGGGTCTCTCTGAAAGATAAAAGGCCGGGTATATAAGGGAAATTGAGTTTATCCTCAGCGGTTTTGACCTCAATCACCTCGAGTTCGGGGTAGTTGAGGATGACCGCAGCAGCGCGGGCAATCCCTCTGGAATCTGGTGCTGATATATCAACACCGGCGATAAAGCGAGGCTTAATAGTTTCGCTTTTGGGTGACACTTGGCTCGCTAACTCCTGTTGTATCTGTTTAGCCTGAGCAATGCTCATTTGCCAACTGTGCAACTGCTGTATTTTCACATCCTTGATTATAACGTCTGTGTTCACTGGTGGCAACATTGGCTGTAGTGCCATATTGACAGGTGAAGCAACTTGGTGCATAATAGTCTACAAAAATGCTCAAGGAAGCTTAATTTAAACAGGTAACTAATGGTAAAGATAAGATTACGACGAGTAGGCACCAGAAATAAACCTATGTACCGAGTGGTAGTAGCTGATGGGAGGTCACCGCGTGATGGCGCTTTTATTGAGATCATCGGGCACTATAATCCATTGACCGAGCCAGAGACCTTTGATATTGACGAAGAAAAAGCGTTGAAGTGGCTTAGGTATGGTGCCAAACCAACAGATACTGCATTAAGGTTGCTTTCTAAAACAGGCATAATGGATAAGTTCAAGCCAACCGCTGTAAAGAAGTCACGAGCAGCAAAATCGACAAGATCGAAAACCAGAGCCAAAGCCGAAACTAAAGCCAAAACTAAAACCAAAACTAAATCAACTACTGAGGAGTCATCATAATGAAGGAGCTAATAGAGTATATCGCCAAATCCATCGTTAGCACACCTGAAGATGTAAAGGTGACTGAGGAAACTGATGACAAGAATGTGGTAGTGGTGAAGTTAGAAGTTGCTCCAGATGATAAAGGGAGAGTTATCGGGAGGCAGGGCCGCGTTGCTGAGGCGATGCGAACCCTGCTTCATGTGGTGGCGACTAAGGAGGGCGTTCGGGTTAGGCTTGAGATACTATAGGTGGCCTATTAGATTCGCTGCAAGTTCGCAATCCTGTTGTTATAAATTTCTGTATTTCTGATAGATAGTTAGCTGAACGGTATGGACTGCTAGCTTGGTGTCGATTTTCGACGTCTCCTCCCAGCTACTTTAAGGCGAATAAGAGAACGGAGAAGAGCAGCTTGTGCTACGTCTAATCCTGGTGGATGAGTTTTGAGCCTTTCTTCAGCTCTGCGTTTAGCCTCTTCAGCGCGGGAGGTATCGATTTCTTCGGCGCGTTCACAAGCATCGGCAAGGATTATGACTTTATCAGGACGTATCTCGAGGAAACCACCAGAAACGGACATGTACGTTTCTTCGCCATCTTTTCTAATGAGCAGCTCTCCAGGTTTGAGCATGGTCATTAAGGGAGCGTGATGGGGCAGGATGCCTAGCTCTCCTTCGATGCCCGGGGCGACCACCACGTTGACGTCATCAGCGAAAACTTGACGTTCAGCGGTTATAATTTCAAGTCTCAGAGTTGCCATTATCCTTCCTCAAGCTTCTTGGCTTTGGCCACTGCCTCTTCGATGGTTCCAACCATAAAAAACGCTGCTTCCGGAAGATGGTCATGCTTCCCGTCTAAAATCTCCTTGAAACCGCGGACTGTTTCTTTGATGGGAACATATCTGCCTTCGGTGCCGGTGAAAGCCTCGGCGACAAACATGGGTTGGGAGAGGAACCTTTGAATACGGCGGGCCCTAGCTACGGTAATCTTGTCCTCGTCGCTTAATTCTTCCATACCCAATATAGCGATTACGTCTTGAAGGTCTTTGTAGCGTTGCAATACTCGTTGTACACCGCGGGCAACCTCGTAGTGCTCTTCACCGACAACTTGCGGGTCTAGGATACGAGAAGTCGAAGTCAAAGGATCAACCGCAGGATAGAGACCAAGTTCAGATATAGAGCGTTCCAACGAAATTACTCCATCAAGGTGACCGAAAGTGGTTACGATTCCGGGGTCAGTATAGTCATCAGCGGGCACATATATGGCTTGGAATGAAGTGATGGAACCTCTCTTGGTAGAAGTAATCCTTTCTTCTAGTTCACCGACATCAGTAGCCAGTGTGGGTTGATAACCAACTGCAGAGGGCATACGACCAAGAAGTGCTGACACCTCCATGTTAGCAAGGATGTGGCGGTAAATGTTGTCGATGAACAAAAGTACATCCTGTCCTTCTGCGTCACGGAAATATTCTGCCATGGTTACGCCAGTCAAGCCAATTCGTGCTCGAACTCCAGGAGGTTCGTTCATTTGTCCGAAGACCATCACGGTTTTTTCTATGACGCCAGATTCTTTCATCTCTCGCCAAAGATCGTTACCTTCTCTTGATCTTTCACCCACGCCGGCGAATACAGAGAAGCCGCCGTGTGCAGTAGCAATATTATGAATCAGCTCCATTATGATAACAGTCTTGCCTACTCCAGCGCCGCCATAAGCACCGATCTTACCACCTCTAGTAAAAGGAGTAATTAAGTCTATTACTTTTAGACCTGTTTCCAGCATTTGAGTGGTTGTTTCTTGCTCTTCCAGTGGAGGTGGGGGACGATGGATTGGAAGTCTCTCCTTAGCTTCTACGGGTCCGAGGTTATCTAACGCTTCGCCGAAGACGTTAAATAATCGTCCTAAGGTGGCTTTCCCTACAGGCACGGATACTGGTCCTCCGGTGTCAATCGCCTCGGCTCCTCTTTGCAGCCCGTCAGTGGGGCATAAAGCGAGACAGCGAACCCAATTATTGCCTGCGTGTTGCTGAACTTCAAGAACAATCTTGCTGCTATCTTGATTAATCTCTATAGCGTTATAGATTGCTGGTAATGCTTCTTGAGGGAATTCGATGTCAACCACTGTTCCGATTACTTGAACTACTTTGCCTTTTGCCAAAGTTTCACCTCCTCTAGTGTAGGACTTCGACGCCTCCAGTAATGTCAAGGAGTTCTTTGGTAATCATCTCTTGGCGGGCTTTGTTTAAAGTCAGAGTGAGATCTGAAATAACCTCGTTGGCATTGTCGGTGGCGTTTCGCATGGCGACCATTCGAGCCGATTGCTCACTGGCAATAGCCTCGCGAATAGCATGGTAAACCTTCATTTCCACAAAGCGTGGCAGAAGCTCACCCAGAACGAGCATGGGGTCTGGTTCGTAAATATATTCTGTCGTTTCCGTCTTGGGTATTGTCGCCGGCTCTACAGGAAGTAGCGGCTCTAATGTTGGCTTCTGGGTTATAGTAGTGACGAATTTAGTGTAGGCTAGATAGACCATGTCGATATAGCCGCTAGTGTAGTCATCGATAATAATATGAGAAATAGGCAGTGTTTCAAGCAAGGTAGGACGATCACTAATCTTCGTAAACTCAGCCCGGACATCACGTTTATAACGCATCATGAAATCTCGCCCTTTGCGACCAACAGTAACAAGCGTCACTGGCACGCTCTGAGCCAGAATAAAATTAGCTGTTAAGCGATTCATATTAGCGTTAAGCCCACCGCATAGGCCTCTATCTGTAGTGATGTGTACTATAGCTATTCTCTTTATGTTTCTTTTCTCCAACAAAGGATGCAGGGGACCAGCCTTTCCAGACTCGATGGCGAGGTCAGAGATTATCTGACCAATTTTGTCGCTGTATGGCCGTCCAGCCAAAGCTTGTTCTTGGGCTCGCTTCATCTTAGCAGTAGCAATCATTTCCATTGCCCTGGTGATTTTAGCTGTGCTCTGGACACTGCGAATACGTCGACGAAGAAGTCGTGGACTAATCATTTCTTTCCTTTAGTAAGCTGCGCTTTTCTTAAATTCCGATATTGCTGACTTTAGCGCCTCGTCAGTTTCTGGCTTGATTTCCTTATCGGTCAAGATACGCTGATTTATTTCAGGGTGATTCGTTTCCATAAACCGATGGAAGCTCTGCTCAAAAGCAGCAATTTTTTCCAGTGGCACATCGTCTAGATAGCCATTCGTGACAGCATACAGAATGGTTACCTCTTTGTCTAAGGACATCGGGGCGTATTGGGGCTGTTTCAATACTTCGGTGATCCGTTGTCCACGCTCTAGTTGGGACCGGGTAGCTTTATCCAGATCGGCAGTGCCGAATTGGGCGAAGGTAGCCAGCTCACGATATTGGGCCATATCTATCCTCAATCTACCAACTACCTGCCTCATGGCTCTGGTCTGGGCATTGCCACCTACTCGGGATACCGATAGGCCAGCGTTTAATGCCGGACGGACACCGCTATTAAACATATCTGTTTCGAGATAAATCTGCCCGTCGGTAATGGAGATAACATTGGTTGGAATATAAGCAGCTAAATCACCGGCTTGGATTTCTATGATGGGGAGGGCGGTGAGTGAGCCGCCACCATATTCTTGATCCAGCTTAGCAGCTCGTTCCAGAAGACGGCTGTGAAGATAGAAAACGTCACCTGGGTAAGCTTCCCGGCCTGGCGGGCGTCTGAGTATCAGCGATATCTGTCGGTAAGCCCAGGCGTGCTTGGTTAAATCATCATAGATAATTAAAGCATCTTTTCCTTGCTCCATGAATTCTTCGCCGATAGCACAACCAGAGTAAGGGGCTAAATACTGCAAAGGCGCTGGGTCAGCAGCGTTAGCCACAACTACTACAGTGTGTTCCATAGCTCCGTACTTTTTAAATATGTCTATTACTTGTGCCACCTTGGATGTTTTTTGTCCGATAGCTACATAAATGCAGATGAGGTTGCCGCCTTTCTGGCTGATGATGGTATCGATAGCGATGGCCGATTTGCCTATAGACCGGTCGCCTATAATTAACTCGCGTTGACCTCGCCCGATTGGGATCAAAGCATCTATCGTTTTTATGCCCGTATGTACTGGCGTGTTTACTCGTTGCCTCATTACCACGTTAGGCGCAACTCGTTCCACAGGTCTTGTCTTTTTGGTTTTAATTGGCCCCAGCTCATCTAAGGGGTTGCCTAGTGGGTCGACCACGCGGCCGATAAGCTCGTCACCTACAGGCACTTCAACTACTCTTCCAGTGGAGCGGACTTCATCGCCTTCTTTAATATGACTGAAGTCGCCAAGAATAACCGCAGCGACGTTATCCTCTTCCAAATTGAGGGCTAACCCCATAATCCCGTTAGGGAATTCCAATAGTTCGTTATATTTAGCACCGCGAAGCCCATGAATTCGGGCAACGCCATCACCTACTTCAATCACTGTTCCCGCATCTACCATGGTCACAGTAGATCCAAACTGCTTGATTTGCTCTTTAATTACTGAGACTATGTCTCGTCCTCCTGTTGTCATTTTATTCACCCCCTTATGGGTAGTTATCTTCTGGTTTCAGCCAGACTTTTCTTTAACATCTCTAATTTGTTACGGATGCTACCATCAATAAGGCTATCGTCTATTCTGGCGATAAAACCGCCTAGAATGTCTGGATCGACTTGAATGTTAATGCTGACTTTCTTTCCGACTATTGCTTCAAGATGGTGACCAAGCCTTTCCTTTTCCGCGTCATCGAGCGGAATGGCAGTAGTGACCTCGGCATTCTTTATTCCATAGTGTTCGTTTAATAAACGTTCATATTCCTCGGCGACCTGGCCGGCACTTTTAAGCTTGCCTTTAGCGGTGAGAAGGTAAACGAGATTCAGAGCCAGAGGATTTATTTTCCCCAGTATTTCCTGCACTAGCTTTATCTTCAGTTCAAACGGTAATTTCGGGTTTTCTACCAAGGCCATGAATTCAGTGTTTTCTGTTAGCCGGGCAATTTTTTTCAGTTCAGACTGCCATGCTTTCAGCTTGTTGCTTTCCAGAGCAATCTCGAAGACTGCTTGAGCATAGCGCTTGACGGAAGTTGTTATCGGCATTTGATTACTAGCCTTCTATGTTTGTTTAAAAGTAGTGCTCTCCTTGAGCACTTCATCAATAAGTTTGCGGTGCTTCTTTTTGTCTACTGTTTCTTTGATCACCTTTTCTGCAGCCAAAATGGCGATATCGGCAAATTCGGCGCGCAGCTCCTCGATGGTTTTATCCCTCTCTCGCTGTATTTCGGTGCGTGCTTTAGAAATCACGGACTCAGCCTCCTGGCGGGCACTGTCTTTAGCCTCTTCCTTTAGTCTTTCTCCTATTTGTGTCGCCTGGGCTATTACAGCTTGTCCCTCTTTGCGGGCCTTTTCCAAGTGAGCTTTAATTTCCTCTTCACTGCGTGCTGTTTCTTGCCTGATTTTTTCGGCTTGCTCCATGCTCTCTTTTATCTTGGTCTGCCTCTCATCGAGCATCTTGAGCACCGGCTTGTACAAGAATATGCTCAGTAATACGAACAAAATAATAAAGTTTATGACAAACGCTATTAATAGCGGTAGGTTAATTCCAATACCTTCCATTTCACTCCGCCTAATTTTAATAGCCAGGTTTCATGCTGCAATTGAGAGTATAAAGGCGCCAATGATAAATGCGGTGACAATAAGACCGGCAAATATTATAGCACCGATTATAACTGCCCCAATAATGAAACCAAAAGAAGCCGGGAGATTACCATTTTCCATCAATTGTTCCTCCATTACATGCTATCTATACCACGATGGCCAGAATTATTGCCGTTATCAAAGCATAGATACCGATGGCTTCAGTGAAGGCACCAATCAAAATCATGTTGGTCAAGATTGGCCCTCTGGCTTCAGGGTTGCGTCCTAGAGCTTGCATAGCACCGAAGCCGATTAACCCTAATCCTAATCCTGGACCTAAAAATCCTAATCCTGCGGCTAGCCCTACTGCCAGCATTTTCATTGCTTCTGCTTCCATTTATGTCCTCCTTTTAAGTTTTATGTTCTGACTCCTCAGCGTGGGGAGTTAAAGCGATAATACCGAATACCATTGTCAGCCCAGCAAACATTAAAGCCTGGATGAAGCCAATGAGCAACTCTAATCCATAAAATGGGATGGTAGCGATAAAGGGGACTAAGAAGCAAACAACCAAAAGCAGTATCTCACCAGCGGTCATGTTGCCAAAGAGACGGAAAGTAAAGCTAATGATGCGGATGAAGTGGCTGAATACTTCTAAGAAACCTACAAACAGGTTAATAAACCCGAACATAATTCCGGTAATGGCAGGCCGAATTTTTCCTTTAAATAAGCTTACAAAACCATCACGCAATTGACCGAAATTGAAGAAGCTGTTGAGGTAATGGAAAAAACCGAGTGACCGGAACCCCCAAAATTCAACGCAGATAAAGGAAATTATGGCGATGGAAAGGGGAAGGTTGATGTCAGTGTTCGCTGCCCGGAGCAAAGGGGCAAAAGCGCCGTCATGCTCAGTAATACCTATTGTTCCAAAAAAGGGCAAAAGAGCCAGGTAGGCATTAGTTAGAACATAAAGAAAAATAGTGGCTACTACAGGGAACAGGGTGCGAGCATGGTTTTCACCAGCTACACTTTTAACAAAGTTCGAAAGCGTTTCTACGAATATTTCGGCCAAGTTCTGGAGTCTGCCTGGGATGAGCTTCATCTGACGGGTGCAGGCATAGAACAAGCCGACTAAGAAGATTATGGTAAGCCAGGAAGCAATGAGGGTATTGGTAATGGTGAACCCAGAAACATGAAATATTCCTTCTGATGGGAGTTCCACATGGGGCTTGGGGACACTTAAGAAGCTAGGTGCTTTGATGCCTAGCAGGGTGGAGCCTAGCGGACCAATCATCAACCCAGTTAAAAAGAGCGCTAGCAGGATAATGGTCACCCATGCCAAAATCTTTATTGAGCAGCCACAGCCCATGTTCATCGTGCTATTACAATCCCCTGCCTTTTTCTTGCTCTTTCTGTTCCAGGTAGAAGCGGCGAAGCATACGGTAAAGACCGTAGAAAGCAATCACTGTACCTATGCCAAATCCAATAAGAGTATACAGGGGGTGGGTGTCAAATCTCTCTGGGCGGTCAAGCCAGTGACCAATGCCGGTTGGTATTACAAGGCTTAGAGCTACAGACCAGCCCACATTAAAAACAAGCCACAGAGGCTTGACCCATTCCCTAGACGTCGGTTTCTCAGGTTTGATTTGCCCCACTATAGTGTAGGTTTCCTCTTGAATTAAGGTCATATAATACTTGACATTCTGTCTTTTTAGTATGCTGCAGCTTTCGAGTGACAGTGTTCCTTAGGCCATAAACGGCCTCCAAGTTTTGGCACTCTTCTGCCGACCACACTCAGTTTATCAGATAACAAACTGTTGTCATTGGCCTTAAGACTGATTTTCGTTTGTACTAAAGGCGGTCGTCAGCTGACCTCAATTGATTTTAGTAGCCGGGCCTTCGATTTTAGGATTTATGCTTACCTATGTCGTCCAAGTTAAGTGTGTTAATAAAATCGTAGTAAGCTGACAGCTTTTTCAGTTCTTGCTCATCAACCTTACCTTTGCCTCCCGCCTTATCAGCACCTTTGTCTATAGGAATATGTTTTCCTGTTTCCCGGTCGAGTATAACGCCAGCTTTGTCCAAAACAGTTTCCTCGACGTATATAGGTAATGTATCTCCTTTGGTATCTACTACTCTTACTGCTAATGCGATGGCATCGCTGGGCCGAGAATCAAGCTTTACCTTCGTGAGTAGCCATTGTTCAGTTGCTTTGTCAAAGCGAAGTTCAAACATCAGACCGTCATCATTCACTGCCTCGATGAATCTGTCGCCTGATTCTTTCCATTCATTGGCTATTTTAAGTTTATGCTCTTTCCCCTGCCAGGTGAGAGATATCCCTGCCCCATGGTCATATCCCTTGCGTGTGTTGCCTTCAGGGAGAAACTTCACGTTGACTGGCTTTGGCATATCGGGGGATTCAAAAATGATTTGGGCATAGAACGTGTCATCCTTAAGGTCATTTACTACAATTTTACTTACCACGGTTCCCGATGTGGACTCCAGGGCGAAGATTGCGTTTTTCAATAGATCGTGGGTCATAGGTCGTGCTAAATCAAAATTTTGCAGTTTTATTGATATAGCATCTGCCTCTGCTGGGCCGATCCAGATAGGCAGGTAGCGGTCTGACTCCTTCTCTTTTAGGATTACAACGTGCTGGTAATTCATAAGGCTCACCCGAATGCTGTCAATCATCATCTCTATCATGAATATTCCTCCATATCCTATGCAAAAATTATTGTACTCTATCGAATTTTAGCTGTCAATTTGTTTTAGGGGGGCTGCTTTCGTAAAATATCGAAGCAGGTTTCCCCTATCAAGGGATAGGATTGGAGGTGTTTTGAAGGCATTGGTACAACGGGTCACCAAGGCATTGGTAAGTGTGGGTGGTGAAGTGGTCGGGGAAATAGATCGTGGTTTGGTTGTCCTTGTCGGTGTAGCTCGTGGAGATGCTGAGAGGGATGCTATTTATCTAGCCAATAAGATAGTCAATCTCCGCATCTTTGCTGATGAAGCCAGTAAGTTCAATCTTTCGGCGCTGGAGACTGGAGGTGAGTTCTTGATTATAAGCCAGTTCACTCTTCTGGCTGACATACGGAAAGGTCGGCGGCCTAGTTTTGAGGAAGCAGCACCGCCGGAGCAAGCTGAAGCTTTGGTTAACTTTTTTATTGGCCGGGTGCGTGACACCGGGCTGAAAGTGGAGACGGGGCGATTCCAGCAACATATGCTGGTGGAAATCCACAACGATGGTCCGGTTACTATAGCATTGGATAGTAAGCAGAAATTTGCTTAAGTTTTGAGTTTGACCCAAACGATATCATGTGTTAAGCTAAGCTACGAATTTTCTAGGCAAATGACATGTGACCTTGATTGCCGGCAACCTGAGAGTAGGCCGGGCTCTCCCCAATTAACTATTCCTTGAGAGAACTAAATGAAGCGGCATCAAATCAGGCAACAGAAATGGTCTGGTTTCCCACAGATAAGTCCGGATGTTATTGAACGGATTGCGCAATGGGAAGTAGCTGACCTCGCTGAGGTGCCTAAAGGCGGATCGCAGGCCATGCAAGAGGAGATCCTGGCGGAGTTACATGACCTGCTCCAAGAGAGACCTGATTTGGCCGACTTGGTAGTTCGTGGGATTGAGGCTGGGCTGCGACCTGTTGATAGCTATGTCAGAGATTTCTCCGAGGCAGAAGTCCAGGATCTCTGGGCTGGCACTGTCCGCTTTCTTAAGGCGAGCATGATTCGCTTCGCTATCTTACTGCTTCAGACCATTGAGCAGGCTAGAACAGCTAGCGAGGACAAAACAGATGGCAATGGATGAAATCACCCTGAGTATTGATGGGCAGGAAGTAAAAACCAAAGCTGGGACAACTGTTCTTCGAGCGGGGCAGAAAGCTGGTATCTATATTCCAGCACTTTGCGACCATCCTGACCTGAAGCCGACAGGCCAGTGTGGCCTGTGCGTGGTCGAGGTCGAAGCTAGAGATGAGCTTCCTTTAGCCTGCGTAACAGAGGTGGCTGAGGGCATGGTGGTAAGAACCGATACGGCGGCAGTACAAAGGCAACGGCAAGAGGTGCTAGAACAGATTCTGACGGAGCATCCCCATGCCTGTCTTGAATGTTGGCGCAAGGAAAGATGCAAGCCCTTCGACATCTGTCTTCGCAACGTTGCCGTGAGTCAGCATTGTGTCACTTGCCCCAAGAATGGCCACTGCGAGCTGCAAAGGGTAGTTGACTACGTCGGCGTGAGCGACAATATTCCCTACCGCTCCAAGGGGTATGTTATCGAAAGGGATAACCCCTTCTATGATCGTGATTACAACCTGTGCATTGTGTGTGGTCGTTGTGTCCGCATGTGCCAGGATGTAAGGGGCGTGGGGGTCTACGCTTTCGACGATGAGGAATACCCCACCAAGGTTCTCACAGTCAAGGGCGGCTCCGTTAAGGACTCAGGGTGCAAGTTCTGCTTTGCCTGTGTCGAGGTATGCCCAACTGGTGCTATCATGGACCGGGAGGCACGAGAAAAGGTGTGTGTTGACCGCGAGGCCTACATAGTTCCCTGTAGCCATGCCTGCCCGGCCCACATAGATATTCCCAGGTATGTCCACTACGCTGCTCAAGGCAGATACAGCGAGGCATTGGCCGTGGTCCGTGAGAAAGTTCCCTTTCCTGGATCCCTAGGTCGGGTTTGCATCCACCCCTGTGAAGCAGCCTGCCGCCGTGGTCAACTGAATGACCCCATCGCCATCAAATATCTGAAACGCATCGCCTTTGACCGAGGCGATGAGCGTTGGAAGCTGAACTCCAAGGTGGCGAGGCCTACCGGCAAGCGGGTTGCTATCGTAGGTGCTGGCCCCGCAGGGCTCACCGCCGGGTATTATCTGGCAAAGAGCGGGCATTCGGTTACCGTATTTGAAGCACTCCCTGAGCCTGGAGGTATGATGAGGGTAGGCATCCCTGAATACCGCCTCCCCAGGCATGTCCTCAACAGTGAGATCAGGGATATCCAAGAGGCTGGGGTAGATATAAGGACCAGCACCAGAATCGAGTCTATAGGCTCGCTTATGGAGCAAAACTATGATGCTGTTCTCCTGGCCGTTGGGGCTCACCAGGGCACCAGGATGGAAATAGAAGGCGAGGAGCTTCCAGGAGTGATGGATGGTGCCTTGTTTCTGAGGGAGGTAAATTTGGGCAGAGAGGTCGCGCTGGGCAATCGAGTTGCGGTAATCGGGGGGGGGAATTCTGCTATTGATAGCGCTCGGGTAGCACACCGCCTAGGTGCTAAGGATGTAACTATCATCTACCGCCGGAC
>Ga0315274_10011484_pt1 | contig 12696 bp, 12 predicted proteins | sample YL17G02_20_MG_FD_203700 | JGI IMG/M metagenome (GOLD analysis project Ga0315274, IMG submission 203700) | Sediment microbial communities from Yellowstone Lake, YNP, Wyoming, USA - YL17G02_20 | ecosystem: Environmental > Aquatic > Freshwater > Lake > Sediment | place: USA: Wyoming | collected... | reverse complement strand
GGGATTGGGTTCGGTTGAAGCAGGTTCGCCCGGGATGCGGGCGGGGGTGCCCAAGAGATGGGTGGCGGTAGCCCGAAAGGCGCAATATGGGGATGACGGAGCCGGTGCCGGCAGCGTATGCTGCTGGCCCGGCTCTGTTTGTTTCTTGGGGCCTGTAGTTCCTGCTCAGGGACATGCTCCTCATGACATTGGACAAACGAGGGTTGGGAACCGGTGGATGCTGACAATGGTACAGCAATCAGGGAGGCACTAAGAACCGGCAAGGAACTGGAGCAGCGCGTGGCCCAGGCCTACCGTGAGATGGGGGCGCGGAAAGTCGAGCAAGATACCCAGCTGGCTGGTAACCAGATTGACGTGATTGTTTGGATGGAGGCGCCGGATCACAGTACACTCCGTATTGCTATCGAGGCGAAGGACTGGTCCCGCCGGGTTGGCCTTGATGTTGTCAACAGATTTGCGGCCATTATGAATCTTCTGCGTGACAGTAGGCTGATTGACGAGGGTATCATCATCTCTGCACGGGGCTTCACTAGGCAAGCTCGTGAGGCTGCTCAGACGCACCGTATTCGGCTCTTAGAGCTATCTGATCTAGATGAGATGACTTGCAGGGCGAAGGTCGGAGCGTCTCCTGTGCCCGTGCGAGCCGCTTATTCTTCCATCGACGCCGATCTAGATCCTGAAACTCTCTGCGATCAATACCGAAGTGCTCGTTACGCTTTCGAGATATATAGAGCTCTGTCCTGGGAGATTGACCGGTCCGAGTGGGGCAGGAAAGTCGCGAGTCTCCGAGGTCTGTTGGCTAGTCAAGGAGCTGCGGATTATGATTGTTGCATGGGCGTTCCCCACGACTCTCGATTCACGAGAGTGGCAATATTATGCGGTGTTCCGCGCTGGTGGAACATACGCACTATTATGAAGCTGGCTTCCCTGGGCGAGGACGAGCGGGGCAAGGCTGAACATCTATACAGGTGGCTATCTGCGACTCCTTTTTCGGTCGAGTACGGCGATTGGGGAAAGTCATATCTCTTCGATGTACGATGTGGTCTACAGCGATACATCCGACAACAGGATAGCATTGACTGGCGACAGGCACACCAAGAATTGGTGGCTTTCTGGGATCAGCGCAAGGCCTGGTTAGAGCAGCCACGTAGTGATTCTGGTGAACTACCGAGTGATCAGGATATTGAAGAAATCTGGGAGTACCAACTGAACATTCTCTATCATAATCTGTGCCGTAAGTCTAATCTGTGTCCAGTGCTAGCCGAGGCTTGTCGGCAGATGCTGGAGGTTGACACAGATCCGGAGCGTTGTGTCTATCGTCTGAATCGTCTATCCGAGATCATGAGGGATGCCAATTGGTTCTGTCAGGACAGCGACATGGAACATTGGGCGAATAGTATCGCGAGTGTAGCCAGTGTACTGGACCGTGATCGAGATGACGGAGGCGAAATCCATGTGGATCATCGGGCGCTTCTGAAGATGTTTTGGGACCCGATGGTGGAAGAAGACGTCTTGGGCGGTTTTCCAGATCGTCATTTGCGAGGTCTTGTATGGGTCCGTATTGGAGAGAGCCGCCAAGAGCGTGGCGACGACCTTGGTGCACTATTAGCTGCATATCAGCAGGCAGGCAGTGATTTTGCCCCTGCTTTGATTGGACAGGGTAGAGCCTATCTCAGGTGGGGGAAGTACCCAGAAGCGATTCAATGTTTTGATCATGCACTTGAGATCGATGGACCGTCTTTCGACCAAGTGGCCGCTCATCGCGGAAGGGCATACCATCTATGCGGACGGTGGCAGGATGCCTTGAAGGATTTCGAATGTGCCATCAGTCTACAACCGGATATTGGATGGGCGTGGCTTGAGTTAGCACAAGTTCATCAACATCTCGGTAACTATGAGGAGGCTCAGAGAGGATTTCAGAGAGCTATTGCTTTGGGCAGTCGAGAAGAACCCGAGATACTTGCTGCTTACTATGGGCTGGCAGAAGTGTGCGAAAGGCTGGAGGACTATGGCACCGCTATTGAGGCTGTGTCTTTTCTGATACAGCAAACTCCGGAGGAGGATAATGAGACTTTGGCAGGTCTGTTTAGTCGCCGTGCCAGTCTTCTGTCCATGGCAGGTGATGAGGTGATGGCAGGTCAAGATCGTGAATGGACTGGTGAACTGGCGGAGTAATGAGTCTGATGCAGGGAGGTACTATGGAGGTTCAAAGCTGGCTGGAGACCTTGCTCTCCGACCGTCCGACTGGCAAGGATTTTGAGATGCCGGTGCTGCTGGCAGCCGACGCCGACCGGGTGACTGAATACGTGTTTGAGACGCCCGGTTTACCAGAGATGCGCGGAGCGAGCGCGTTGCTGAAGTGGCTCAACCTGGACGGCATCCAGGGACTTTTGGAGGAAGCAGGGGTGCCGTCTGCTTTTGTGGACGATACTCCTCCTGGCTGCCTTGTTTATGCGGCAGGCGGTGGTGTACTGGCGCTAGTTCCTCAAACGAAAGCTGAGCCTCTGAGAGAGGCTATGGAGCGTCTCTATCCTGGCCATACTGGCGCAGCAACGACGACTTGTGTGAAGGTAGACGCAGATGTCAGCCAGGTGCGCGGTAAGTTCGGTGAGTTGGTGAAGCAGGCTGGTCAGAAGCTACGTACTGCCAAAGGGCAGAAGACAGCACTGCCGGTCTTCGAGTTATTGCCCTTTATCCGCCGCTGTGATGCATGCCGAAAACGCCCTGCTGTCGAATTCTTGCCCCCTTATCCCGGCGAACCACCAGAGGCTCGCTGCCGCGTGTGCACCGACAAGCGGGAGAGGGGGAGGGAAGATCGTCTGAGCAAGGAGCACAGGGAACTGGGTATACAGAGAGCACCAAAGGACATGGAGGAAATTGCCGAGGCATCGAATGGATACATTGGCGTCGTCTATGCTGATGGCAACAGTCTTGGCGACTGGTTCCAGCAAGAGGGGAAGGTTATGCAGTATCGTGAGCGTTCGAGAGGAGTGCAACACGCAGTCAATACAGCGCTTCTAGGAGCATTACGGGAGAACTGTGCTGTTCACCAACATCCTTTCGAAGTGATCCTGGTCGGTGGAGACGATGTACTGCTCATCGTGCCGGCCTGCGACGCCTTGCCCGTGGCTCACACTGTTTGCTGCTGCTTCGAGCAGGAGATGGCTGCCGAGAGGTGCACGATGTCGGCGGGTGTGGTCATCGCAGAGCACCATACGCCAGCCTATTTTCTGCGGCGGCTGGTCGAGGACTTGCTCAAGAATGCCAAGAAGAGAGTGAAGGAGGAGGGTGGCAAGAAGGAGCAGGTAAGCGCAGTAGACTTCTTGGTGCTCAAGGGTCAAGGTACTCGCTCGGCAGAACAGGCCCGCGAGCGAGTCATCCTGGGATCGGAGACGCTGATCCTCAATCACGGTCCGTACACACTGGAGGAACTGGATCGGCTGCTCGGGCAGGTGCGTCAGGGCAAACGAGTGGGCTTTCCTCTCTCTCAGCTCCATGCCCTACGGGCGGCACTGCGGCAAGGGAGGCAGGCCTCTGCGTTGGCATTCCTATACCAACAGGAGCGTGCCCGCAGCGATGAAGCGCGTGACTTTCTAAATGATTTCGCTAATCAGTGGTCAGTGCAGACCAGGGAGACACCTCCCTGGCGTGAATCGCGCAAGCTGCGGGGAGGGGCAACGGAATACCGCACGGCCTGGGCTGACCTAGCTGACATCTGGGATTTCGTAAGATGAGGGGGGGGAGGCGACGATGCGCATATCCGTTCACGTGACTGCCCGTTTTCAGACGCCGTTCCATATAGGAGGCGGCGTAACAGGTGAGAGCGCGACGATCAAGGCACTGCTCAAGGACGGCAGAGATCGCCCATACTTGCCCGGTTCAGCGCTAAAGGGAGTGCTACGTCACGAAGCAGAGCGTATCGTGCGAGCGTTGGTCGGACGGCATGTAGTCTGCCGAGCCCCTCGTGCTGAGACCATGTGCCCACAATGGCCGCGTTTTGGTGACTTCTGTCCCGTATGTCGCACTTTTGGGTCTCCGGCTCGCCCTTCGCCATTTTACTTTGGCGATCTACGAGCACGGACTGATACGGGCGATGCGGATGCGGTGGCATCTACTGCTCTGCGCTATGGCGTGGGCATCAGCCGCTACCGGGGCGCGGCGGCCGAGGATCTGTTGTATACCACTGAAGTCGCCTCGGCTGCGCCGGCTATTCCACTCAGTGGTGTCATCGAAGGAGAGATACCGGAGGTGGAAGGGAGCGGCCCGCTTGCTCTATTGTTGGTGGCTGTCCGTGGGTTACAGATGGTTGGCGGGGGGCGCTCTCGTGGGCTGGGCTGGCTGACCATGGAGGTGACCGCGCCTCCACTGACTCCGGCACAGATCAAAGAGGAGTTGAGGCGATGGCTCTCGATCAAAGCCTGAAGTGGCTGGCAGTAACCATCCACCTGGAAAGCCCATTGTTGATCACGGCTCGGCAAGTGGGCTTTGTCTGGGAAAGCGAGACATTCATCCCCGGTGGCGTATTGCGGGGAGCGGTGGCGGAGGTGGCAGCCCGGCACGGGCAGGACCTTAAGCTGCTGTTCGACCGTCCAAATGCGCCACGCTTTGGGCACGCCTACGCCGGGTTGGAGCCGGCAGTGGGGATTCTGCCTCATACGGCCCGGACCTGCAAGCGGTATAGGGGCTTCCGTCGAGATGACCAGGATGAAGATCGCCACGGAGTGTGGGATACATTGCTGCTTCAGGTCTTTGGGCAGGTGAAGGCTGAAGCGCGTTGTCCTACCTGTGACCGGGGTACAGTTTCCTATGGAGGAGAGCCCTATGTGTCCGTCGGCTCTTCCGGAGCGTGGCGCTACGCTTCTCCCCGTGTCATCATGCGGCGCATTGGGCGCACGGCAGTGGCTCGGGAGCGTGCCGCCGTCGCTGACCGGCTGCTCTATGTGCTGGAGGTCATCGGGGAGCAGATGGAGCGGGACGAGTTGGATGCCTACGGCCGTCCACTGGAGGCAGCCACGCAATTTCACAGTTGTGCCTGGGCAGATTCGTCGGATGGCTGGCCTTGGGACGACTGGTTGCGGGAGGTAACACATCTGGGCGGGGTGCGGTCGCGAGGATTAGGGTGGGTGAGGATTGAGGTAGAAGAAGGCTCAGCAAGGACCCCCACGGACGGTGAGGTGGTGCGGGCTGGCATGCAGCTGGCGCAACTGACTGAGGACAGACGCGTGGCCGACCTGGGAAGCCCTCCCGGTGAGATGAATGTGCTAGACCGAATTCTTGCATTCAACAGGGCAGCTTACGCAGTAAAGTGTCTAGGCAAGGAATGGCGTAATTACTGGTATTTCACCCTGAATATGCAGTCTGATGCCATCTTGGGCGATGCTCGTGGGCCGCGTCATTGCCCCCAGCCGGCCGACCTGGAAATACCTGCATCGGTCGAATGGGTGTGGAGCGGGGCAGGATACAGTCAAGCCGGAGGTTGGTCGGCTGCGTGGGGCCTGCCCAAACGGGTGACACCATCAGTGACAGCGGGCAGCACTTTCGTCTATCGTGTGCCTCACGGAGACGAGGATCTGGCCCAGCAAGTGTTGAAACGATGCGTGGCGTTGGAGCAAGAAGGAATTGGCCAACGTCGTGAGGAAGGGTTGGGGTGGGTGCAGATATGCACGCCTTTTCACCTGGAAACGGAGGTGCAGAAATGAGCGAACAGGCGATCCAGGAGACACGCTATCACCTGGACATTGCGCAAGGTGTGGAGCGCCAGATGAACGCACTGGTGGTCAGTGCCCGAAAACTGATAGACGAGTTCTTGGCCAACCAGAAGAAGGATGAACAATGGGATATGGGACCTACCCAGATGAGCAACCTGCTCGGCGTCTGCGGCGAGACGGAGAGCGTGGAAGTTGTTATCGGCTACGTCCAATATCAGATCGGGCGCGACGATAAGCGCAGGAATTGGGGGTGGCGGGGCTTTGGCGACAGGTTGATCGAGCAACTGCGGGCGCGACAGGCCGAGGCGCAAGCGCTGGTAAGCAACGCCGTTCGGAAAACCAGTCATACTGTGGACAGCACTGCGGAGGATCACGTCTGGATGCTCCTGGTGCGCCAGTACGTGGGGCACCTGCGGCGCTACTTCACTTACAGGCGGCCCAGGAAGGAGGGGTAGGAATGTACCAGGATTTTGCCACGTTTCAGAACCGGCTGATGCTGCGGGCGATGTTGACACTGGAGACTGGACTACGTGTTGGTTCCGGTGCGGGCGACTCGGTGGTTGGAGCGGATATTCCGGTCGTGCACGATATGCTGGGCTACCCTTTCATCCCCGGTTCCTCGTTCAAGGGAGCACTACGGGTCACCGTCGAACGACTGGCACGCACGCTCAATCATCGGCCTATGCTGTGGGCGTGCGAGAACCCGCTGGATATCAAGGCCGGGACTTGTGTGACAAGTACGCGCAAAGAGCGGATTCTTCAACTGTCTACTACAGGTGGTCGCATAGATGACCAGAAGTTCGCGTGCGACCTTGCAGCGGAGACCTGCACCGTTTGCCGGCTCTTTGGTTCTCCCTGGCTGGCCGCCAAGGTGCGCGTCAAAGATCTGTTGCTGGTGAAGGCGAGTTGGCCTGGCCACGTCGAGGTGCGTACTGGGGTGGGGATTGACCGGGACACGCGTACTGCCGCCAGCCAGGTGCTATATAGTTTCGAGGCTGTGCCGGCCGGGACTCAGTTTCACTGTGAGCTCGTCGTCGAGAACGCCGACGAGGTAGAGTTGGGGTTGCTGCTGCTGGGGCTGCGGGAGATGCAGGCTGGGCGTGTGCCGTTGGGAGGGGCTCGTAGCCGGGGATTGGGCTGGAGTGTGCTGTCCAAGTGGGAGGAAGTCATGTGGGTGGATAGGAATAACCTGCTCGACTACCTCACCGAAGGCAAAACGGGCGCGCCACCCAAACCATTGGAAGATTACGTGAAGGGGCTGCGGACCCTACTTGCCGAGGGAGGTGGGTGATGTTTCGAGAGAGCCTGAATCAGATAACACTGACCATCACGCTATCGCCGACCGGGCCGGTGTTGGTCAAATCGGGGCGAGAGGCAGGGGCTGATCCTACATTGGTGGACATGAACTTCGTACGCACCCGTCGTCCTGGCTTCGAAAAGCCCACCGTTTTCATTCCCGGCAGTAGTCTCAAGGGAACACTGCGCAGTTACACCGAACGTGTGCTGCGTACTGTGTTGGGCGAAGGGCCTGGCAGGTGCTGCAATCCTTTTGATCATGACAGACTTTCTCCGGCCTGTTTCTGCGGCAAGCGGTTGGAGAAGGAATCCGATCCAGAAAGACGGTATCAGGAGTCCTGCCTGGCGTGTCGGACGTTCGGCAATACTGTGCTGGGTGGGCGGCTCTCCATCACCGATGCCTATCCGCCTGATGGTCTCCTTGCCCAGACCAACGCCACTGAACAGCGTGACGGTGTGGCGATTGACCGGATCCTAGGGAGCGTGGCCCAGGGGCCGTTTACGCTGGAAGTGGTTACCCGGGGGGCCTTCGGCGCGACACTGACGATGGAGAACTTTGAACTGTGGCAGGTGGGGCTGCTGGCGGTGGCTCTGCGGGATTTGGGGACAGGTCTCTGCCCGATAGGGTTTGGCAAGACCCGTGGGTTGGGGCGTGTGGCAGTGATGCTAGACCAGTTGGAGATTGCCTACCCGGGTCGTTTTGGCACCGAGAGTGACGGACGGCACTATGCCACGGCCCTCTACCCGGTGAGTGCCTTTCACCCCGAATGGCGTGATAGTGAGAGCTATGGCCTGACTGAGGAGATGCCGGTTTCGCTGACTTCGCTCTCCCCGCATTTGAGCGAGGATGGAACGCTGGGGCGGGTAGCCTTTAGGCTGGAGGGGGACCAGGCCGTGCGCGGGGCGCTGACCCAGTTGGCACAGGCGTGGAAAGCGTTCGCACTGGCACGGCGGGAGGGAGGGACATGAGTACCGGTTACGGTTATACCCACGCCCATCTGGCCGGAGCAAATCTGCGCGCATTATTAGCGAGTCTGTGTGGCGAGCCAACCTACCTGTATAGCCAGGCGCTTGACGCGGTGAGCCTGACCGTACTGACGGCGGATAGATTGGCCCTGGCTCCGGAGGGATGTGCCTTCGGTCCGAGGGCCGAAGTGCGTTGGCGACGTCGTGAGGACGATACCGACGGTTACACCGTGCTGGTGTTGAGCGAGGCCGCCTGTGACCTGGGGCAGGGTTGGCAACCGGAGGTCTTCGATGTGAGTGACTCGCTGACGGTTTACTTGCTGGGAGTGTGGCAGCCCAAAGAGCGAGCCTGGGTCGAAGTGCGCATTCCCCACCCACTGGACTACCCACTGCCCGACCCCAACAAGATGGCCCGCCCTGTCGCCCCGGCTGTGGAGTATAGCTGCGACGGGATTGTGCGCCACATACGGCTCAAGGGGCTGGAGGCGAAACCGTTGGAGGAGGTCCAACGATGAGCGAATACAAGAGCGCAGAATGGTACGGCTTTGTTCCATTGCCTCCGGGTGGTAAGCGATCGATGGCCGAAACAGGGAAGGTTACGCACGCTCTACATCTGACGGAAGGGAGTCACAGCGGGTATCTTGAACTGGAACTCTTGGCCGCCAGTCCTATCCATGTTGGCTCTGGCACCACTGAGCTTTCCGAGGATGCCGGACAAGAAGCGGGGAGTGTCGTCAAGGGCATGGCGCGAGTGGCCGGGCGTCCAGTCATTCCGGCGACCTCACTCAAGGGGGCATTACGTTCCAACTATGAGGCGATCACCCACAGTTGCCTGGGGCCGGTCCGTACCCGGGCAACGGAGAAATACAGCCGCAATCCGCGCCAATCGGAACTGCCCCAGGCCTTGATTAACGAATTACCGCCGGACTTGCGGGCTCAGGCAGAAGAGGCCAAGTGGCCTCCCAGGATTGTCGTTGAGTTGGATGTGCAAGCGGTACATCCCTGGCAACCGTGTCGGCTATCGAGGGGAAAGGAGGCTACGGCGAGTCTCTGTCCGGCGTGTGCTCTGTTCGGTGCCGAGGGGCTACAGGGGCGAGTCTGGTTCGACGATGCGGAAGTCGTTGGACAATTACCGCAGCGCGGGCCCCTTCGTATTGCCAGCCTCTACGGGCCACGCCTGCACCGGGCTGGAAGCCTGCGCGTGATCACCAGAGGTCACAGCACCCTGGTACAGGTGCAGCGACTCAGAGGACGCAAAGCCTACTACCGGGTCCGCCTCGGAGAGGTACCTGCGAGGGGCAATGTGCCATTGGATTATCTACCTCAGGGGACCTGTCTGCGCACCCTGCTGTACTTCCGCAATCTGACGCCCGCTGAACTGGGAGGGGTCGTCGCCGCTTTAGGCATCGTGCCGAAGCGAGAGTTTGCATTCCGTGTGGGGGGGGGCAAGCCCTTGGGGCTGGGCTACCTCAAGTTGCGTCTCCAGGGAGCGTATATGGCTGACGAAGTCGAGCAGTGGCTGGACTTTGATGTACTGCCAAAGAAAGCGGCAAGTGCGGTAACAGACGACGTTGTTCTGGATTGGATCATGACCTTCGTAGGGGATAGGAACCTGTACTACGAGGCAGGGTGGCGACACCTGCTCGACATTACCCGGCATGCCTATGTGCCAGGCGAGGAGGTAGAGAATGAGCGATCCACTGGCTGAGCCCCGTCGGCTGGCTCAGCAACTGGTTGCCGAGCGAGTAGACGTCAACGAAGTGGAGAAGGTGCTGGCGTACGCTCGCCGTGTGCGCGATATGGACAAGGTACGCCGGATGATTCAGCGCCTGGCCACACAGGACACGCTCGTCTACTCGAAGCAGACCAAGCGATACGCTAAGGCTATTCACCAAGTCTTCGGGCCAGTCCTCTCGAAACAACCAGGGGCGTCGCTACATTTGCTGGGCTGGACAGTACGGTTAATGCGGTATGAGGCTGCTCGCCCCAGGTCACAGTCGAAGGGGAATCGCTGGTGAGGACGTTGGTCGCGCTGCTGGGCACGTCTCCTGGAACTGTTACCACTGCCTACTATGCGCTATGTGAAAAAGGGTATGGTCCGCCGGACCGCATCGTGGTAGTGGCAACTGAAGCACGGGAGACAGAAGAATGCTTCAAGATGGTCCGGGGAGAGTTTCATCGCCTGGGATCGGCTGAGCCACAGTTAGCGGAGATTAGGGTGCCCATCTCCGATCTGGAAGACGAGGATAGCACAAAGAAGTTTCAGGCACAGATGACAGAGGTATTGCGCTGCGAGCGCGACCGGATCGGCAACGAGGTGTGGCTCTGCATCGCCGGTGGGCGCAAGAGTATGGCTGCACTGGCCGCCATTGCAGCCCAGTTTGTCGGCGTAGACATGATGTTTCATCTGTATGTGGTGCCACAACTGGAGCAGCACGGCGATGTGAACCAACTGCTTTTGGAGCCGGAATGGCAGCCACGTTGTCTCCATCCGCAAGAGGCTGAGTATTCTTTGGTTGCGGTGCCATTCTTCCAGTTGAACGTGGAGCATGGTGATCTACGTTTGCTCCTGGAGGGCGAGCCTGACGATTTCGTACACCAGATTGTACAGGCTAAGCCTGGGATCCTGGCCAAACTACCCGAAAGTGTGGTCCATGCCTACTGGGGCTATATCATGCAGGAGTACGGTCAGCCACCTGAATATGATGAACTAACCGTACGTATCGGCCCACGTTCCTCTTCTGAGGTGGATTTTCCTGTCACTACTAGCGGAGAGGGGCCTGGTGATATAAGCAGTGTGCTCTCCCCTCTGTTTACACCGGCTGAGGTACGGGCAGCCGTTGAGGTGATGCGTAAGAAGTGGCTGAGCGCTGAACAGCAGAGAACTGCCCTGGATTTAGGGCGGCGGCTGTTTGACAGCCTGTTCACTGGAAAACTGGTGCGGGCCTACTACCGCCAGCAGGGCTGGGTGGCCAGCGAGAGGCATCGGTTGCGATTACGCCTGCGGTTGGCTCCTGATGCCCGACTGGACGATCTGCTGTTGCGGCAGGTACCGTGGGAACTGCTACATGACGAGCAAGGATTCCTGGGACTACGGCGTGAAATATCGGTTGTGCGCCACCTGGAGACAGAGAAGCCAATCGAGCGACTGTGCGTGGAGGGGCCATTGCGAGTACTAGTGGTGGCGGCTTCACCCAGTGATCAAGACAAGCTACCAGAAGATTTCGAACTGGAAGCACTGTATACTGGAGTACAACCGCTGGCGCTCCGTCTGGCAGTAGAAGGCTTGCAGACTGCTCGCCCCCGTACGTTCGAGGCCCTGAGGAGACGCTTGGCAGAGGTACGACCCGATGTTCTGTACTTCACTGGCCATGGTTTGCCTGGGGGACTGGTCTTTGAGAGAGACGATGGCACCTCCGATGTCCGGTCAGCAGAGGAGATGGGTGCTTTGTTGGCGGGCCAGGGGGTGCGGCTAGCAGTGGTCAATGCCTGTTACGGGGCGCAGGCTCCAGGGCCTGACTTGCCGAGTATTGCTGAGGCGCTTATCGAGGCGGGACTACCGGCGGTGGTGGGGATGCAGTCAGCCATCCTGGCTGGTGAGGTATGGTACGCGCCAGCGGCCCGTTTTGCCCAAGAGCTCTTCTTCAATCTGGCGTTAGGCTGGCCGGTGGACGCCTGCGTCACCGAGGCGCGGAGGAAAATTCAGGAAGCGTTGCCAGAATCGTTCCAGTGGGCATTACCGGTATGTTTCATGCGCACCGGGGATGGGCGCTTGTTCTTCTTCGAGGATGCTTGATGCTACAGGGGATTAGCAGTGCCCTACGCACTTGTACTCTCACTCAGCGCTGACGAGGCCGGGGCATTGCCCCTGTACCTGGGCCGTGCACTCCACGCGCTGTTCTACCAGTGGCTGGCGCTGGGGGACTACTCGCTGGCGGTCCAGACGCACGACGACGAGGGCCCCCGTCCCTTCACCGTCTCGCCACTCCATCGCGTGAATGGGCAGCCGGCGCTCTGTCTCACCTTGCTCGAGGATGGCCTCTGGCCGGCGCTGTCCCAGGGCATCGCCCTCACCCCTACGGTCGAGTTGATGGGCCGGCCGTTGACGCTCCCCGCTGGCGGCCCCCAGGTCGAGCAGTGCACCTACGCCGACCTGGCAGCGGGCGCGCGGGCGGAGACGCGCATTGGGGTGCGCTTCCTCTCCCCCACCAGTTTCCGCTCCCACGAGATGCATTATCCTCTGCCCGACCCCGGACTGGTCTACCAGTCGTGGCTGGCGCGGTGGAACACCTTTGCGCCCGAGGAAGTGCGCATCAACGTGGCGCTGCTGGACGTCGTGGCGGCGCACGTGGGGGTGGGGCGGTACGAGCTGCGCACGGAGATGGTGGACCTGGGGGAGGAGCGCAAGGTGGTCGGGTTCGTGGGGATGGTGCAGTATAACGTGCTCCGCGCCGGGATGATCGGGGAGGAGTGGGTGCGGCGGTTGAACGTGCTGGCGGACTATGCCGCCTTCTGCGGCACGGGGCACAAGACGGCACAGGGCATGGGGCAGACCAGGCGGGCGTAAGGGCTCGGTCTTGCCCGCCCTCTCTTCTTATCCATCCCTTGACCAACGCTCACGAAACCAGGTCAGAAAATCCCCCGGAGTGCCCATGGTGAACGGCAATTCCGTCCCACGTGGATTGCCGACCAGGTGCGCACGATCCAACGAGACAAGATAATCCGC
>Ga0315274_10011482_pt1 | contig 12698 bp, 9 predicted proteins | sample YL17G02_20_MG_FD_203700 | JGI IMG/M metagenome (GOLD analysis project Ga0315274, IMG submission 203700) | Sediment microbial communities from Yellowstone Lake, YNP, Wyoming, USA - YL17G02_20 | ecosystem: Environmental > Aquatic > Freshwater > Lake > Sediment | place: USA: Wyoming | collected... | reverse complement strand
GAGAGAGAGAGAGAGAGAGAGAGAGAGAGAGGAGATAGAATGCTTGTGGTTAGGCGCTTTCGCTTTCGTAAGAGATCGCTGCGCTGCTTCCGCGACGATTCCGGGCCTTAAATGACCCCCAAAAATGCACATCAGCGAGAACAGGGACGCATCCTTCCCAACGAGAAAGAAAGAGAAGCGAAGGGACCTACCAGGAGCTATCGAGAAGGTCAAAAACGTTTCGGGGATTCGTCATCGTCGCCGTCAGCGTCATCAAAGTCGGCTCGCCTGAAGAAGTCGTCGCCTCCGCTGCCTCCGCCGCCTCCGCCGCACTCGCCACCACACTCAGTCGTCGAAAGCTCAGGACAGACGTCGGCGAGCCCTCTTCGCGGCGCTTGGAGGCGTTCCAGCGGCTGCCCGAGAGAGGAGAAGAGGCCATCGGGTCGGTTTCTTTCTTTTCTTTCTCTCTTTCTTTCGTTTTTTCTTGTGTGTGAAAAGAGGGAAAAAAAGAGTCGAGGGCTGCCTTTCTCATTTCGCTGGGTCCCTGCTCTTGCGTTTCTTTTTTCCTTCTTCGTCGCCTCTATTGGTTTCCCCCCCCCTCTTTTCGCGATGACGCGAACCATCCTCATCGCAATAGACGACTCTGTAGAGGCAGAGAAGGCGCTCGTCTGGACCCTGGAAAACTTTTACAAGTGCGGGTCGGAGAGAGGCGCGCTTAACAGGAGAGGGAGAGGGAGTGGGAACTCAAACCATTGCCGCATCGTGTCTCACGCCCCCTCTTCTCGACCTCGTCCTCGATCCCTACTCTCTCCTTCTCTCCCCGTCTCGGTTTCCTCCCTTCCCTTCCCAGGCCGGGAGACCACATCCACCTCATCCACGTCATCCCTCGCCTGCAGCTCGCTGCGGTCTTCGGGGCGCCGCCCGTGGACTTTTTGCCGCAACAGGTGAGTGGAAACGGAAGAGGGAGAAAAAGTCATGTTTTTTTCCCTCTCCACTCCTCTCCGACCTCTGTCTGCCCCTCGAGAAGAACCCTCCCCGCTTCCTGACCTCATAACAACAATATAAAAAACCAAAACAGGACCCCGCCGCCTACGAGCAGCTCATCAAGAACGCGGAGCACTTCGTCTCCCAGCGCTTCCTCCCGCGCCTGCTGTCTGTCAGCCCCGACCCCGTGGTGCACCTGGTGAAGGCCGAGGTCGACGCCGACTCGATCGGCGGCGTCGTCTGCCGCCGGGCGGCCGAGCTGGGCGCGGCGGCGCTGGTGATGGCCTCGCACACGAAGTCGAAGCTGCAGGAGTTCTTCCTGGGCAGCGTGACCAACTACTGCTGCCACCACTGCGGGTGCCCCGTGCTGGTGGTGAAGTGAGAAGACTGAAGGGAAGAGGGAGGAGGGAGAAAGGGGAAGGAGGAGAAGAGGAGGAGGAGGAGGTTGAAAACGTGGTTTTTCTCTCTCGCCTCTTCCTCTCTTTCTCTCTCCTCTTCCTCTCCTGCTCTCTCCTCTTTCTCCCTCTCCTTTTTCTCCCTCTCCTCTTTCTCCCTCTCGCTTTGGCGTTGTTCGTTTCTTTCTCTCAAGAAACGAAAAAGAGGAGGGGCGGCGGCGGCGGCGGCGGGTTGGCCTCTTCTTCTTCTTTCTCTTATAAACTCTGTAGTTTTACACAATCATTGCTTCTCTTCTCCTCCTTCGAGCTGCTGCTGCTGCTGCTGCTGCTGCTGCCGCCTCTTGACCCTCCTCCTCTCGATCGCGGCCTCGAGCTTGGCCCTCGCGCCCTTGTCCCTCGGCAGGCTCACGCCTCCCCCTTCTTCGTCGTCGCTTCTCAAAAGCCTCCTCGCGCTCTCCAGCACCGCCCGCGGGATCTGCGCCGCGTGCTCGAGACGGGCGAAGGGGATGCCGTGGTGCCTGGCGTCGTGGAGACGGGCCTCGGCCTCGTCGAGCAGCGCCGGGAGGGCGAGCTCGTCGCCGCCCTTTCCGCCGCCGCCGCCGCCGCCGCCGTCGCCTCCTCCCCCTCCTCCGCTCTCCCCTCCTCTCTTCACCCGCTCGGCCCGGAAGCGCCGCTTCGTCTCCTCCTCCAGGGACTCGCGGTCCTGCTGCGCGGGCAGGGAGCGGGCAGCCCGGAGCAGGGACCGGTAGAGCGACAGGGCGCGCTCGGCCGAGGGAGAGGAGGAGGAGGAGGAGGAGGAGATCGCCGAGGCCAGCCGAGACGGGGCCGTCATCTCTCTCTCTTCTCTCTCTTCTATTCTTGCTCACGCTATCAGCAGGCTCCGCAGCCGCGCTGGCCTCCTCTGGGCCAGGTCTACGAGCGCCGCCGCCGGGGCGTCGACGAAGACGCCCACGGACGAGAGGAGCGAGGCGAGCGAGAGGGCGATCGAGAAGGAGAGGCGGCGGGCGAGGTCGTTGGTGGCCTGTTGAAGAGGAGACGGGGTTCGAGGAGAGAAAGAGAGAGAGAGTTGGCGAAGAGAGGTCGAGCATGGGAGACGACGACGGCTTGCATTGAAGTGACGGGGTGACGGCGAATTTCCCCGCTTCGCTTCCCCGCTCATGACCCCGTTCAAAAGACCCGTTCCGTTCAGAAACTCACGTCACCGAGGGCGTCGAAGGCTACGACCGGGTTGAGAGACAGAATGTAGCTCATGGAACGTGTCGACGCGGCGGTGCGATCCTCGACGTCGACGGGTTCGCCTGGGACCTGGTCGACAAAGTTTAGTTGGCGTTTTTTGAGAAGACTCCCAAGGCAGGGAAAAAAAAAGCCAAGTTTTTTCTGTTGTTTCAAAAAGTTTACAGGAGCATCAGCGCGCCGAGCCTCCGCCGTTCCCCCCGCCGCACCCCACACCCACCACTGCGCAGCAGTAGTGCCCCGACTCGACGTTCCAGACCCCCACCCGCGTCGCCTCGTACGCCGCCAGCGTCGGGGACGCCCCGGGCTCGAGCGACCGCAGCGCCGCGCCGGCCGCCGCAGGCACGAGGCCCGTCGGGTCGCCCTGCGAGACGCCCTGGAAGTCGTTGTGCGTCGCGAAGGCGACGCCGACGGCCCCGCGGTCGGGGGCGGCGGCGGCGGCGGCGGCCTCGGAGGCGGGGGCCACGGCCGAGTGCGCCTCGCAGACGGCGGCCGCCGCCGAGGGCGCCCTGGCGCCGGCGCCGTCCCAGCCCTGCTCGGTCGCCGCCACGACCCCCTGCGGGGACCGCCGCCCCTTGTCCGCGCCGACGCGGACGCCTCCGATCTTGCTGGGCGCCTCGGCGGCCCGCTCCGCCTGCAGCTCCGAGAGGCGCCGCAGGTCCGAGAAGTGGAGGACCGCGGGGAGGCGCGGCGTGGTCGAGGACGGCGAGGAGGAGGCCGCCGCGCTGGGGACCCGGCTCGGCGCGATCGGGGTCGAGTAGGGATGGACGGCCTGTTTTTTGGGGTTTCGAATTTTTCGAGTTTTGTTTTTTTTGTGGGGAGGGATCGAGGCCGCGTTATGCGTGAGCTTTTTGGAGACGGAGGAAGACGGAAAAAAAGAGAAGAAGCAGGGGACCGCGGGCGCATCAGAGAGAAAGAGCGGAACGAACGAACGAAAACTCCAGAAAAACTCGAGGGAAAGGAACTCACGAGGCTCCAGTCGACCCTGGTCCCCAGCCGCCTCCACAGCCCCTCGAGCAGGTTCCCCGAGCCCAGGTGCGCCCTGTTCGCGTGGATCCCGCCGAGCGGAAACGCCGCCGAGCCCGAGTAGATCGGGCCCTTGTTCCCCGGGGAGGCCCACAGCGTGTCGAGGCTCGCCAGCACCAGCGCCGGCCTCGCGCCGACGCTCCGCAGGCTCCTCTCGGCGGCTTCGAGCAGCGCCGCGTACGCGTCTGCCCACTTCTCGGCCTGGGTCTGGTTGGTCAGCGCTCCTGAGGTGGGCGCGATGAACGGGCTCGTGTCGAACCAGAGGGCGCTCGCGGCCTCGTTCCAGATGATGTACCCCGCAAAGCCGCCGCCGGCGCCGTTGCCGCTCGAGGAGGGCGAGGCCGTCGCCTTCCGCATCTGCTGCTTCGCGAGGAAGCCGCCGCCGCTGAGCCTGTGACGGTCGGCGAGGTAGGCGACGAAGTCGGCAAAGTCCGCCATGGCCTGCGGGTCCCAGTTGGGGGCGCAGCCGCCAAACTCCAGGGTCGGAGGAGGAGGCTGAGCAGCGGCGGCGGCGGCAGCAGAAGAAGACGCGTCGCGGCCTTCCTCGCCGCCGCCGCCGCCGTTGCCGTTGTCGAAGCCGGCGCACCCGGGGTGTCTCGCAGCCCTGGGCGCCTTCCATATGGTGGCGACACTCTGGATGCCGTGCGCCGCGTCGAGCGCCAGGTAGCCCTGGAGGATCGCGTCTTGTCGGGAATCGTAGCAGTGGAAGCGCGAGGCGTTGACCGCGCGGCGGTGGCCCTCGGACGCGGGCCAGAGGAAGGAGCCGGCCGGGCACGTCGTCGTCTGCGCCGCCGCCGCCGCCGCCGCCGCCGCCGCTGGTCTCGCTCCTCTCTCCTCTTCCCTCGCGGCGTCTGCTGCCAGAGCAGTCCCGCTCTCGGCCTGGGGCAACGGGGAGGAATAGGAGACGGCCACGGAGGCGACGGCGACGTTCCTGCTGCCGCTGCCGCCGCCGCGAGCGGGAGCGGCTGCAGAAGAAGAAGGAGAAGAAGAAGAGGAAGAAGAAGAGGGAGAGGAGGAAGGAGAGGAGGAGGAAGTAGGAGGCGGGTAAACTGTCTCGTGTGATGCCCACCAAACGTTATACCTCTTGACGCCCGGGGAAATCAGGTCGTAGGCCGCGTAGCGGTCCCGGGCCGCGGCGGGAAGCCGGTCGAGCGGCGGGTTGGGGTAAAGGAGCGCGCTCGAGAGAGCGCTGCTCGCCGTTGATGCCGCCGAGCCCGAGCTCGAAGCTACGGAGGAGCTCGAAGCTGCTCCGTCTGCCATCGCCGCAGAGAGGCCGTGCGCGTCCCACCACCGCTGGTCATGGATTCCCTGCTTGGCTCCCGGGAGCAAGAATCCGCGGGAGGGGCCCGTGCCTGTCGTTTTTTTTGAAAGGTTAGGGGGAGAGAGAGAAACCAAGTGAGAGGGGCGAGTTTTTTTTCCGACGAGAAACGGGGGGGAGGAACGGCCAGCTCTCCCATCTCAATTCTGGGGGACGCCCTTTTTTCCCAACAACTCACCCAGGACGGTTTCGCCTCTCGACGGCGCCGCCTGCCAGAGATCGCCCTCGACAATCGTAGGTTTCGACGACGTTTTCCCCCTCGCACTCCATCCCGCTGCGAAAAGCCCCGCACAGACGGCGATGAGGAGCAAGGCAGAAAAAACCAAAGACCTCATTCGCCCAGAGTCTTCTTCCTCAACTTCGCCGCCTTCCTCTTCGTCTCCGCCCTTTGTCTTTTTGGGCTGCTCTCTCCTCGATCTCGATGGAGACGTCAACGTCAATGAAGACGACGAAGAGCTCGAGACCTGGACGTGGCTCGCGAAAGAGACGCGCTTCGGAGGAGGGGGCTTCTTGGTCGCGGTGGCCGGTGTCGTCCCCCCTCCAACTCCTCCCGCCGTCGCATCTGCGTCCCTCGCGGTTTCAGAGGACCCTCCTGCCCCTCCTTCCCCGTTCGCAATTCTAGCTCCCTTGCGCGGGGAACACTGCTGGACCGGCGCCTCGACGTCGAAGAAGGCCGAGCGGGGGACCAGGGAGCTAGGGGAGTCGTCGCACATGGTTCCTTTTTTATTTTTTTAATCTACTAGAAACCCCCTCTTCGTTTCTGGGAGAAAGTGAAAAAATCAAGGGCAAAAGCTCATTTTCTTCCTGTTTTTTTCCGCTCCTTTTTTTTCTTTTCAAAAAACTCCGACACCCCGCTTTTCGCCGCTCCCTGCCCTCTTTCTCCTCTCGCTATGAACAGCCCCTCCCCTTCTTCTCCGTCCGCTTCGCGAGAGCCGAGCCTCGAGCGCGCCCTCGTCGTTCACGAATCCTTTCCTCTTCCTCCGCAGTCGGCTCCTCCGCCCCCGGTCTTCGAATCGCTTCCGATTGACGTTCTCCACTTGGTCGCGGGGCATTTGGTGACCGGACGCGACCTCTGCTCCTTCGAGGCCGTGTGCAGGTCGACGCGGTGAGGAATTATGAGTCGAATGAGGGGGAGAGGGGACTGACAAGTGTTGCCCTTGATGAACGCCGTGGTCCTCGTCGTCGTTGCGACATCGGACTCGAACTTTTCCGCTGTCGTGCCACGTCTCTGGGCCTCTTATTAAGATCTTTTTTCGCTGAGTCGCCCAGGGAGATTGTGTGCTTGTTCCCTGCGAAGACAAAGAAGCGAAAAGAGCCGAAGAAGCGGTCGAATCGATGGTCAAAGCGCCGAACGAAAACTCACCCAACGCGACCTCTTTTTCCGCGACGCTCTTTCAACCTCAACAAACAAATCATCAGGGAGGCGGCCAAGGACGACAATCTCTGGCGCAACCTCTGCAGGCGCTTTCCCGGCCCCGGAGGCTGCGAGCCTGAGGGGGACTCGACGTGGAAGGGGCTCTATAGGTAGATATTTCATTCAGGAGAGGGGCTTTGGCTGCGTTCCTCCTTCTATTTCTCCCTTGTCGTCTCACCTCGAGCCCGCCCTCTCGACCCACCCTTCCACCAAAAAAAAAAAGCTTCAATCACCTCTTCCTCTACAAGGTCTTACTCGCCCCGCCTCCCGCCGACGGCCCGGCCCTGACGCGCGTCGGCGTCGACGCGTTCTACTTCGCCCTGCCGAGGAGGCTCGCGGCGTAACGGAAGAGGGAGGAGGAAGAACGAAGCGCAGAAGAAGAAAAGAGAACGAGCAGGCTTTCCCTCTCTTTTGCTTCTTTTCTCTCTTTCGTCGTCTCTTGCCCTTTGTTCAAAAATCGGAAAACTGGAATTCATTCATATCATAGCTGTAAACAACGAGAAAATAGATAGTACATCCACTTTTTATCTGAGGGAAACGCGCGAGCGGGTTCTCTGCCGCGGTAGGGGGAGCGGGGGGGCAGCTGGAGGCAAAAAGAGGCACACAAAAGGTTTTCTTGGCGGTCAACGAACGAACTCGCTGTCTCACTTCTTTCGTAGCCTCCTTTTCTTTCGCCGCCTCTCCGCCGCCGTCCACCTTCCCAGCCTCCGCCTCCACCGCAGCATCTTCCGTCGCGCCTGCCACCCCACCTGCGCCCGGCCCAAAAACCAAAACCGACGCCGCCTGACACACAGAGAGCTCCCGATCGAGAGCCCCCTTTGCACGCCGCGTCGGCCGAACCAAAAAAAGAAATTCAGACACCGAACGACAACACCGGGATGCCCTCGAGAAATCGCACCGACGATCTTTGCGAACCCGAACTCCGTCCCTGGGGCCAATTGATCCGCTTTCGTGACCCTGCAGTTGGCCCGGTGAGTCAAAGAGGGGCGAAGAAGGGAGAACCAATATTTTCGGTTGTTCATCTTCTTGTTGACAGAGTCGTCAGCCCGTAGCCGTCGTCGCTTCTTCTCGCATCTTTGCTCACCTTTATCTTCGACTTTCTCATCCTTTTCTTCACCCCCTTTCCCCTCCGAACAGTGCCAGAGCGCGCCTTCTTAACAGGCCGCGGGGAAATTAGATAGAAGAGGTAGAGCAAGAGGAGAAAGGCGAAGCCTTTCTTTTTGCTCGCCCATCGTCCCGCCCCCCCTCGCTTGTAGCGCCACTTCGCTCGCGAAATCGTTTTCTTCGGGAGGGTGCCTGCTGCCCGCCGCGTTTCTTTCTGACTCGTTTCGCTGAGGAAATCAGCGATCGTAAGTTGAACGTGGCCGCGCGCATTCTTCAGTTTCGTCCTTTTTTCCCCCTAGAGCGGAAAAACTAGAGCAGAAAATCATCGCCGCGATGGCGACTTCTCCTTCTTCGGCCGTCGCCGCCGCCGCCGCTCATGCCGCCGCCGCCGCCGCCGACAACGACTCCACCTCCTCCTCCAACAACACCAACGACCTCCACTTCCCGCCACCCGTCTTCGAGGGCTCCGAGAAGAGGCTCGAGATCGACTTTTACGCGCCGGACCCGGCCTCGGCGCCGGCGAGGGGCCTGCGGGCGATCCCCAGGGCAGAGCTCGACGCGCTCCTGGCCGACGTGAGTTCCCCCCCTCTCTCCCTCGCTCGCGCGCTCGCCCCCGCGGCTCTCCCGCTTCTTCTTGCTCCCCCCCTCTTCCCCTCGCTTCTCTTCCCCTCCGTCTCACTTTTTTCCCGTCTCCCCTCCCTCCGCCCCCCTTCCCTCTCCTTCACGCCAGGCCTCGTGCTGCGTCGTCTCCGTCACCTCCAACGACCGCACTGACAGCTACGTCCTCTCCGAGTCGTCGCTGTTCGTCTCGAGCCGCCGCGCGGTGCTCAAGACCTGCGGCACCACGAGGCTGCTCGAGGCGATCCCGCGACTGCTGGCCTCGGCCCGCTCGAGCTCGGGCCTGCTGCCGTGCCGCGTGAAGTACAGCAGGGCATCGTTCCTGTTCCCGGACGCGCAGCCGGCGCCGCACCACGACTTCGGCGCCGAGACGGCGACGCTGCGCCGGCACTTTGGGCACTTGACGGCGAGCGGGAACGGGAGAGGAGGCTGCGGCAAGGGCGGGCTCGACGGCGGCGGCGGCGGCGGCGCGTACGTCCTCGGCGACGCGCTCTCGGGGCTGCAGTGGCACGTGTTCGTGGCCGACGCGTCCGCGGCGGCGGCCGCCGCGGAGGCCGCGGCGGCGTTGCTGGCCGCGGAGAACGCCGGCGCCGACGGTGCCACCGCGGCCCCCCCGTCGCCTTCCTCCGCCTCCTCCGCCGCGGCCCTCCTGCTCTCCGGCGCCCCCTCCAGGCTCGTCGGCGCGGCCGCCGGCGGGGCCGCCAACGCCACGGCTGCGGCCCTGGCCGGGCGCGCGAGGAGGGGCGCCGCGGGGAGCGGCCCCGCGCTGCTGCGGGGCGCCTCGGCCTCGGCCGCCGCCGCCGCCGCCGCTGCCGGCGCCTGCCCCTCCGCTCCCCCCTCCTCGCCGACCTACACCCTCGAGGTCTGCATGATGGGCCTCGACCCGGCCAGGGCCGCGCTCTTCTCCCGCGGGAGCGGCGGGAGCGGCGGGAGCGGCGGGAGCGGAGCGCCGGGCGAGGGGGGCGAGGACAGGGACGGCGACGCCGCCTTCGTCGGCGCCGCCGCCGTCACCGCCGCCTCGGGCCTCCGCGCGCTGCTCCCCTCGGCGCTCGTCGACGACTTCGTCTTCGACCCCTGCGGCTACTCCATGAACGCGCTCGACGGCTCGGCCTTCGCGACCGTGCACGTCACCCCGGAGGAGGCCTGCTCGTACGCGTCGCTCGAGCTGTGCGGCTTCTGCCCCGACGCGCTGTGCCCGTCGGCCGTCGTCGCGCGGGCGGCCGCCATCTTCGGCCCCAGGCGCATGGCCGTCGCGATGAGCGTCGACGCGGACGTGGCCTTCTGCCCCTGGCTGCTGTCCTCCCTGTCCTTTCCCGCGGGGTACGGGTTCGATGGGGCCGCGGCGCAGGACTTTGGGGGCAGGGGGAGGACGGCTTTCTACTGCCTCGTGAAGCAGGAGGAGGAGGAGGACGAAGAGACAGAGAGCGACGAGGGCGAGGGCGAGGGGGCGGAGGTCGGGGTCGGGGTCGGGGGGGCGGCAGGTGTTGCCCCCGCTGCCGCCGCCTTCGCCGCCGCCGCCGACGTTGCTGGTCCCAAGAAGGTCGACGACGACGACGACGACGACGACTTCAGCCACCTCACCACTGCGGCGTTCGTGGCCTCGCCGCCGCCCGGCTCGACCGCCTGCGGCGTCGCCGTCAAGGCCGCCGCCGCCGCCGCCTGCGCCGCCGCTGCCGCCTCGGGCGAGGATCCCACCGCGACTGCGGCCGCTGCCGCTGCTGCCCCTCCTTCTGCCGCTTCGTCGCCGCTGTCGCCGCTGTCGCGCCCGGGGACGGGGGACAGTGACGACAACGACGGCCCGGAGGAGCTCGCCGCTCCCGCCGAGGCGTCCGCGGCCTCGGCCGCCGCCCCCTCTCGCTCCCCCCGGGGCCCGCTGCGCCTCAGCCCCTCGCTCTTCTCGAACACCTCCTCGCTCGCCGCCGCCCTCACCGCGGCGAGCGAGGAGGGCGGAGGAAGCGGTGGAAGCGGAAGCGGAGGAAGCGCGGGGAGGAGGAGGGACTCGGGCGACGCCGGGAGCAACAGCGCCGGCAGCGGCGACGACGGCGAGGCCGCGAGGAACGTCGAGGCCGCGGCGGCGCTCCTGGCCGCGGCGGCGCTCGACCGTCGCTCCGACAGCTCCGACGAGGAGCTGCTCCGAAAGGCTCCCGCCTCCTCGCAGCTGTCCTCGCCGCCGCGCCCGGCCAGGACGCCCTCCCCCGTCGCGCAGGTCCTGCCGCCGCCGAGGGCGCCGACCCCGGCCGCCTTCGCCTCGGCCGCTGCCGCCGCCCCCGCCGCCGCTCCGGACGAGGAGAACAAGAAGAAGAAGCAGAAGAAGAAGACGCTCCCTTCCGTGCCCTTCGCTTCCTCCTCCTCGCGCCCCTCGCACCACCCTCCGAGGCCCTTCCTGCCCCGCTGCGCCTCCGCGGCGGCCCTGGCGACGCTCCTGGAGCCCAGGGCGCCCTCGGCCGCGGGCGGAGCGTCGGCGGCGCTCGTCCCCGCGGTCGCCGCCGCTGCGCGAGCGGGAGGTGCGCCCGGCGCCGGCGGCAGCCTCACCGCCGCCGCCCCGCGCCGCCCGCCCGCCCCGGCGCCCCTGCCCGCCGTCCTCGCCGCCGCCCGCGCCGCCCGCCTCCCGCGCGGCGACGAGCGCTCGCTCCACGCGGCCCTGGCGTCGGCGATCGAGGCGCACGCGCTCGAGGACAACGTCTACGCCGTCGACCTCGGCGCCGTCGCGAGGGCGCACGCTGCCTGGGCCGCGGCGCTGCCGCGCGTCGAGCCGTTCTACGCGGTCAAGTGCAACCCGGACCCCGCGATCGTCGCGACGCTGGCGGCCCTGGGCGCGGGCTTCGACTGCGCGAGCGCGGCCGAGGTCGAGCTCGTACTGTCGCTGGGCGTGCGGCCCGGGCGCGTCGTCTTCGCCAACGCGTGCAAGCGGCCGGCCGACGTGCGCGCGGCGGCCGCCTCGGGCGTCGACCTGACGACCTTCGACACGAGCGGCGAGCTGCGCAAGCTCGCGGCCCTGCACCCCGCCACCAGGGCGCTGCTGCGGCTGCGCGCGGACGACGAGGGCGCGAGGTGCCAGCTCGGGAACAAGTACGGGGCCGAGCCCGGCGAGGCCGCGCGCGGGCTGCTGCGCGAGGCGCGGCGGCTGGGCGTACGCGTCGTCGGCGTGTCGTTCCACGTCGGGTCGGGCGCCTCGGACCCGGCCGCGTTCGCCTCGGCGATCGGCCTGGCGAGGGAGGCGTTCGACGACGGGCTCGCGCTCGGGTTCGAGATGGACCTGCTGGACATCGGCGGCGGGTTCGCCGCGCCGACGGCGATCGGAGGAGGCGGGGCAGGAGCAGGAGCAGGAGGAGGGGGGGGGGAGGAAGGCGAGGCCGACTTCACCGCCCCCGCCGTCTCCTCGGACAGCGACGGCGACGGCGAAAACTCCAGCCGCCACCACCGCCACCTCCGCCGCCGCCGCCCCGCCTCGACCACCGCCGCCGCCTCGGACTCGGCCCCGCCCTCGCTGCTCGAGACCGCGCTCGACCCGCTCACCGGCCACACGCTCGTCCCGGCCCTCGGCCTCGACCTCGGTGCCGCGCCGGCCGCCGTCAACGCCGCGCTCGCGGCGCACTTCCCCGCCGGCTGCGGCGTGCGCGTCATCGCCGAGCCCGGGCGCTACTACGCCGAGGGGGCGGCGATGCTCGCGTGCGCCGTCTTCGGGTCGCGCGACGGGCCGCGCCGCGCCTGCCCGTGCGGCTGCGGCGGGGTCAGCGAGCGGGGCACGAGGGACTACTGGATCACCGACGGGCTCTACGGCTCGATGAACTGCGTGCTCTACGACCACGCGGCGCTCGGCTGCAAGAAGCTCGAGTTCGGGTCGTCTGCCTCGTCGTCCTCCTCCTCCGCCGCCTCCAACGCCACCGCCCCCCCCTCCTCCTCCTCCTCCCCCGCCTCGGGGGGCTCGGCGAGGAAGGTGCTTGGCTTCGCGGCGAGGCCGCCGGCGTTCGACGGGGACAGCAGCGACGACGACGGGGCGGAGGGGGGAGCAGCGGGGGCGGGAGGCGCCCGCGGAGCCCCGCCGCCCGGCGGCCCGCCGCCTGCCCCCGCCGCTTCTGCCCCGGCCCCGCCCTCGACCCCGCCTCCCGCCGGCCCCCCCTCCGCCCCCTCCGCCTCCTCCTCCTCGCCCCCCTCCGCCTCCGCGCGCTGCCTCGCCGAGAGGGGCGGCTCGCTGCCCGACGGCTGGCTCCTCTCGACCGTCTTTGGCCCGACCTGCGACGGCCTCGACACGGTCCTGCGCGACGAGCCGCTGCCGAGGCTGAGGGCCGGGAGGGACTGGCTCGCCTTCCCGAGGATGGGCGCGTACACTCTGGCGGGCGCTTCGGCGTTCAACGGGTTCGACGCGACGGCCCCGGCCGTGGTATACGTCTGGTCGGAGAGGGGATAGATTGTTTGGGGGGGGGGGGGAGAGAACAGTTGAGAATTTTCCCCCGTTTTTTTTATAGGTTAGATCAAAAGAGGGAGAGATAGTCGAGTTAGTTTTGGAGAGAGAGAGAGAGAGAGAGAGAGAGAGAGAGAGAGGGAGAGAGAGAGAGAGAGAGAGAGAGAGAGAGAGAGAGAGAGGGACACACCACAACACACCAAAAACACACAAACACAAACAAAC
>Ga0315274_10011481_pt1 | contig 12698 bp, 13 predicted proteins | sample YL17G02_20_MG_FD_203700 | JGI IMG/M metagenome (GOLD analysis project Ga0315274, IMG submission 203700) | Sediment microbial communities from Yellowstone Lake, YNP, Wyoming, USA - YL17G02_20 | ecosystem: Environmental > Aquatic > Freshwater > Lake > Sediment | place: USA: Wyoming | collected... | reverse complement strand
TGGGAGAGAATGGACAATTTGAACTCCTTTGTGTAATTAACTCGACTCTTTGTCATGCATCACCTCCAATGGTTTCATAACTATTGTAATTGTCCATTGAACGGGGTGCAGTCCAATCACAGTTTCGAAGACTGGCTACAAAACCGCATATGCTTCAGTCGACATGAATACAAGTAAAAACCTCACAATCACATTAAAGGCCAACGAAACAGTCAATGACCCCTACCCCATCTACGGTTATTTTTACCTGTACGACGGTTCCGGGGGAGTTTACTCACCGCTTCCCCTTATCAATGCACAGGTCGAGATAACCTGGTGGAATGTCTGGCTGAACGATTGGCAGACCATTACCACCAATACAATCGGGACAGGCCAATATTCAGTGGATTTAATGAATTACACCAATGGCGGTGTTGTGTTCTGCAATGCTTCAGCTCCAGGACCATTCAACAACCTGGGCTACAACTGGACGACAATCAATGTAACCGGAGCTCCAGGGGGAAGGCGGCAGGACATAGTCTGTGGCATTCCTTATGATGTGGTTCTTACCGCTTATCCACTGGCCGTTCCGGTGAATTCGCCGTTCGGAATTACCTATGAGATCCATGACATTGACGGCAATCTCTGCCAAGGCTATTACACCTTCTCCGATGGCTCAGTCAATATCAGCGCGAACGGCAGTTATTCCGCGCCTCCCGATTACACATTCGACGGCCTGGCCAGTGGGACTCCGGGGACCAGAACAGAAACAATTACCCTGGGCTTGCCCTTGGGCCAGAGATGGCTCAATGTCTCGGAAGGTCCGGATTTGAATCCATTTCTCACGCCCTGGGGTGCGTTTTACCTGTATAACGGAACTCCGGGATTCCTCAAAGACTGGGACAATGTGACCATCAATGTCACCGGTGCGGGATTCCTCTGGAGGTTGGAACTTGGCTGGAACCTCATCTGCGTGCCTGCAAGCCCGGTGCAGAAAGGAGGGAATGGGATATTCGATTCATATGACGCGCTGAACATCACATTCTCGGTAACTGCCGACCCGGGCATATCGATCGCGGATAGGCTCGGCGGAAATCCATCCGCCTACAACGTCTTCGACATGGGGATGCCGGAGAACGTGGCTTTCCCGATGGACGGAGTCCATGGTTATTGGCTTTATCTGTCAGTTCCCGGCCCGTTTGTGGTCAGCGTCATAGCCCAGAATTATTCTACTGCCGGAGCCAATGTCGCGAACCTGGCAGTTGGCTGGAATCTCATGGGTTTCACCCATAATATCACCGGGGGGGGAGCGCAGCCCGGTGGCTGGAATTCTCCCCTTACCGCAAGCCATTTCACCAATGGAAATGTTGATACGGACTTGGACCTCCCGCCGAGGAACAAGCTGGTGGCGACATGGTGGGACGCGCCGGTCCAGTGGTATCACAGCTATGTCGTGACCACATTATTCCCGGGGATGCCCACGCATGACTGGGCCTATGATACGACGTACGCCTATGGGTACTGGATTTGGTCAGATTCTGCAATCCAGGTGAATTTCGACACGGAATATTGACCGCAAAAGCGGAATTGGTTCCCGGCATATGCTATTAGAAATTGCGCGATGGCCTGGCACCCATTCTGTTGGCTAAATCAGGGCCATGAATTGCTGGCGATGTCCTTGCATGAGGTGAACATGGAAACTGAATCTTGGCAGCCAAAAGTGTTCGCCATGATTGTCATCAACAATGAGAGCACAATCAGAAAATTCGGTAATCTCCGGAAGCTCTATTTAATGAGATTACCGGGGGGCGGCGGGTAACTTATCGCCTTCCCGCATGTCATGCAGTACGCCTTCGAGAACGCGCACGCCCGGTGGTATGTCGTCCAGCAGTGGGGGCATTGGTACAGGTCCTCCTTTATCTCGCGGGCGCAGATAAAGCACAGCACCTTTGTCGCGGGCTTTGCCGAATGGGCCGACAGGATGAGCCCGAAAGCCAGGAAACCGAAGACCAGCATCATGCCCATCCAGAAATTCACGTCCAGCCATATGCCCCGGCTGATGTCAGTGCCCATGACATCGACCGCGAACAGGGTATCCGATTCCTCGAACGTGAAGTTCCATGTGCCGTTCCATTCCTCGGTCGGGGCCAGGCCCACGGCGGAGCCTCCCAGGTGGAAAGAGCCCAGCGGGTCGGCTATGACCCAGTATCCCTTTTCGTCCGAGAATGAATAGACATTAAGCTCTGTCCTGTAATACGCCCGGACATCGGCAATGGCGCTGTCCAGGTCATCCGTTGTGTTGCCGGCATAGACCGCGGCAAATGCATGGTCTGCGGTAAGGTATATCCGGGAATATCCGCCGGCATGGTCGGTCATCGCCGCCATGAGCAGGGCATAGTCCTCGCAGTCCCCCCCTCCGGCCGAAAGCGTCTGGTCCGGCGAGTACCAGACATCCCCGCTGCCCGGATCCTCGGTGTAGTTCAGGTTGGTGTCCAGCCAGTCGAATATGGCGCAGGCCTTGCCGACAGTGAAACCGCCGCCCATTCCGGCAGTGGCATTGTCGGTGGCATTGGCCACAGGCCCTGTTTCGAAATCCACAATGTCGTTCACCCTGGTGTAATACATGCGGGGATTGAGGGATATCTTATTCAGGTCCCCGTCGGGCAGCTCCAGCACCTCGAGGTTGTTCTCCGAGAACATGAGCCAGTCATCCGACTGGCCCAGCACCCTGGACCAGTTGCCGTTGCGCATCTGGAGCATGCGTATCCCCAACTGGTACCCGCGGGTGCCGGCGGCTGACGGGCCGCCGAAGGCGAGCGCCGGTATCACGAGGGACTCGCTCGGCGCAATCTCGGCATTCACTGCGGCGCTGAATATGTCGGTGCTGCCAGCCCAGCTGAAGGCGGCTTCCTCCAGGAACATGGCCCTGTAATCGTTGTTCGTGATGTTCAGCCGCACGCTTCCCCCGCAGCCCGCGTATATCTCGCCGATGTATATCAGGATGGAAATGTCAGGCCTGGACTGTATCTCGCCGGCTATGTCCGGCAAGGGTGGGAGCGGCTCTGGCGTGAAGCCCACGGGCGGGGCGAGGGCCAGGCCAGCAAATCCGTCCACCTTCGGGGCGGTGATTGATGAATAACAGCCCATCACGGCCGACATTACCAGCAGGGCAGTGAAGAAGCCCGCCGCCATCATTCGTGACATCGGAAGGAGAAAGATGCCTGGGCAGATAATATTATTGCCTGAAACCGCCTTAAAGGGGTGGGCAGTCCCAGGAAAGCCCGCGAAAATCCTTATATATTTGCAGCGCCATGGGAGGTATGGCAGGTGTTTCTGATGAGCGCAGCCCCTACTGAAAGGAAGAACAAAAAAAGCTCAAAACAGAGCAAGATTAGGCATGCTGAGTCGCATGACTTCGATAGGATAATGCAGATAGAGAACACATGCTTCCCCGGGGAACTGGCCTATTCGCGCGACCAGATGCGCCATCTCCTCTACAAGGCGAACGGCATCACACTGGTGGAGGCCTCAGACGACAGCTTGCACGGATACCTCACGATGCTCATGAGGCGCAACTCGGACACGGCCATCCTGGAGACTATCGGCGTCCACCCGGATTGCCAGGGCGAGGGGGTCGGGACAAGGCTGCTGACCGAGGCCGAGGAAAAGCTCCTCGAAATGGGAGTGCGCAGGTTCAGGCTCGAAGTATCCGCGGGAAACGGTGCGGCCATATCAATGTACCAGAAAGCCGGGTACAATATAACAGACATCATCCCTGAGTATTACGTTTACGACCATCACGGCACAAGGACCGCGTTCAGGATGGAGAAGATACTGGACTGACTGAGCATGGTCGTCGTCAATCCACCGTTGCATGCCGTGCATATATGTTCAAAGAAAATCGAAGTTGTCATGCTTCGATAAATTAGGCATGCAACTGCCCTATGGTAAACATACAGCCCCGAATCCACCGAAATTGATTCAAACCAGAAACGCCAGTCTTGTTAGAGGCTGGTAGTTTACAAACATTAAAATAGACTCCGGGCAATCCGCGGCCATGGGAGCCCTTGCCGAGAAGCTGAGGGGTACTGACAACAGGTTCAGGATGGGAGCGACAAGCTTCCTCACTGCCATTTTCAACACGGTCGCGCTCCTCCTCATTGCCAGGGAGATGGGTGCGGAAACCCTCGGAACCCTGGGATTCCTGCTGGCCTTCGTAGGCCTGTTCTTCTTCGTCGGCGACATGGGCCACGCACTTGCGTTCGAGAGATTGCTGGCAAGGGGGCACAGGTTCTCCGAGTGCTATAAAATATTCATCACGGCGAAGCTGAAGCTGACTGTGGCGATGGCAGTCCTTGCCGGTATGATGGTCGCCCTTTACGTGTTCGTCCTGGCTCCGGCGACAGACACTGAACTTCATCCAGTATCCATGGCCATCATGCTGGGCTATTTCTTGGTCATGAACCTTGCCGGGATATGGATTGTCGGCCTGAACCTGAAGAGGGGCGGGGAGAGGCCGAACACAAATGAGCTAATTAACAGCCTGGCGAAAGCAATGATGATCATCGGCGTCATCTGGATCGCGGACATATTCGTGGATGACATCTTCCAGCTTGTGCTGATATACTTACTGGCCGGAACGCTGGCCATGATGCTGGCGCGCAACAGCGCCAGGAGGCTCAAGGCAGGCGAATACAACGAGGAGGTCGAGGTGGACTTCCATGACGAGGCCGTCAAGGTGGCGCCGTTCATTGCGATGGGCGCTGTCATCCTGTGCCTGGACAAGGTCATCCTATGGTACTTTACGGACTTCCAGACCCTGGGGGTCTATTTCGGGGCGCAGAGGGTCACCGTTTTTATAGGGGCGGCAGCAGTCTCAATCGAGATCCTGCTGGGCAGGGTGCTTTCCGACTACATTAAGGGAAATGAGACGGAAAAGCTGTCCGAGACTCTCAGGCTTACTGAGAGGTATGTCTGCCTCGTCGTCCTGCCTGTCTCGCTGTTCTACATAGCGCTGTCCGGAGACCTGATGACTGCCTTTCTGGGGCAGGATTTCTTCGTGACAAACAGTCTTTCAGGGGAGAGCATCATCTCGGACGCGGGCATCGCTGTGGCGCTCCTGGCCGGCACCGGCTTCTTCACGGCAATGGCCTCGCCCCACATTTCCTACCTGCTCAAGGCTGACCGCACGAGGGAGCTGACACTCGTGACCGGCCTGTCCCTGGCCTTGTTCGCAGTCTTTACAGCCCTCCTGCTTCCCAATATAGTGCTGGCCGAGGGAGATTTCCATCCCATGAACAGGATGGCGGCCGCTTTGCTGGCATCGGCGGCCGTTGGCTTCATGGTTGCGAGGTACTATACTTGGAAAATCCTGGGCTGCAGACCGCACCCGCGCATGCTGGCTCACCTTTTCAGCGGCGCGCTGATGATGGCGTTCATACAGTTCGTCATCTGGTATTTCGGGATAACAATGAACTTCGGCTGGCTGTTGGTCATGGCCGCTGTCGGGACAATTGTTTACACGCTGGCGCTCTACCTGACAGGCGAGATGCTGAAAAATGACTTTGACAGGTTCAGGGAGCTGACTACGCACAAGGATTAGGTTTTCTTCTTCCTGTAATCCTCGATGGCGGCCTTCAGGGCATCGGCTGCCAGGTTGGAGCAGTGCATCTTGATGGGAGGGAGACCGTCCAGCTCATCCGCCACGTCTTTTCTTGTGAGCTTCAAGGCATCGTCGAGCGTCTTGCCCTTTGCCAGTTCGGTAACCATGCTGCTCGTTGCGATGGCCGCGCCGCACCCGAATGTCTGGAACTTGATGTCTGTTATCACGTTGCCCTTGACCTTGATGAATATCTTCATCAGGTCGCCGCATGTCGGGTTGCCCACCTCCCCTATCCCGTCCGCGTCCTTCATCTCCCCCACGTTGCGCGGGTTCATGAAATGGTCCATTACCTTTTCGCTGTACATCATTTCCCTCCCTTGTGGCCGAGCGGCGACATGGCCCTCAGCTTCTTCACGACCTTGGGCACCGCCTCCAGGGCAGTGTCGATATCTTCATCGGTATTACCCTTCCCGAGCGTGAGCCTGAGCGAGCCGTGCGCCTGTTCGGGAGTAAGCCCGATGGCAAGAAGGACATGCGAAGCCTTGAGCGATTTCGAGGAGCAGGCCGAGCCTGTGGAGGCTATGATGCCCATCATGTCCAGGTTCAGGAGCAGCGCTTCGCCCTCGATGTACGAGAATCTGAAATGGGCGTTGTGGGGGAGCCGCTTCTCAGGATGGCCGTTGAGGTACGATTCCTCGACCTCTGCAAGCATCCCTTTTATCAGTTTGTCACGCATTGCCCTGACCCGCGGGATGTCGGTCCCGAGCCCGGCCTTCCCTATCTCCATGGCCTTCCCGAGCCCGATGGCTCCGGCCACGTTCTCGGTGCCGGACCGCAGGTTCCTCTCATGCCCACCCCCATGCTGAACCGGGGCGAGCTTCAGGCCCTTCCTGGCGTAGAGGGCTCCGATGCCCTTGGGTCCGTATATCTTGTGGCCAGACAGGGACAGCAAATCCACGCCAAGGTCCTTCACGTCAATCGGGATTTTCGCCACGGCCTGGACGGCGTCCGTGTGCACAAGAACATCGTGCTTGTGCGCGATCCTCACAATGTCCTTCATGTCCTGGATTGTTCCGATCTCGTTGTTTCCGTAGACTGCGGAAATCAGGAAGGTGTCCTTGCGTATCTCTTTCTCCAGGGTTTCCATTTCCACCTGGCCGAACTTGTTGACCGGTAGGAAACTAACGTCAAAGCCCATTTCCTCCAGATAGTCCACGGTGTGTGTTACCGCATGATGCTCTACAGTGGTCGTGATTATATGGCCGGACTTCTCCTTCCTGGCAAGGGCTATGCCCTTGATTCCGAGATTGTCCGATTCAGTGCCCCCCGATGTAAAGGTTATCTCCTCGGGCTTGGCGTTTATTGCCGAAGCCACTTGGACCCTGGCCGCGTCAATAGCAGCCCTTACTTCCCTGCCCTCGGTGTAGATTGAAGATGGGTTGGCATAGTTCGTGGTGAGGAACGGCATCATGGCCTCCAAGACCTTTGGATCTATGGGCGTCGTGCCTGAGTGGTCCATGTATACACGCTTGTTCATGCTACCAGCACCAGATATTCTGCAATGGGATTTAAGGATATTGCCTGAAAGATTAAAAACAGAAAGGCAATGTCAGGCCGGTGAAAGAATGACAGAAATCCTGTACATGCCCGACATAGAGGCCAATTACATCCGGGAATGGGACGCCACCGTAGTCGCCAGGGGAGAGGACTGGGTGGAACTGGACAGGACAGCATTCTACGCTGAGGGCGGAGGCCAGCCAACCGACACTGGGTGGATGGAATGGCCCGGGGGGAAGTCCTGGGTTAGGATGGTGACCAAGAAGGGCGGCGTTAAGCATTTCCTGGAGGGCCCGATTCCAGAGGGAAAGGTGCATTGCACATTGGATTGGGAAAGGAGGCATGGCCATATGAGGATGCACACCGCCCAGCACATTGTTTCCGGGGTGGTTTTCGACTTGTTCGGTGCGCGCACAGTCGGCAACCAGCTTTACCAGGACAGGGCCAGGGTGGATTTCCACCCGATAAAGTTCACGGACGGACAACTCAGAATCATAGAGGGCGAGGCCAATGCCATCATCTCCAAGGGCATCGAGGTCAGAATCCACCAGGAGCAAAGGTCGGAGCTGGAGAAGCGCGTCAATGAGGAGAGGTGCAACCTGGACCTAATCCCCAAATCCGTCAGCAACCTCAGGGTGGTCGAGGTCACTGGATTCGATGTCTGCCCCTGCGCCGGGACCCATGTGCGCAACACCCGCGAGCTGGGAAAGGTCCGCATCCTGGACTGCGAGAGCAAGGGGAAGGACAGGTGCAGGATAACGTACGAATTGGTACAAAATAAGGCTGCAATAAGTTTGTCCCAAGACGCGCCTATTTGAACGCGCATCTCAGCTCGAACAGGGAGTTGGTAATCCTGTCGACGGCCTTTCGGAGGTTTGCCTCGTTGTCGAACCCCTTCAACGGGGGCTGGCCCTTCAGTTCCCCCGCGAACCTCGTGATGTTTGGAATGGCCCTTGTGATCTCGTCCACGATGGTCACGCTGGCCGCCCTCGCGCTCCTGGACAGCGGGTTCAGGTCTATTACGATGGTCGTTTTGCCCATATTCCGCAGGGCCTGGGCCCTGTCCCCGTCCTCCAAGGGCACGAGTATGACGTCGGCCGTGAATATCCCCTCATTGGTGCATAAGGCCCTGGCATGGTCCAGCCCGGCAATGTGGGCGCCCGGCCCGAGCCCCAGGACATTCTTCGCCCCATGGTCTTCCAGGTGCTTGACAATCTTCTTCATCCGCTCGTCCGTGCGGTAGAAAAGGTTCACTTCCAGCTTTGCGGGGATTGCTCTGGCCAGCTCAACAATCGCTTCCGGGCACAGGGCTGCGGCATTGCCGTTGACTGATATTACCGGATTTTTCGCGTGCAGCAGGAGGCTTGCCGCGGCTGCCTCGGCCTCCTCCGCCTCTGGTATCGTGCATTCCCCCAGCAGATAATCGAACGCCTCGCCCCGGCCGTGTGCTATCATCCCGGCCTCGGCCACGATGCCCGATTCGTAGGCCTGAATCAACCTGTCCCGCTTCATCAGACTCTCGTACCTGGGATGGGATTTTGGAACGGTCATGCTTCGGTACAATGACTGCCGAGTTATGAAATTATCTGAGAATGAGAATCAGTACAAATATGTACAATATTGAAGCCTCCGATGGCAGGGTATTAATACCTTCAATTGTTTCATGAGGGACAATGGAATACAGCATCGAGCACGGGGCCGGCGTCGCTGTCACAAAGTGCATGAAGGTCACTCAGAAGGACAGCGTTCTCATCGTGGCAGACAACCGGAGCAAGGACATCGGAATGGCCATTCGCAAGAAGTCACTGGAATTGACTGACAAGGTGAGATTCTTTAACCTGGACCTTCCGACCTACGGAGGGAGGCCGCTCAAGTCCATGCCCGAATCCCTGGTCGAGGCCATCAAAAAGGCAACTGTCACATTTTTCGTGGCAGGACCGGCCGAGGGCGAGCTCGAGACGCTCAGGGGGCCTTTCCTGCAACTGTGCGTGCAGAAGGCCAGGCATGCCCACATGGTCGGCGTGGACAATAAAATAATGAAGACCGGCATGTGCGTGGATTATGATAAAGTGGCGACTGTCACGAACAGGCTCTACCAGATGCTTGTCAATGCGAAGGAAATAAAGGTCACCTCGCCGGCCGGTTCTGATTTCACCGCGACCTTCGACTCGGGCATGAAGTGGATTCCCTGCGCGGGGATAATTGAGAGGACAGGCGAGTGGGACAACCTCCCGTCCGGAGAGGTGTTCACGGCGCCCAGGACATTCCAGGGCCACCTGGTGATTGACGGGACAGTAGGCGACTGGATAGAGGTCAAGTACATGGGGAAGGTAAATTACCAGGAGACGCCTATCATTATCGACGTGGAGCATGCCGATGGCGGTTCCTACATCAAGAACATAAAATGCAAGCACAAGGATTTGCTGGCTGATTTCACCGCATATGTCAAGTCAGAGCCGAACGCCTCCAGGGTGGGGGAGATAGGCCTTGGCACCAATGTCTTCCTGAAGGAGATAATAGACAACATACTCCAGGACGAGAAATTCCCGACTGTTCACGTAGCCTTCGGCGACCCGTACCACGAAAAGACGGGCGCGAACTGGACCAGCGACTACCACATAGACCTCCTGATGAGGAAATGCAGCATCTGGCTGGACGGCAGGCAGATAATGAACGAGGGCAAGTACATCAAGGAAGTTTTAGGTTAATTAAGTTGAATGCAATTCGTGGCACATCCAAGCAGCGCATTCGACAATGGTGCGGCAACAAACTATAGTTAAATTCAATGCAATGTGGCTCGCATCTGTGTGGATTGCTGGTCAATCGGCAATTTCAGGACGCAATCCTCCGGCGAGGCATCACGGGTCGCTCCCGTCAATTCTAAAAAAAGATTGTACTCGCTCCAGGGACTCACTGCTTTTATATACGATTTGGACCCTTTGTTCATAATACGCCGATAACCTTAAATAAGTAATTGCACATATTGTCCTTAGGTGATAAAATGGTGAACATGACAATTGCGATTCCCGGAGACCTCCACGAGAAGATGAAAAAGCATACTGAGATCAAATGGAGCGAGATAGCCAGGCGTGCGATACGCGAGTACATCGAAGAGCTTGATAAACTCGATAAGTTAACTGCAAACAGCAAACTGGATGAGGGCGACATCGATGAACTCGACCATGAAATCAAGAAGAAGATGTCAAAGCATTACAGGAAGTACGCAAAATGAAGCTGGTTGTAGATACAAACATCGTAATTGCAGCGCTTTTAAAGGATTCAGTAACCAGGAAAATCCTTATGCATCCATTGTTCTCATTTTACATTCCGGAGCATGCATTCATTGAATTTGCTCACCATGAAAAGGCCCTGATTAAGAAATCTGGGTTGACAAAACATAGATTCCATGAGGTGCTTGCAAGCTTGAAGAAAAAGCTGATAATTGTTCCCAGCAAAGAATACGCTGGCCACTATCCGGAAGCTCATGAGGCCATGAAAAACATTGATGGAACGGACGCTCCATTTATCGCATTGGCGCTTTCATTTGACAATGATGGTGTATGGACAAATGACTGCCATTTTGAACATCAGATTCTCGTGAGGGTGTGGAGCACTGCTGACTTAATCAATGAACTCAAAGAGTTAGAAGAAGAAATCCACTACTGACGGGGTCCAAATCTCGGTAGCCAGACGTTCGCCCCCAAGTGAATGCACAAGCCCGGATATAAGGCTTGCGTCACCACTCCCCGTCCCTACGTTGGACTTGTGATTGCTCGGGGTTGCTGGGAAAACAGTTCCCTCGCAACCGTGCGCTTTGTTGGCTATCGTCGTTACAAGGACACAAAGCTCCGGCGAGGCATCACAGCGGCCTATCGGCAATAATAACAAAAGATTGATCTCGGCCCAGGAGCTCACTACGAATAAAAACGACTGGGGGGTTACAGATTTTTATAAATATTTTTGCGATGACCAACTCTCACTACAAGAACACGCAATTGCTTTCCTTGAATATCAAGTATAACTCGATAATCGCCAACAGGCATTTTATAATAGGGAGAATTCACCAAACGGCTTACCCAGCGGGAAGGATTATTCTCTAATCTGCCAACAGCTTCATAAATTCTTTTAGTGATTGAGCGATCCAACTTGTTCATTTGCCTTAGAACATAATCTGGCCAAATAATTTCGAATTTCACTATAATCCCAGAACCTTTTTAGCTTCTGCATGTGTTTTGTAATTGCCAGATTCAAAGTCTTTGATAGCTTTCTGGATTTCCTTTTTTGTTTCTTCGTTTAGTTCCTGTAAATCTTCAATCAAGCGCTCCAGTACGTCATTATAAGTTTCTCTTGTATGAATCTTTAAGTTGGCCAGTACATCTCGTACATTTTCATCTACTTGAATTGTAGTAGTCATGATAAATACATAGTACGCACAACTATTTATATTTTGTTATAGTCCGTTATAGCCTAATATAAAACGCCCGCCAGTCTACGTAATAACCATTCGCCCCAAGTGAATGCGAAAGGCATGATTTAAGCCTTTCGTCCATACTCCCCGTCCCTTCGTTGTACTCGTGGCTGCTTCGCCGTAACGATTGGAGAATGATGGCTCGCAATCGTGCGCTTTGTTGGCTATCGTTATTAAAGGACACAAAACTCCGGCGAGGCATCACGGGGGCCCAACGTCGCCACTAAGAAAAGAATGCTCCCGGCCCAGGTGCCGACCTCTAATATAATACGGTATTGGGTTCCTGAACTTCTAGCGTAATTTATTGAATTCATCGACACTCAATTGAATGTCATCCAGTATTTTTGAGAGAAGACCTTTTCGAATTTCTTCTCGACCATGTACAGGAACAACAGTTATTCTGCCATCTGAATGCTCCCAAATAGTATGCCCTCCACTCTGTCGAACGCATTCAAAATCGAGCTTCTTAAGTATTTTAAAGAGATTTCTATGACTTATCGGTACTAATTTACTCATACTTTAACCACAATTTCCTGTAAACCGACAAAATCCATTTTACCGACAGAAGAAGATGCTTTATCTTTTAAATACCCCAGATACAACTCAACAGCTTCATGAATCCTCTTCATTAGTTGATCTAGAGTTTTAGCCTGAGTGTGACATCCTTTTAGTTCTGGAACTGTTGCAATATAGTATCCATCCTCGTCACGTTCAATGAGTACACGAAATTTATAGTCGGTCATATTTACTTCCACTGAAATAATAATCTATCGAGTATATAAGTTCTTCTACGATTCGGAACCCAATACCTAAAAAGCCAGTCAGTCGCCCCCCAAGTGAATGCACAAGCCCGGATATAAGGCTTGTGTTTTTACTCCCCGTCCTTTCGTTGGACTCAGGATTTCTCGGGATGCTGGTTCTACATCGTCCCCTCGGAACCGTGCGGATTGCTGGCCAATCGGCAATATCAGGTCGCAATCCTCCGGCGAGGCATCACGGGGCCCTCTCGGCGTTTGGATGAAAAGATAGTTCTCGGGCCAGGGGCTTCACTACGGGGTGTTCTTTCTATTCCAGCATAATCACATTTTTCAT
>Ga0315274_10011480_pt1 | contig 12699 bp, 10 predicted proteins | sample YL17G02_20_MG_FD_203700 | JGI IMG/M metagenome (GOLD analysis project Ga0315274, IMG submission 203700) | Sediment microbial communities from Yellowstone Lake, YNP, Wyoming, USA - YL17G02_20 | ecosystem: Environmental > Aquatic > Freshwater > Lake > Sediment | place: USA: Wyoming | collected... | reverse complement strand
TGGTGATGTTTATTGCTCCCAGCGTTGTTCCGTTCAATGCCTGAGGCGTGGAAATTAACGCTCCGTTGCTGGTAAGGTTTCCCGTCAGCGTGCTCGCGCCCGTGATGGCGAGCGCGCCAATGGCGGTAATGTTGCCAGCGGCGGTTAGCGATACGCCAATAGTGCCCGCGACTGGCGAATTGCTGTCTCTAACACGTAGCGCGGAACTGCTGCCGTTTCCTGAGATGTCAATAAGACCTGCTCCACTACTACCTATGTAGGCGTTTACATAAGCGTTGGAAGCCGTGGCCCGCAGATTGATGGCGGCGTCTGTAAAGCCGGAGCCTCCTGTGGTGCCAGTGCCCTGCTGAAATACCGCTACGCAATTTGTTGGCCCACTTGCGTTGGCGGTAGATGTCGCCGACACAATCAGGCTGTTTTGGGTTGTGTTTGTGATGGTCTGTGCTGCACTAAAGGTTTGCGCCACCGCATCCGTGCGCGCCAGTGTCGCCGTGGTCGTCGGGAAGGTGTAGGTCTGACCTGCGGTTCCGGTGAAGGTGGACGAACCAGCGGTGAAGGTATGTCCGTTGTAAGTCTTGTTCGTCAGGGACGCGGTGTTGTCGAGCAACACAATGATGCCGGTGGCGCTCGGGCCGGTCAGGCTGCCTATGCCGGTCGTGATGCTGCCGCCTGCGGTGGTGTTGATGGAGCCGCCTCCGTTGCTGGTGTTGATGGAGCCTCCGAAGATTGCGGCCCCACCGCTTAGGTTGATCGAGCCCCCTGAGCAATTAACCCCATCACCCGCACTCAGGTCGATGCTTCCGCCGTGGGAAAGATCCCCGTTGATCCCGCTGGACCCGCTTAGGTTGATGCTGCCACCGTAATTACCCTCATTCGATGATACTGATCCTCCGCTTAAATTGATACTGCCGCCCGCCGAATCGGAATTGCTACCAGCCGCGAGATTGATCGAGCCTCCAGCACCTCCAGCCCCCGCCGCAAGATTGATCGTCTGCGCGCCGAGCGTCAGCGTGCCGGTTGCGGCGTTGAGGCTCGTTACCGTGGCTGCGCCAATGTTTCCGCTAAAGGTCACGATGCCGCCTGCGGCGTTGGGTGTGTTTCCTAGCGCAGTCACTACGCCCGCGCCGGTCGTTGTGGATTTTATGACCGTGGTTCCGTTACTGAGAACGATGGCGTTGGCAGTCATCGTGCCCGTGGTCGTCACGGTGCCGCTGCCAGTCGCGTCCACTACCCATTCCGTTGTGCCGGTGGTTGAGTTAAGCAGCGCAAGGTGGTAGCCGTTCGTCCCTGCCGCCGCCGGGAAGGTGAGCGAGAGCGGGAAAGTGACGGTCTTGCCTGCGGCGACGGAGATAACGCCAGCCACATTGTCTGTCGGCGTCCCGCTCAGGCTGTATCCCGGCGTAATTTGCAGTTCCAGCGGCGTCGTAAGGATACCGTTGGCGCTGTCATAAATCTCCAAGGCACACCAGGTGTTCCGATACGTCTGCAAAAACGTGTTCAGGTTCGCGCTGTTGAGAGGCGAGACGGTGAAGGTGTAGAGCGTGGTGTCGCTTAGGACAGGCGCGGAAAGTTGGATGAGGTAGCTGCCCGTAAAATCGTTGTCAGCTTTTATCGCAGATGCCGTAAAGACAGGAGCGGTCAACGCCACCGCCACACCGCCCTGCACGAACCGAACGGCGAACTTTACGATGTCGCCCTGGACGAGTCCCTGAATCGGGTCCGTTTCAGTCGTGCCGTCCAAAGTGGTTGTCCACTTCCGCAGGTCCATATCCCAAAAAAGCGTTACGGTGATATTCGCCATAGGTTTTTAGCCCAAAGGGGCATCCCGCTTTCGCAGGACGCCCCGGTTGAGGGTTGCGGTTGGATTAGGCTCCGCTGGTGCAGACCGTGAGCGCCTGATCGCCAGCACACCGCTTGTAGAACAGCACCCAGCCGTAGTTGGTGTGGATCGGCTCCGGCGCATAGACGAACTCCGCGAAGTGCGCGCCCCACTTGTGGAGCGGGTCAAAACACGAACCGGCTGCGTTATCCAAGCCGATGCGCTCGCCGCCCGTGACGAACTTCCATTCGCCCGTCCACATGCACGGATCGAAGTCCAGACCGGCGTAGTCAGGAGTCAGGATGTCCGCCTTGAACTGGCGACGATGCGGAATTACGATGGCTTCGTATTCCGCGTTCTGATACGCGCTGGTTTCGGTGGACTTCTGGCCGTGCGTGGCGGAAACGAACTCGAATTGCTCAACCTCGACCAACGTACTGTTGTTCCAAGTGAAGCGCGGCGCGTTTGTGACCGGAGCAAACCGGAAGTTTTTGATCTGCCGAGAAGCACCAATGGCCTTCATGGTTTCAGCCATCGCACCCTTGCCGGTATCGGCAATACGAAAGTCCTGCCGATAAAGACTCGGATCAGACGCGGGACCATTCTGGAACAGGCGGTTGAGGGCTTCAATACTGATGAATGCCGGGAACACGGGACCATCCGGCCCCATCTCGATCACGTCGCCATCCGAGTTGGCAGCGCCGTCGCCAATTAGACGAACAGCCACGCCATCCAGCCACGACCAGTTTAACTGAGAAGTAGGCTTTGTGGTTGGATTGGTTGCGGTGACGACATTGGCGAAGCCACCCGCAGCGAGGGACATCTTGTTCGAGAACTTTATGATCTGGTCGCGAAACTCCAAGTCGATCTTGCGCTTCACATATTGCGCCAGCGAAGGAATGTAATGCTGCTGGATAAACTTGGTCGGCTGATGCGCGTAGGTGAGCGTGTCGCGGCAGATGGACGGCCCTTGAAGCTGGAGCTTGCGGGGCGAGTATTGCAGCGTATCGAATCCGACCGGAACAGCCGTAAAGCTGTCCGCGCAGATGCCGCCCGTGATGGACGGGCCAGTGGCGCCGGACCCCGCGCCCGCCAGGGCCAGGGTGACAGCGGACCAGCCAGCGGATTTGCTGTCAGGTTCGACGCGCCCGGCGATGAACGTGGACATTGTGACGCCCGCGTTCTTGGGAAACGTGCCGCGCTCGACAAAGTTGAAGTAAGGCGTCGCCGGAGTGGGGATACCATAGATTTCGCTGCCGAGATGCTCGGTAGCGATTTGAATTGCTGCAAACGGATTAGGACAGGACATGGTAGTAGGATTCTAAAAAGTGCGTGGACGTGAAACCGTGCGAAATTCCCGCCGATAGCGGGCGCACGTTTTGGTTTCAGGCGGGCCAATCCCTGTGATACAGCCCAAGTTTTACCGGAGGAGCACGGCTGAATAGAACCTCTGAACAGGTTTTTACGGCACTTCCGTAAAAAGGTCAACAATTATTTTGGAAACCCAACGCCATTACAGTATTTCAACCAGCCTCTCGAATGTTTTTTTGTCACAATCCGACAATGGTTGGCGAATATGAAGTTCGGTGTAGTATCCTTCTTTCAATAATTGATCGTCGGGTGCAATCTGCGTAATACCAAGTGTGCGATCCAGCCAATCGGTCCAGCAGTCACGAAAAAGAGTTCGCACTTTCAGCCCTTGGCATTGCTGCATTAAATTAGCAAATGTCACCTCATCACTTCCCCAGCCGATAGAGGTTTCTGCGTATCCGTAATTTGCGCCAGGCTTTCGCTCCCACGTCCATTCAATAAGCTCTGTGAAATCCATTGGAGCCGGATTCATTATGCGAGTCCATACATCGTGGTGAGCAACAATACTGCCAGTCGGAACGTGGGTAATGTCTCCGATGGAGGTTGCTAATTCGTCATAAGGCACCTTGTCCACTGCATCAGTAAATTGTCGGCTGGCGGGAAATTGATCCATTCCACAAACCCTAATTACCTCTCCCGGAAACAGGCGCGGCCCATGAATAATTGCCATTGTCGCTTTCCAGTTGCGTCCGGGTGGCGGGGTAAACGGAACTTTGCTCTTGTCGTAAAGAACGCGAACATCCCCGGTGGACGGGATCAAATGTTCGTTTTCTCCATTTGCAACAAATACCAAGGCCGTTTCAATGCCAAGCTTTGCCCAAATACGCTGGTGCATTTCGTAAAAACCCTCATAAAATGGGTTTCCATCCCAAACCAGCATTATTCGGTCAATTTTCATGGCCTATCCAAACTCAGGAATTGGATGGGTTTTGGATACGACTAAAGTAAATGGGCCGTAACGCGTATAAGTTCGGTTGAAGCATCCGCGACCCGCGATCCATTCATCCAAAATTTGTTTGTATTCAAGGAAATTAGCGTCGTGAAACAAAACAAACCGAGCGGAATCGAAGAACAAATTAAGTCGGTCAACTCGCGTATCCGCTTGGTCATCTACGAAAACCAATCCCCATTGCTGCTTTGCTAGTTCTTGCAACAGAGCGTCTGTTTGTTTAAGAACTTGGTGTCCGTGTGTGGAATAGCTTGTGAACTGTTCTCTCCAGCTATCGTCCAATTCAGTTGTGACCAGCGGAAGATTTAGCGCCGAACAAATTGCGTGAAGGCATGGCGTTGAGAAGTGTCCGCATCCAATTTCCAAAACAGGACCTTCGCATACTGCCGCGCAGGCCATAAGCGCAGGAAGATGACTCCCCCAATTTAGCGTTTCAATCATAATGTTAATTCCAGGTTAGGCCGTAGGCTTCGATGTCCTTTGGATGGACTGGAGTATGTGGATCGCGGAACATATCGTCACCGCAAATCTGCTGCCAGAACTCGTTTTCCATAGGAAAATGCAAAAACTTGTCATTCATCTGCCGGAATAGGTAAAGCGTGAACAGCGCGCCGGTATGATTTGGAGTCCAGAACAGGCGCGTATGCCGCCAGTTGTTTCGGAAGTAATCAGCCATCTCAGGGAAGCTGGTTTTAGCGCAGAGGTCGCAAAACTTTTCCACCGCTTCCAATCCACGCTCCTTCCAATCTTCCGGCACTTCGCCGAACGCCGCGAAATCGTTGTAGAGAATGAAGTGATCGTGAAAGTTTGGGATGCTGATGTCGGTTTCCGCTTTCATCCCGAACTGGTAGATATTCTTGGATGCCTTACGCGAGGTATTGAACATCCCGTAGTTTCCGTAGTGTTCGTGAATGAATATCTCGGTGTCTCCTATCACGGAAAGGATTCCGCTGTTGATTTCCAGAGCGTCAATTGCCTTTTCCAAGTCCACCAGTTCGTCCACTGAGTTCCAGTGCCAGTCAAACGGGTTGATGTAACGGATTGTCAGTCCGTTTCCGCTCATCTCGTTCCACGTTGCGAGATAGTTCAGGAACGCCATCGTGCGACAGGAGCCGACAATCAGCACGCGACGCGGCCCGCTGCCGGTCTGATAGAATCCCTCCCGCAGTTGCGACCGCTTTGTGTCGAAGGTGTAAATCATGCCAACGCCGCCTCCAGGTTCTTGCGGATGTCGTCGGTCAAGCCGCCCCACGAATACGACTGATGCACGAACGGGACGCCCAATTTCTCATCCGTGTTTTGCCATTGCACCTTGCTGCGATGAAAATACCACAGCCACGCTCCGATGACATTCCACTCGCTGAACTCATGGCCCGGCTGCGCGATGATGTAGCTTTCCAAGCTCATGCCGTGTTTCTGCCAAAAAAAATCGCGCAATCCTTGCAGCATCCATTTCTGGACGCTCAACGGATGTCGCCGCATAAACTCGTATTCTGGAAATACCCCAATGGCTTTCTCTACAACCTTCCTCCATGTCATTGTGTTTGGATCATTCAGACTGGAGTATGGTGTGTAGAGCCACGAATCAAACGCATTACGGGCCGAAATTGGCCGAGTGAATATGGTATCGCTATCTATAAACAGAAACACCTCGGCGTCGGAAAAGCAGTCCGCGTGCAGCTTGGTTAGCTGCTGGTGCATGTATCCATCGCATCCTTCATGGACATAGAAAACTTTTTCGACTGGTCCGGTTGGTGGCGTTTGACCATTTGGAACCACCACAATTACGTTTCTGAATCCGGTAGCAAATCTCTGGATTGAACGAAGGCAGTATTTTAGCCACTCAAAATCCTTTTCGTAGCTACGAATGAAGATGTCGCAGTTCACAACTTTCTCCCTGCTCGCGCCTTTGCCATTCTGTCCTTCGCGGCCTGAATCTGTTCCGGCGTGCGCTGCTTTTTGCCGTCTGTAACCGGAGTTGTTACAGTTTGGGCTTTTAGTTTTTCCTCCAGTTCCGCAATGCGCCGCAACAGCGCGTCCGTGTCCACAGTTGCGGGGGCTTGACTTGAACAAGCTCCTACCGCCGATGAGTGCGGCTGTGCTGCAATTACACCACCCCGCGATTCGCGCAGACGATCCATTAAGCTGCCATCCTTGTTGCGATGGAAAAGCACGGCACCCGGTTCAATGATGGATAGCGATTCGGCGTCAGGAAATACCGGAGGCCCGCTGCTCGGGTCTTCCCAAACCCGATAAAACTTGTCGTGAATCAGCCCTGTGTGATGCGTGAACGGCGTGAACTCCTCCGCCAAGAATACGTCCCACGGGATGTTTGCAAGCTCCCACAGCCGCAGCGTGAAGTCGCGCACTCTGCCAGGATAGACGCCAACGCCGCTATTGTGCGAGCGCGTCGGCGTTGTCACCCGGTCAAGCATGAAGGGCTTCTTGGCCGCAAGATATTCGTCCTCGATCTTGTCCAACCAATCCGGCACCAGCGGCACGGCATCCGGTTCCATCCAGAACCACGGCACATTGAATTGTTCTGCAACGGTCTTCACGCACTCATGCCACATGATATTAGCAATAGCCGGATATGTTGTTTCCGGGTCGCTAATTTTGAATCCGCCAACGTGGTTGAAGTGCGGTTTGAGGATTTCGTGAATCGGGTCCGGCGTGGTGTCTTCGTGAAATGCTAGCAGCAGATCATGTTTTGACGTTCCTCCCAATTCGGCAAGCCAGTTGGCAAGACGAACGGTAGTTGCTTTATCCTTCTGGCAGAAAGCAATGACGAGGATCATTGCCCAAAAGCCTCCGCAATCATGGAGCTAAATGGCTTTGAATTGCCGGTGGTTGCCGCAGCGCCGCGTTGCGTCAGTGACGGCGAACGTCCGTGAATCGCTTTCAGTTCCTTCTCCATCTCAGCAACTTTGGATTCTAGCGCGGCCTCGCGTTCGCGTGTTTCCAGAAAAAGTTCACGATAAACCGGCATTGCCTTGGCTTCAATCACCGCTTCTACATCGGCGTAGGGATTGTCCTGAATATAGGCGCGGGCGTTTTCCACTACGGCTTTCGACTTGGTGTTCCAATCCTCATGCCCATCCACTTGGTTGAGAATTTCTAACCGCGACTTTAGCCGTTTGGTGGTGTCCTCAAATTGCAAAAACTTGGTTTTAACAAACTCTCCATGCTCAGATAGTTTGTCTAGCCGCTCGCGTTCCGTTCGTTGATCCAAAAACATTTTGGCGTTAGACCGCTCGGACTCGGCGCGTTCATGCAGCTCGTCCATCTTTTCAATAATGCGACCAAGCCGCCCGCTTTGCACCGGGTCAAGGTCAAGCCCCATGTCGCGCAGAGCATTGGCTCGCGCTTTGCCAACAAGAGACAGTGCCTCCGATAGTTCCTCTGGGTTTGCGTCAATTTCATCGGCAAACGCTTTGGCGCGTTGTATCTCACGATTAAACGGTTCTACAATTTCGCGTTGAAAACTTTCGCTCGATTCCAGATCAACCCGCGCCACTTTTGCCTCATACTCAGACAGCTTCTTGTCGCGTTCCAACAACGCCTTTTCCAACGTCTCGGGATCGCGGCCCTTGGATTTCCATTCCTCAATTTGTTTCTCCAGTTCCGCACGTTTGGTAGATTCTTCGCGCGCCGTTTTCTTCAACGCCTCCCAACCGGCCTTACCCTTGGCGTCCAGTTTTGGCGGTTCGGTAATTTCATCCGCAGCGACCTTTGCTTGCGAAGGTTCGTCTGCTGATTTTGCGTCGGCTTCCGGTTTCTTAAACAATGTGTCAGGAACCGACTTGGCGGTTTCCTTAATAACCTCGGCAGACTTTGGGGTTGCTTCTGTTTTAATTTCAACTGGAGACGTTTCATCCCCCTTAAACGCATTTTCCAACGCCGCATGAAACGGGCTTGTCTTGTTTTCGGTTGGCGGGGCTTCCGCAATGGTAGTGCTCATATTTTTTCGGTTTCTGCAAATTTGTCGTCTGGTTCAAAATGTTTTTCATGCTCCGTCGAAAGGGAAACAAGAAAAGCTCGCAGCCTCTCATGTCCGCGAATCTCAGCGGCCAACACAGGTCCACCGTGCAAAACGTCCGCATCACTTCGTGCCGCAATAATGCGCGAAGGACTTTCATCATCTATCGCTGATAGCAGCGCCGCAAAAATCGGCTTGCCAGCAAGCTTACGCCAGTCCGCTCCCCACTCCTTAATAAAATCCCCTTTAGTCATTTCTCATCGTTTTTGCGGTTGCAGCTTTTTCCATGTCCATCGCGGTATAAGCGCGACTTTCCGCAGTAGATCGGTTGATGTCCGCTGCTGCCTTTGCGTCGGCTATCGCCTTATCAAACTGCGCTTGTTGCAATTTCATCTGCTGGTCAAATTGCTGTTTCTGTTCACGCAACGCCATTGTCGATTGTTCTTTTTGCGATTTGATTGCCAGATTACCCTGAACCTTTGCCATTTCTGGCGTCGGCTGGTCGGGCTGCGGCGGCTCGGCGTCCTGTTGCTCTTCAATCATGGCTTCAAGTTGATCTTTGAACGCAGCCAGTTCATCCAGCGCCATTTTGAATTGTTTGTATTCGCGTTTGCGCGTCGGATTTCCGGCAAGTTTGGCAAGATGTTCTTCCGCGTGCTTGCCCTTTGACTCCAATCGTTTGTCGCACTCTTCTGCCTCATGTTCGCCAGCTTGGAAAGCCGCCATGTCTTTCTGCATGGACGGAATGTGAACCTCCAGATGGAGAACGTGATTTTGCCCTGGCACCACCATCGCCTCTGCTTCCTCGCCTAGCATGGAGAATCCGTTGTCTTCTTGTGCCGCAAGCGCAGAATCGTTGGTTGCATCGCGCCCTGTCGTCAGGCTTGGCACGATGGAATCAACGCTATGGAAGCTCGTCATCACAGAAACAAACTGGCGTTTGATTTCGTTCTGACCAACTTCATCAAAGCGGTCAATGTTCGCCATCAACTGATTGACAATTTCAATCCGCATAGCTGCGCTTCCTAGTCCCAGCGAACGATTGGCGCGAATGTTTGTAACTGCCTGCAATGCCTCGCGCTCAACTCCAAGTTTGTCGCAAAGTTTGTAGCAGCGTTCCTGAAACTTTAACGCCTCTTTTGCCCCTGGATGCCACGACTTCAAATTGGGGTTTGTTGCCCTGCGCCACATTTCCGAATACTGACGATCCTTGCACCGCATGTAACGGTTAGATAGACCCTTAGAAACTTTTGCGCGCTCCGCTGCGCGAATCATTGCGCCCTTAGCGGTTTCTTCCACCGTAGGAGCGCCTAAATCTTGCTGATTAGATGCCGCCGTGTTCTGAATTAACGTTTGCGTAAAAGCAGCAGAAACTTGCAATGCAGGATTGATCCCCTGACTCATGTTCAACTGAAGCGGATTGATTCCGTTGGGAATGAAATTGCCGCCACCCCATTTGACCATCTTGAAATCTTCCAGCTTGGCGTTTGTGGTCGGTTGCCACATCGGTTTAATGCCCGTAACCACAAGATCGGCAATGCTGTTGTCAATCTGGTTAAGCAACGCGCAAAACGGATAAATGTCCGTCCCTAATCCCTTGATGGAATGATACGTGCCGTCCGCTCCAATGTCGTAAGGGAACAAGCAAATGCACTGATCCCATCCCTCATACTTGCTTTCGCTGTCAAAAATAAACGCATAATCTGCTTCCCCATCTTTTGCAGGAGCAATCTTTTGAGAGATTGTTCCGTCCATTTCCTCAACAAACAACGTATAAAGTTGAATACGTTTGGTTTGCGTTTGCGTCACGTAGATGTCGCCGTTCTTAAAGGCTTGATTCCACCTCTGCCAATCGCGATTCCAGCCGTAGGCATCGCTGTTGTTGTTGGCGCTGTCCATGATGACCGATTTCACCGCCTCGACGTTCCAGCCCGCAGCGGTTGCGGCTTTCTCGTTTTCGATCTTGCGCCAAAGTTGGCCGGCGCTCATTGGCGTAAAGACCATCGCCATCTCGCAGTTGTCCAAGGAAAGCTCGGTGCCGTCTGGAAAATACATGTTTCCAGCCAAAATCGCTTTTGGTCGCCAATCCAGCGAATCTTCCCACGCAAGAATGCCGGGACCGTGTAAAAGCATTTGCAGATCGCAAAGTTGACTCATGTCGTCAAACCCGCGCCAGTTAAAAACCATGCTGTGAAAATACTCAGCAAACCCGCGCATCAATTCCGCGTCCTGCGCCGAATCGGCATATTCTAAATCGCCGTCAATACAAAGCGGAACCTCGCACACCATGTCAAAGAACGGCGTCCAAGCGTTCATAATGTTCCCGCGATGCCGCTTGAAGTTCAGGTTGGAATCATTGCCGCGCCCAGCCCGCACAAGATCGCCCTGGGCCTTTGGTGCGTTGCCGTCAAATGCTCCCTGAACCTTGGCGCGACGTGCGGCCCTTAGCCGGTCGTCATTGACGAATCGCTGACAGATTTTCAGCGCGTGCTTTGGGTCTGATATACGCGATTTAACCGGCTCCCCAGACCCTGTAAGGTCGGCAAGTTTTCCGTCTGGAGGCTCTTTGGTTGGCATCGGTAGAGAGTTTTTACGTTGTTCGCGTAAATAGTCAAACTGTTTCCGCGTTTAAAGCCTCAATTCCTGCCCTTTTCCAGCACGAAACAGGGAAAAGCGGCATAATTTCCGGCGTCACGCCGCGTTTTAGATGCTCAATCGGCACCCAGACCTGTGCTTTGTTGCTGCATTTGCACACCGAACAAGCGTGGAGGTCCAAATCTCGCGTAGTTCCTTCGCCTCCGACAATTGCCGCGACGGTATCGGCCAGTTCTGGACAATCTCCGCCACACGGTTTGGAGTATCGGGCGTTGCGACTGCACAGGAAACAGATTTCAGCGCGCCGTTCCGCTTCCGCACGATCCACTGTATTACGTCCCCCAACGATGAAGGATGCCAGCACTTTTGTTCCTGCCCAGATGTCGGCCCATTGCAAGTCCACTCCACTGACTGAGATGCCGTCGCCGGAACAGAATCGGCGTGCGGTCTTCGGTCCAAGCTGCTCGCAGATGTATTGCTCAATGTCCGCCTCTGGGATAGGCGGCAATCCGTTGGCGGTGCAATAGTCGCGAACCTGCCCAAGCAAGAGGGAATATGTGCCACTGTTGAAATTGTGGCCGGTAGCTGGGTGTTTAAACGGGTATCCCCCAGGCGGCACCATCGTTCTGTTGGTTAGGTTCATCTCATTCATATTGCAAAAGCTGCGGTCGAATCTTCGTAGTCGCCTTCCGTTTCTTCCAAATTCACTTTGTCGGCATGGGTATTCCAAGCGGAAGCATCTACAATGACGCTTCCTCCCGTTGTTCCCGCCGGTTGCACGCCTTTTCTTCGCAGATACTCGGCTGCTATCACGGCAGCATCGGCGCGGTCAGGCGAACGGTTCTTCGACAGTTTCATCTCGCTCTTTGGAACGACTTGAATCTTCGCGCCCTTGGTTTTTTTGTTGCGGCTCGTTAGCTCGGTAATCGTTCCGGCATCGGTCAGCCCGCGAATCTGTCCGCCCTCAATAAATCGCCGAAACGCATACCAAAGCATCGTCACGCGGTTGGCGTAGAGTTCATACCAAGTTGTCGGACGATCCGGCGCAATCTGCACCTTCTCAGCGGCCCCGCCAAACTCGCACGACTGAATCAGCGGACTCCAACGGCCCGACATGATGCTGAACAAACCGCCGCCCTCTCCGGTGACATCCATGATGAAGTTCTCCGGCAAGATCGGCGCAGGATTGCCGTCCACCCGATACTCCTTGCACATCCGCTCCACGGCATCGCCAATCTGGTAGTGAATCCAGCGTTTGTCCTGCGTCATATCCACCTCGACAATCTGCGGCACAAGAAACTCCAGACCAGTCACGCCGTTGGCGTATTCGCCCCATCGGAACGGGTAGAATACGCGCCTGTCCCCGCCCTCGAATGACGGGTCGAGCGTTGCCGCCATCGTCCAGCGCGCTTTCCACACGGCTTTGTCGCGCGTGTTGAACTGATTCAGCAGCGCCTCGTCCATCACGGTATTGGACAACCCGGTTGGAGGCCAGAATCCACGAATACCGCTCCACGCTTCCGGCGAGTTCAGACCACCTACCTCGCGCGCTTCTTCTTCGAGCGCCTGTTTGTTCGGGTAGAAGTGAAACCGCTCCGGGTCGCGCATGGCCGGAGAATCAAAGGCGTCGAAGTGAACGGCGCAGCCGTATTTTGTCAGCCAGAACTTGTCCTCTACCGTGATGCTGTTCCAGCCTGCCAACGGCTCCGACCGTTCGCCGTGCGGGTCGCTCATGCTAATGGCGTTACCGAGTCCGATAAGCTGATACTCCATTGTGCCCTTGTTCAGATTTCGGCACGCCTTTACGATGGCATCCGGCACGCTCGTCATCTCGTCAATGATGACCAGGATGCGCTTGGCGTGAATACCTTTGATTCGGTCGATTGATTCTTGCGGCGAACCACCGCTTTTTACCGCCACACCAAAGATGCAATGCTTCCGGTCGTTGTCGTTCCAGCGGATTTCCAAGTCCGATGGGATGGAGCG
>Ga0315274_10011477_pt1 | contig 12702 bp, 11 predicted proteins | sample YL17G02_20_MG_FD_203700 | JGI IMG/M metagenome (GOLD analysis project Ga0315274, IMG submission 203700) | Sediment microbial communities from Yellowstone Lake, YNP, Wyoming, USA - YL17G02_20 | ecosystem: Environmental > Aquatic > Freshwater > Lake > Sediment | place: USA: Wyoming | collected... | reverse complement strand
ACCCGGGCAGCCTTGCCACCATTCGTGCCCGTGTCCGCTGGTTGCGTGGGCATCCGGAGATCCTCTTCCGTCTGCGTGGCACCTGGCTGGAAGCGGTCGGAACCATGACGCTGCCGACGAACCCCGGTACGCCCGGCGCCCGTAACGGCCGCGTGATGCCCAACGCGCCCCCGGCGATTTATGACGTGGCGCACCGGCCCGTCCTGCCCGCGGCGAATCAACCGGTGGTCGTCACGGCCCGCGTCCGTGATCCGGACGGGCTCACCGCCGTTGTGCTGAACTATCCTCTTCGCCTTGGTGGACGCCGCCAACACTCACGGCAACGCTGATCGGAACCCAGTTGACGTTGAGCTGGACGGCGGTGCCGAACGGGGTCTATCGGATCGAGTACAAGGACGACCTGAATGCGGCGGCCTGGACTACGCTCGGCAACGATCAGATGGCTGCCGGCTGGGGCGATTCGACCAGCGTGGATTGGGGAGGCACGCCGCGACGCTTTTATCGCGTGCTGTTGCTGCCATAGCGCCGCTTCCCGAGGGAGCTCACGAAAGCCGACGCAAGACTCCTGAGGCTGTCGCCGCACGCCGCCGGTCTTCGGAGCAAGGCGGCGTGTCCGCCAGGCGCGAACCGGCCTCACCACGACCGGCGCCGGGAAGGCTAACCACTCCCCGCCTGGACCCCGGTGGGCATCTCGCCCCGGCGTGTCAGGGTCAGTTGGGTCACCCGCATTCCGGTCACAGCCACGACGCGCAGCTCGTATGTCCCTAACCGCAACACTTCGCCTTCCTGCGGGAAACCTCCCAGCCGAAAGGTGACATAGCCACTGACGGTCGTGATGCCCTCAGCCGACAGCGGTTGCCCCACCAACTCGGAGAGCTCGCGCAGTGGCAGGGCGCCGTCCAGTTCCCAGACGTTTCCCGTGACCCTGGCCAGCAGCGGTTTTTCCTGGTCGAACTCGTCTTGAATCTGGCCCACCAGTTCTTCGAGGATGTTTTCGAGCGTGACCATGCCCACCGTGCCGCCGTATTCATCCACCACGATGGCCAGGTGCAGTTTCCTTTCGAGCAACAGTTGCAGCAGTTTCTCCAACCGGGCGGTTTCCGGCACATAGACCAGCTTCCGCGCTGCCGGCAACAGGTCGCGTGCCGTGCGCACCTTCAACCGCATGGCATACAGGTCCTTGATGTGCACCACGCCCAGCGTCTTGTCGATGTCACCCCCCTCGCACAGCGGAAACCGCGAATACCGCGTGCTCTCGGCCAGGTCGATGCATTCCGTGAGGCTGGCGTCCGTATTGAGCCCCACGATCTCCTGGCGCGGCCGCATGACGTCCCGGGCGATGCGATGGCCCAGATCCAAGGCGTTTAAGACGATGTCCCGACCGAGCTTGGATCCGCCGGCCTTTTGCTGCGCCGTGGCAAAGAGCAGGCGCAGCTCCTCCTCCGAGTGGGGCAACTCGGTCTCAGGCTGCGTCTCCAATCCGAGCCGGCGCAGCAGCCAGAGCGCGGACTGATTCAGCACCCAGATGAACGGAAAGGAAAGCCGGGAGAACCAGAAGAGTGGATAGGCGATCCACAAAGTGGCCGGCAACGGTTTCTGAATGGCCAGCCATTTGGGCGCCTGTTCGCCAGCCACTATATGGAGGAAGGTGATGGTCGAGAACCCGACCACGAAGGCGATCCAATGCCGGAGTTGCGGCTCCACGTTGAGCCAGCCCAACACCGGCGCCAGCAGCGTGCTGAACACTGGCTCACCCACCCACCCCAAGCCGAGGCTGGCCAGGGTAATACCCAACTGCGCCGCACTCAGGAAGGAATCAAGGTGGTTGAGGATGTAGCGGGCCCGCTGCGCCCGGCGCTGGCCCTTCAGGATCAAGGGATCCAACTGGGTGTCCCGGATCTTGACCAAGGCGAACTCCGCCGCAACAAAAAAGCCGTTCAACAGCACCAGCGCCACGACCGCCAGCAGTTTCAGACCAATCAAGAGGATGTCGCTGGAGTTCAAGTTACAGACTCACCTCCCCGAAGATCGTTTGGAGTATGTCCTGCAAACCCACAAGCCCGAGCTCACGGCGGTCGCGCCCGAGCACCAGCGCCACCCGCTCGCCGCTCCGCTGCATGCGCCGCAGGGCCCCGTCCAGCCGCATGTTCTCGTCCAGGTAAAGCGCCGGCTGCACAAACTCGCGGACCGTCCTCGTTGTCTGGTCGCGCGGGGCGGCCAGCACGGTATGCAGGCGAACGATGCCAATCACGCGTCGGGTCCCGCCTGTCTCCTCCCAGACCGGCACGTGTTCGTGCGGTTGCCGTTGCAGTTGCTCGACCAGCTCGCGCACCGGGGTCGCCGTGGTAGCCGACACCGCTCGGTTCATGGGGACCATGACCTGGCGGAGCGTCAGGTTCGGCAACTCGAGCACGCGGCTGATCATCGTCCGTTCTTCCGACGTCAGGGCCCCACCCGATTCCTGCATCACGGACTGGAGTTCGTCCCGGCTGCCAAACAAGTGCCCGGTGAACACCTTGCCCCCAGTCCAACGCAGTAGAAAGTTGGACAGCCAGGCCATCAGAGCGACGATCGGGGAAAGCACGCCGTGGAGGAACCGGAACGGTACGACCACGGTCATACACAGCCGGTTCGGGTACAGTTGAAACAGCATTTTCGGCAGCAGATCACACACGGCGTAAAACAGGAAGCACCACCCCACGAACGCCGCCGCCATCCACCCGGGTCGGCCGCTGAACCAGTGGCGCAGCGCCATCACCACCAGGCTCACGGCCACAAAGTTGGCCAGCGTATTGCCCACGAGGATGGTCCAGAGGAAGTTCTCCGGGTGTTCCAGGTAGTCATGCAACATCCGCGCACGCCGCCCGCCGCGGCGCACCTGGTGACGGACCCGGAAACGGTTCAAGGCCAAGACGCCGGCTTCCATGCCGGAGCACAGAAAGGACAGCGCCACACAGAACGCCAGGACGACGGCCCACACGTCAGGATGCGACATCCTGGCCTCCCCTCCGTTTGAGGGTTTCCACCAAGACCTCACGAACGCGCCGCTCGTCCGTGGCCTGGGCGGTTAACCGGAGCCCACCAAAGACCACCGCCTGCCCCGGACCGGGCACCACGTCCAATAAAGCCATCACAAGGCCGCCCATGGTTTCCACCCCGGCGAGGGGCGGCAACGCGGGATACTCGCGCCGGAAATCGTCCACTCGCATCGTGCCGTTGACGCGCCAACGGCCTTCGCCCAGCTTCTCGAAAACGAACCCGTCGGCCTCGCTCTCGCCGCGGAAGGTGCCGAGTAAATCCTGGAGAATATCCTCCATGCGCACCACGCCGGCGGTGCCGCCAAATTCGTCCAGCACAATCGCCATGCCGCGTCGCTGGCGCTGCAGGCTCTTGAGCAGTTGCAGCAGATTCATGCTTTCCGGGACGAAGGAGGGAAACTCGATCGCGTCGGCGAGATCGGCCTGCGGGTTCAGCAGCAACGTCCGCGTGTTCAGGATGCCCACGATCGAATCCGTCTCTTCGTCATGAACGGGCAGTCGGCGGTGTTTGCACTTGCGGGCGACTTCGATCATTTCCTCGATGGTGGCGTCGTCCGACACACTTGTCATGCGCGAACGGGGTCGCATGACCTCCCGCGCGGTGCGCCGGTCGAGGTTGATGATCTGCAGGATGATTTCCTTCTCGGACGGAGCCAAAGTGCCCTGCTGGCAGGCCAAATCGAGCAGTTCCTGGTATTCCTCATCGGTCACGCCGGTCTGCGGTTTGACCGAAGATGGCACCAGCACCCGCAAGATGGCGGCGTTCGTGCGCTGCGCAACGCGGCGCAAGGGCTGACTCAGCAGCACCAGCACCGCCATCGGACGCGCCAGGAGCAACGCCCACCGTTCCGGCGCCCGCACGGCCAAGGTCTTCGGCACGACTTCGCAGCCTACCAGACACAGCGTCAGCAAACCGCCAAGGGCAAGGATCATCGACCAACCCTGCTGGAACGCCACCACCAACCCGATCGCAACCAGACCGGCGTTGGCGAAGGTGTTGCCCAACACGATCGTGGCCAGCAGATCCTGCGGCGTCGTGAGCAACTCGACCACGCGTTGGCCGGGCACGCCCGAGCGTTCGGCCAACTGGCGCGCGCGCCATTTGCCCAGCGGCAAAAGGGCTGACTCCGCCAGCGCAAAGAAAGTGCTCGCCCCGGCGAAGCCGAGCATCAGCACGATCGCGGCGATCGGCGACAGCACCATGCCGCCGAGTATCGGTCAAGTCGGTCCCCGGCAAAAGGGAAAAGTCGGCGCGCGTCTTGCGGTGGTGCTATCGCTCGGCTCGACCCATGGAGAGTCACCATGGCCTTTCGGCCATGCATTGCGACCATGAACCGTTATTCGCTCTCGGTAGGGCGAGACTCCGTCGAGCCCTGGAATCGCGTGCGGCCAGGAAAGTCAGGGCTCGACGGAGTCTCGCCCTACCGGTGAAGACAGGTTCACGGAGAGATATCGTTGGTAATGACCTTCGGCAATAACTCCGGCGTTTTTAGATTGAAACGTCGGGGCTGGAACCGGACAACTGCATTGGCTCATGCGAATCCTGTTCATGGGTGGCACGGGGAACATCTCGGCCGAGTGCGCCGCGCTGCTGCACGAGCGCGGCCATGAGATCCTGGTCCTGAGCCGGGGCCGGAACGTCGTGCCATCTCATTACCGGGCCATTCGGGCGGACCGCAAGGACCTGCCGCGGATGCGCGCGGCGCTCAGAGGGGCGCAACCCGATGTCGTGCTGAATTTCCTTGGCTACGACCTGGCCGATGTGCGGATCGATTACGAGTTGTTCAACACCGAGGTGCGGCAGTACCTCTTCATCAGCTCGACCACAGTCTATGCGAAGCCACCGCGTCAGTTACCGTTGACCGAGAATGCGCCCCTGGGCAATGCCTGGTGGGATTACGCGCAGAAGAAGCTGGCGTGTGAACAGTGGCTGCGGCAGCGATGGGAAGAGACGCATTTCCCGGTGACGATTGTGCGTCCGTCCCACACCTACTCGAAACGGTGGATCCCCAACCCGGTCTCCAGTTCGAGCTACACGTTTGCCGCGCGATTGGAGCAGGGCCGGCCGGTGTTCGTGCCCGACGAGGGCGAGAACCCCTGGACGCTCACCGCCGCGACCGACTTCGCCACCGGACTGGGCGGTTTGGTGGGAAAAGCCGAAGCGTTAGGGGAAACGTTTCACATCACGAGCGATGAAGTCCTCACCTGGAATCAGATTGTGGCTGAGATTGCAGACGCGCTGGGTGTGCCGTCCCCGGAGATCGTGAAGGTCCCCACCAACTTCATCGGTCGTGTGGCGCCGCGGCTGATTGGCACGCTCCAGGGCGACAAGGCCCATCCCGGCGTGTTCGACAACTCGAAGATCAAACGGTTTGTCCCGCAGTTCCAATGCCGCAAGCCATTCCGGGTCGGGGTCCGCGAGTCGGTGGCCTGGCTGCGCGCGCATCCAGATGAGCAAAACCTCAACCCGCAGGTGGATGCGGAGTGCGATGCGGTCATCGCGGCCTGGCGGGCCGCCAAACCGCACACTTCACCGCCGACGGCTTTGGCGACCTGAAGGGCGGATGCGGCAAGCTGGCTGGGGAGACACTGTCGGGCAAAGCAGGGTCAAATCTCGACCTTCACTTGGCATACGCCGTAATCACCTTCACCAGCGCCTCGGCAATCTGTTCGCAGTGGTGCGGTTCGTACGTCGGAAAGGCGAAGCAGGTGAAGGTGTGATCCTGGTGCCAAACCGCGTTTGGGACCTCGACCTTGCGGTAGTCCACGCTGGCCGGGTTGGTGTACTCCTTTGACTTAAACGGGAAGCCGGACCGACCGAAGGCATGGTGCTCGCGAAAGGCCCGCTCGGTATGGCACTGAGGCCAGAACACCCGCCAACACGGCGTACCCTCGGCGCCCGCCGCCTTGACAAACTCGCCGATGTCACAGCTCATGTTCTCGATCGCGAGCGAGAAGGCCAGAACATAGAAGCCATTCTGGCGCTCCGGGGTGTCGATGGGCATGAACTTGACCTGCGGCAGGGCGGCCAGCGCGTCCATGATGATGTGCGCGTTGCGGCGCCGGTTCGGCAGGTTCCAGGTGTCGATGCGCTCCAACTCGGCCAGCCCGATGGCGGCCTGCATCTCGGTCATGCGGTAGTTCCAGCCGACCAGGTTGTGGATGTACGAGAGCTTCTGCTCCAGCTCGAGCAGGTTCAAACGGTCCTTCACGTCGTAACCATGGTCGCGGAAGCTGCGCGCCTGCCAGGCCAGGTCCTCATTGTCGGTCGTCACCATGCCGCCTTCGCCGCCCGTCGTGAACGTTTTGTTCTGGCAGAAGCTGCACGCGGCGATGTCCCCGAGGGTCCCGGTTTTCTTCCCTCGGTAAACGCCACCGAAGGCCTCCGCGTTGTCCTCGATTACGAAAAGGCCGTGTTGCTTCGCGAACGCGTTGATCTGGTCCAGGTCGCAGACGTTGCCGTAAAGGTGGACCGGCATGATCGCTTTGGTGCGCTCGTTGACCAGCCTCGCGGCGGACTCCACACTGAGGCAGTGGTCATCGAGGTTTACATCTGCGAAGCGCGGAATCGCGCCGGCCTGCACGATGGAAAAGCTGCTCGCGATGAAGGTGTAGCTGGGCACGATGACCTCGTCCCCGGGACCGATGCCCAGGGCGGTGAGGCCAACGTGGAGCGCGGCGGTGCCGGTCGCCACGCTGATGCCATACTGGCTTCCTTGCCACGCCGCGTATCGCTGCTCGAATTCCCTGCCCTTCCGTCCCGTCCAGTAGTTGACCTTGCCTGAGCGGAGGACTTCGACGACCGCTGAGATGGCCTTTTCATCGAAAGCCGGCCAAGGCGGGAGTTTGTCTTTCACGGCCGGTGTCCCGCCGTAGAGGGCGAGTTGTCTGGTGTTCATAGTTCAGTGCATTTCGACCGCGCAGGTGCCGAGCCCTCCGCGGTAGTAGTTGAACTGGACGTTCGGATGATCGGCCAGCAGCGACATCGGCACCGCTGAATCCACGATCTGCTTGGAGATCAGGTAGGCCGTCAGACGCTGACCGAATGGGTTGTCGTGCTTGCCCGCCTGCCAAATGGACACCTTCTCGGCCTTCCACGTCTCCACCGGGCCGACACTGAGGGCCTGGGTGGGGACGAGCGAGATGTTGCCGCCGCCGCTGGTGCGCGCGTTTTGGGCGATGGTAAGCGGGTGGAGGTTCACTACGCGCGTCGCGAGTCTGCGGAATTCGGCGGGCGACGGCGGTTCGTCTTTGTATCGTCCTTTGCGCGGCAGCGGGTCGTTGAAGGCCCAGTGTTTCACGTCGCCCTGACCGCCTTGCATGACCGCGCAGCGCACGCCGGCGTCCCAACTCTTGCGGTAAGGCTCCGTGTCGGCCTTCGGGAAATGCAGGTGGCTGTCCGGCATCCGGAGCTTCCTGTCGATGCGGTTGAAACAGAGCTCGCGATCCGCGCGCTCAAAGGAGAGCGGATGCGTCACGGGGACCTCCTGGCCGTCGAGGAACCATTCGTCCATCCCCCAGAAATGCGCCGAGCGCGCCTCGAGGTTCAGGGCGTTGACGATGCGGGCGACCAGGGGCAGTTGCTCCGTGGGTCCGATGGGTCCGCAGATGCCCGCGGGATTGTCCGCGGTGCTCTGCCGCCAGGCGTCAATATACTCGAGCGCTTCCGCGAGGTAGAATTCCTCCAGGGAATCGTACAGCAGCACCCTGAAACCGGGACGGCCGAGTCGTTCCAGATCACGGGGCGTAAGGCGGACGACCGCTTCGATGATGTCGTGGGGGAGCGTGGTATAGTCCCACCAGTCCGGGGCGATAGAGCTGAGTCGGCGAGGCATGGCATGCGTTGGGGGTTGAGAGTTGAGGGTTGCGGGTTGACCGTCGGAAGTCACGTGCCCGTGTCGAGCGCGGCTTCGTAGCGCTCGTTCACCAGGTAATTCGCTCCGAGCGCAACGCGGAGCGGGTCGGCATCCTCGGCGCAGAATCCATAGTGCAAGTGCCGTCGCCAGCCTTCGGCGTGTTGGTAGCGGCCAGACCAACGGCCGACTTCGCGCGAGAAGCCCTCCATGGTCTGGAGGTATTGGTTCATCTTCTGCGAGGTGTCGAGCCAGTGCTGTTGGCTTCTGTGCTCAGCCAGCGCCGCTCGCTTGAGGGGATGGACTCGGGTCGTGTTGACGAATGCACCGGGGATCACCCGGCGTCGCAGCGGGTCGCGCAATCCTTGGGGCATGGCGTGATACACCGTCACCTCCCGGTGGACGGGCGGGCATGACGGCGTGGTGCGGAAGTTCCGCATACCGCGCACGAAAGCGGCCGACACCGCCAACCGACAGGTGTTCGTGTGATCCTCCATATAATCCTGCGGTGAAGGGAGCAGCAGGATGCTCGGATTGACCACCCGGATGACGGCGGCCAACTGCCGGAGCGTCGGTCGCTCGTAATAGATCTCAAGGTCGTTCACCAGGCTCTCGTGATAGACGGCGCCGAGCACCTTCGCCGCGGCTCGGGCTTCGCGCCGCCGCATGGCCCGCAGCCTGGCGACCGGGTAAACCGCGCTCCCGCACGATCCATTGGCCAGGTTGAGGTAGTGCGTCTCGTAGCCTGCCTGCCTCAGCAGCACCAGCGTTCCGCCCATCATGAATTCGATGTCATCCGGATGGGCGCCGATGGCCATGGCGACGTTATGCGGCACGGATCTCCTCCAGTTTCACGGGGCGATGCTCCTGCCACGAGCGGTCCGCCGCAAAAATGACCTCGTGGGTCCGCACGGCATCGCTCAGTCCGGTCAGCGGCATGTCTTCGCCTCGACGCAGCGCCTCGAAGTAAGTATCGAACTGAGTCTGGTACGGATGGTCGGCCACGTCTCCCGAATCGACCGGTTTGAAGGACAACTGACTCCATTGGCTTCGAGACAGGCCGTCGAGGCGGTTCGAGTGGAACCGGTTGTCCAGCAGACTGCCTTCGCTGCCGACGAGGTGCGTGTGGAAATACCAGGGGCCGATCCCGTGGTAGTAGTCGAGGTTGCGCGAGGAACAAACTCGCGTGACCCGGCCCAGCGTCCCGGCGTTGATGGCGTCGATGTGCGCCCCGGCGGCCCAGCCGTAACCGACAATGCCGACGTTCAACTGCTTCATAGGCTCCGAACTCCGGGCCAGTAGAAGCCAACCCGACCGATTTCGCCACACAATTTGTCACCGGTTTTGATGTTCAAACGATGTCGAACATGGGCGACCTGGCGCCGTCCGGTCCAAGGACCGGACTCGGCCACGGCCGCCGAGGGTGACCGAAACCGCAGCCGATTGGCCATGCATCGGGCGCGACTCGGGGGTCCGGCGGACTGCGTGGTTAAGCTTACTTCGTCACAGCATGCTGTCGCTCTCGCGCTGCCTCTTGACCCAGGGCATTGGGGAGCGCGTTGCACGTGCAGGTAACCTTCAGTCTACATGAATGCTCCGTGATACTTCTTCGGGTTCGCCAAAAGCTCGACCATGCCGACCGGAATGCGTTCCTTCCTGATCGTGTACCCGAGCTTGTCGAGTCGGTACACCCCAGCACCCGGGAAAACCCAGGAGTCCAACAAGGCACAGGCTGTAACCCCGACACCAGCGATCAGGAATAGAACACCGAGTTCTTTGGCGATGGACTTCGATCCGTTCATAGACGCAGGCTGGGCCCCTCGTCTTGGCCCGTCAATTCCGAGGGCGGGCCCCATCCACCACAGCGTCAGGCTGAGCCGCCGGCAACTGGAAAGGGTGCCGTGACCATCTGCCCGGACGGTTGCGCGCCTGCGGAGCTGGGAGAGCCGTCCCGCTCCGCCCAGCGCGCCTTGGGGCCATGAACCTGCACTGGCAACCTTCTGTTGCACCTGCAATAAAAGGTTGCACACCCAGCCGTGACGGTTCATGGAGAGCCGGGACTTCCAAAACTTGAACGCGCAATGGGGCCATGAACCCGGGAACATACCCCTCACCCCGTCCCTCTCCCCATACGATGGGGAGAGGGTGGCGCAGCCGGGTGAGGTTCGGGGGAAGTCACGTTGGTTCTTCGACCACGCATCCGACGTAAGGTGGCTCTGACATCTGCTCGAGAACAGTCGAGCCACCTCACGTTGGTTGCCACGAGGGTCATGGGAAACTGCTTGTCCCTTTCGGACCTGCTCACCGGTCATGAACCCGCGACCGCAACCTTTTGTTGCACCTGCAACAAAAGGTTGCATACCCAGCCGCCAAGGTTCTTGGAGAGCTTGGATTTCGGAATTGGCGCCGCGTGCTGAGGATTGGCAGAACCGGAGTCACTGACCGGAGCCTGGCAGGCTGCTTGAAATGAACCCCTAACCTCGCCATTGCACTGTTGCCCGGCTTTTGCGAAGCTCCCACGCAGATACGACGGTGCCGTGCCAACGACCATACTTTTGTTGACTTACCGGTAGAACCTGCAATCCCCCTATGCGTTACGCCCCTCTGGATCCCCAACTGTTTGTCACCAACCGCGACCGCCTCAAGCAGCTCATGCTGAAGAACTCGCTCGCGGTGGTCAACACCAACGACATTCTTCCCACCAACGCCGACGGCTCGCTCCGCCTGATCCCCAACGCCGATCTCCTCTATCTCACCGGGGTGGAACAGGAGGCGACGATCCTGCTCCTCTACCCGGACGCGGATGACGAGAAACAACGCGAGATCCTGTTCCTGCGCGAAGCCACGCCGCTGATGGAGACCTGGGAAGGGCACAAGCTGACCAAGGACGAAGCGCGCAAGCGGACCGGCATCAAGAACGTGATGTGGCTTTCTGATTTCCCGCGCCTGTTCCACCGGCTCATGTGCGAGTGCGAACACGTCTATCTCAACTCGAACGAACACAAGCGCGCCGTGGTCGAGGTGCAAACGCGCGACGCCCGTTTCGTGGCCGATTGTCAGCGGCGCTACCCGCTCCACCAGTACCAGCGGCTGGCGCGGCTGATGCACCAGTTGCGCCTCGTGAAGTCCGAGGCCGAAGTTGAGTTGACCCGACAGGCCTGCCGACTCACCGACCAAGGCTTCCGGCGGGTGTTGAGGTTCGTCAAACCGGGCGTCTCCGAAACGCAGGTGGAAGCCGAGTTCGCCCATGAGTTCATCCGGAACCGGGGGGCCTTCGCCTATTTGCCTATCATCGCCACGGGCCTCAACGCCTGCGCGCTGCATTACCTCGATAATTCGGCGATCTGCAGGAAAGGCCAGTTGCTCCTGCTCGACGTGGCCGCGGCTTACGCGAACTACAACTCGGACCTCACCCGCACCATTCCCGTCAGCGGCCGCTTCACGCGCCGGCAGAAGCACGTTTATAACGCAGTCCTCCGTGTCTTTCGTCAGTGTGTGAAGGGCCTGGCCCCCGGCAAGCTGTGGAAGGATTGGCAAAAGGAGGCGGAACACCTGATCGAGCAGGAACTGGTGGGTCTGGGCTTGATCACGATGCGCGAGATCAAGCGCCAGGACCCCGACAATCCTGCGTTCAAGAAATACTTCATGCACGGCGTGGGCCATCCGATCGGGCTCGACGTGCACGATGTCGGTTTCACCACCGAACCGATGAAGCCCGGTTGGGTCATGACGGTCGAACCGGCGATTTACATCCGGGAGGAGGGCTTCGCGATCCGGCTGGAAAACACGGTGCTGGTGGGCGAACAGGAAAACGTGGATCTGATGGCGGACATCCCGATTGAAGCCGCCGCGATCGAGGAACTGATGAACCGATGAGTCTTCCACGTCAGAATGGATTGGGATTGACCTTGCCTTCCCATGTACCGGAAGTGGGGCGGGCTTCCAGCCTGCCCTCCGGGCACCTTGTCCGCAATACAGGCCCAGGGCTGGTTCGACAGTGGACACGTGCCTGGGTCGTCACGGCATTCATCGCCGCTGTGCTTTGGTGCACCCTGTCGCTCCAGGCACAAGGCACGCGCTCGGACTACGAGCGCGCGCTGGGCTTGGCCAAGGCGACGGAGAAGAAAGTCTTCAAGTCCCGCGTGTCGCCGCACTGGCTGCCGGACAACACCCGGTTCTGGTATCGCAATGACCTGGCGGACGATGTCCGGGAGTTTGTCATGGTGAACGCGGAGGCCGGCACACGCCGTGCGGCCTTTGACCACGAACGGCTCGCCGCGGCGCTGGCGAAAGCCACCGGCAAGGAAATCAAAGCCGACCGGTTGCCGATCGACAAGTTGGAGTTCGATGACTCGGCGACGTCGCTGCGCTTTTCCAGTGAGGGTAAGCGCTGGCAATGCCATCTGCCGACTTATGAGCTGCGCGAACGAACCCAAGACGAAAAGGCCTCCTCCTTGCCCGTGGGCGACAAAGTCCGACCCAGCACACGCACCGGCGACGAGACCTCGCTCACTTTCCTTAACCGAACCAAAACCGACGTGGAGGTTTACTGGGTCAACCCGGAGGGCCAGCGCCAGCACTACGCCACGATCCGCGCCGGCGAGCAGCACCAGCAACACACATTCGCGGGACATGTGTGGCTGGTGACAGACAAAGGTGGGAAGACCCTGGCCGTGTTTGAGGCTACCGAGGAGGCGGGAGACGCCGTGATCGACGAAACCCTGCCCGCCAAACCATCGAAGCCGGAGAAACCCCAGCGGAGTGCGCCGCGCAGCGAGTCGCCCGACGGGAAATGGCTGGCCTACATCCAG
>Ga0315274_10011474_pt1 | contig 12705 bp, 11 predicted proteins | sample YL17G02_20_MG_FD_203700 | JGI IMG/M metagenome (GOLD analysis project Ga0315274, IMG submission 203700) | Sediment microbial communities from Yellowstone Lake, YNP, Wyoming, USA - YL17G02_20 | ecosystem: Environmental > Aquatic > Freshwater > Lake > Sediment | place: USA: Wyoming | collected... | reverse complement strand
TGTAGTACGCAGGCGACTCCTGAAACCGCTGTACAAGGTTTCGAAGCTCGATCTTGAACTCTTTTTGTGTTGGGTTCATGGGCCGATACTTAGCCAAGCGTCTCCATTTTGAAATCCAGGGTAAGTGTACACCGAAAAGCCATTTCTCACGCACCAGTGGTAGATTTGACCCGCCCCCGCGGGTGGCGCAGACATCGAGGTTTGATGTCTGCGAAGGGGCGGAATGCAAATTCTTCTCCTCCCGCTCTGAGCGGGATCGCCGCTACAGGGCGACGGCTCGGCATGCCCTCCAGGGCAATGCTGAAACAAGGCATTCGAGGGCTTGACATAACCACCGAGGGGTCTTAGACTGTCCGCGTCAGTACCTGCGCCATGAGGCCGAGGAGGCCATTCATGAGCGCAGGTGTCCCTGTTGATGCTCGCCAATCACGAAGAATCTACGCAAGACTTCCCATCAGCCTGGTGATTGATACCCCCAGCGGCTCGGTCACGCACCCCGCCGCGACGGTTGATCTTTCCGACCGCGGGCTGAGAGTTTCGACCAGTGCCGCGCTCGCCTCCGAGCAGATCGTGGGCGTCATTCTGACCAAGTGCCCGGAGCGCTGCCGGGTGGCTTGGGCGGGCCCCCAAGGCTCGTCTCGGGCGGGCCAGGCCGGGCTGGAGTTCCTCGACCCGCTGCCGGAATGACCCTTGGGAATTTTGGATTTTGGATTGAAGAAGACCGGGCGGTGTGGGTGTCCGCACGGGAAGGTGAAAACCCGCCATCGAATGGTGCGGCGAATTCACTTCGCCCTGGTTCTTGGGGATTTGGGATTTTGCATTGAAGAAAAGCAGACCCTGGCGACGTAAAGTCGCCGCACCAGAAGCCTCGGCGCGCCGGCGGGGGTTCAACTGAGACCGAGATGTCCCCCGCACATTTCAGACTCGCCTGAGTTATGATGTCAGCTTGAGGAGCAAGCCATGAAACTCGACCGCATCACGATTGATCCCAATGTGTGCACCGGCAAGCCCTGCATCCGGGGGCTTCGTTTCCCAGTTTCGCGGTTGTTGGGGTTGCTGGCGTCGGGAGAGACGAAAGAGTCAATCCTCAAAGCCTATCCCTACCTCCAGGCCGAAGACATTGAGCAAGCTCTTGCCTACGCCGCTTACCTCGCAGAAGAAGAAACCGTGGAATTCTCCCGATGAAGTTCCTGGTGGACATGCCTCTTGCTCCGGCCTTAGCTGAGTGGCTGGTCGAGCGGGGCCACGATGCGATCCATGCCTCCGTGGCGGGACTAAGCGGCGCATCCGACGCGGAAATCTTGCACCGCGCCCTGGAGGAGTCTCGGGCCGTGGTGACCGCCGATCTCGATTACCCCAGACTCTTGGCCTTGACAGGCAGTCGGGGCCCGGGCCTTATCCTCTTCCGGGGTGGCGACTACAGCGAACTGGAATTGCTGCAGCGTCTCGAACGATTGCTCACCACTGTTCCGACCTCGGATCTATCGACCTGCATCATCGTCATCGAGAGAAACCGAATTCGGCGAAGGCGCCTGCCGGTCAGGCCCGAGAGTTAGCAGGTTCTCTCAGTGCGCGGGCACGCTGGCGGCTTGGTGGGGCTTGGCTTCTTTCATGAAGAACATCAGCGGGACCATGCAGAGTAACGTGACGCCCATCAGCCAGAAATTATCGACGAAGGCGAGCATGGCGGCGTGGCGCTGCACCATTCCGTAGAGGAGGCCGTGCGCCTGCGCGGCGGCCTGGGTGGGGTCGGAGCCGTGCGACATCAGCATCGAACTCGTGCCGGCGACCATGGCGCGGTAGCCGTAGTCGAAAGGCGTCACGTGGCCCGCCAGCACGGTCTGGTGGAACTGCATGCGCCGGGCGAGCATGGTGGTGACGTTGGCGATGCCGACGCTGCCGCCGATGTTGCGCGCCAGATTGATGAGGCCCGTGGCGCTGTTCATCTTTTCTTTGGGGATGTAGTAGAAGGCCATCACGTTGATGGGAACAAAGAGAAAGGCCAACCCCAGGCGGGAGATTGTCCAGGCCTTCAGGGCGGTCCAGAAATCGATCTCGAGGTTGAAGTTCGACATGCGGAGCAGCGCGCCGCCAGTGATCGCCAGCCCCACCACCACCAGCCACCGCGCCTCGACCTTCTGCGACAGACGGCCGACAATCGGCAGGATCAATAGCGTGGCCAATCCGCCCGGGGAGAGCACCAGCCCGCTCAGCATCGCCGTGTAACCCATCAAGGTCTGCAGGAAGATGGGCAGCAGCACGGTGCTCCCGTACAGCACGAAGCCCAACATGAACATCGTGAACGTGGCGATGGCGAAGTTGCGTTCCTTCAACATGCGGAGGTCCACGATGGGATCTTCGCGGGTCAGTTCCCAATATAGAGCCCCCAGCAGCCCCACGACCGCCAGGACCGAGCACCAGACGATGAAGTCGGAGCTGAACCAGTCCTCGCGCTGCCCCTTGTCGAGAATCACCTGCAAGAAGCCCAGCCCCACGCTCAATAGCCCCAGGCCGATGTAGTCGATCTTCAGCCCCTTGAGCTGCCTGCGCACCAGGTACGGCGGGTCGTGGATGAGCAGGGAAGTCAACAGCAGAGAAAGGATGCCGACGGGGATGTTGATGAAGAAGATCCAGTGCCAGGAATATTCGTCGGTGATCCACCCGCCGAGCGTGGGTCCGATGATGGGCGCCACCACCACTCCCATGCCGTAAAGCGCCATCGCCATGCCTTGCTTGTTCTTGGGGAAACTCTCGACGAGGATGGCCTGCGAGATGGGTTGCAGCGCGCCGCCGCCCGCCCCCTGGAGCACGCGGAAGAAGACCAGCAATGCGAGGGAGTGCGAGGCCCCGCAGAGGAATGAGCTGACTGTGAAGATCACCACGCAGGTCATATAGAAGCGCTTCCGGCCAAACAGCGAGGAGAACCAACCGGTGAGCGGCAGCACGATGGCGTTGGAGACCAGGTAGGAGGTGAGCACCCAGGTGCTCTCGTCCACGCCCGCCGAGAGGTCACCGGCGATGTGCGGCAGTGCGACGTTGGCAACGCTGGTGTCGAGCACCTCCATGAACGTCGCCAGCATCACCGTGAGCGCGATCACCCAGGGGTTGGTCTGCCCGTCTTTGCGGACTCGAGAGAGGAACCAGTTCATATCTTCTTAACGGGTGCGCCGCCTCGGCGTTTCCTCATTTCCGATTCACCCTTGCTCGTCACTCGTCACTCTTCACGTGTCACTTCGTGATTATGGTCGCTACCACGTTCATGCCCGGCCGCAGCACGGCTTTGTCCTGTGGAATCGCGTCAAGAACGATCTTGACGGGAATGCGCTGCACGACCTTTACGAAGTTGCCCGTGGCATTTTCCGCCGGCAGCAGGCTCAAGCGCGAGCCCGTGGCACCGGCGATCGAATCCACGTGGCCGGGGAAGGTTTCGCCGTACATATCCACTTTTACTTCCGCCTTCTGCCCCGGCCGGACTTTTTCCAGTTGCGTTTCCTTGAAATTCGCGGTCACCCAGACGTCGTGCAGCGGAATGAGCACGAACAATCCCTGTCCGGGCTGCAAGATTTGACCGGGCTCGACGCTCTTCTTGGTCACCACGCCATCGATGGGAGCGGCGATGGTGGTGTAGCTGAGCTGCAGCTCCGCCGCGTCGAGGTTGGCGCGCGCCGCCTGCACTGCCGCCAGCGCCGACGCCGCGTCGGCCGTGCGGATTGAAACCTGCTTGTGGTTGGCGCGTGCTTGCTCGACCGCGGCGCGGGCCTGCGCGACTTTGGCTTTCTGCGCCAGCATCGCCGCCTGGGAGATCTCCGCGCCTTTTTGGGCGCTGGCGAGTTTTTCCTTCGCGGCTTCTAGCTCGCTTTCCGCCACGCGCGCCGCTGCGCTGTAGGCGTCGAACTGCTGCTGGGAGATTTCGGCCTTGGCGACGAGCGGCCTCATGCGCCCGAGGTCGGCGCGGGCGCGGTCGGAGCTGGCTTCCCGCGCCGCGATGTTGGCGCGCGCGTAGGCGAGTTCGGCGTTCGAGTCCTTTTCGTAGGTGGCCCGGGCTTTGTCGTACTCGGCCTGGGCGGCGGCGAGTTGCGCCTCGGCGGCCGACGAACCGCTCGCAGTGGTTTCGGTCGTCCACGGCACGCCGACGTCGGCCGCTCGAGCCTGGCTCTCGGCCAGCGCCAGCGCGGCCTTCGCCTGCGCCGCCTTGGCCTGATAGTCGCGCGCATCAATGCGCACCAGCACCTGCCCGGCTTTCACCTGCTGGTTATCCGTCACCAGCACCTCGGCGACATTGCCGTAAACCTTCGAGGCCACGGGCGTGATGTGGCCGTCCACCTGCGCGTCGTCGGTGGTCACGCGGTTGTGATAGTGGAGAATCAGTCCCACGATGACCACGCCCACCGCGGCTGCGACGCCTAGGACGGCGCGGCGGAATCCGGGCGCGGCCCAGCGTCCGGGCTGCTTTCCATTCTCTGCGGCCGGCGGCGGGGCGACCGAGTTCAATTCTTTTTCGATTTCAGCGATGTTCGGTTCCATGGTTTCGCATCCTCACTTGGTATAAAGGCCTTCCATCTGCCCGATGGCGTGCGCGAGGTCGGCGCGCGACTGGTTGTAGCGGTAGAGCGCCGCAATCTGGTTGTCGTTAGCGCGCGCGAACGCGTCCTGCGCCGTCACCACCTCGATGTTGTTGGCCACGCCCGCCTGGAAGCGGTCGCGCGACTGGCTCACTTCCTCTTCCGCCAGCTTGACGCCCAGGTTGGCCACTTCGACTTCGTGGCGCGCGGCCTCCAGTTCGGCCAGCGCCGTCTTGACCTCCAGCGCGATCTGGCTGCGCAGGTCCTCTTTTTCCTGCGCCACTTTTTTCAACTCCAGGCCGGCCTTGGTGATCTCCGCCCGAATGCGGCCGCTCGTGAAGAGCGGCACGTCCACCGTGATCTGGTACGCATAGGAAGGAATTGCCGAAGGCAGGGAGAGCCCCTGGTAACCCCACGACCCGCCGAAAAGGAGTTTGGGCAGGCGGGACTCGCCCGCCGCACGCTGCTGGGCGCGCACCATCTGCTCGCGCGCGTCCAGGGCCTTGACCTCCGGGCGCGTCGCGAAAGCGCGCTCCAAGCTCTGGTCGGCGGGGAATTCCGGCGTCTCGAAAAAACTCATCTCGTCGGCCAATTCCACGCTCTGGCGCGCCTCCAGGTTGAGCAGCCGGACCAAACCGTAAAGCGATGTCCGCTGCTGCGTCTCGGCGACAATCAGCCGCTGCTTTTCGTTTTGGAGCTGCACGTTCGAGCGCAGCGCGTCGAGGCCGGTGCCGACGCCGTGCGCCTGCAAATCGGCGGCCTGGTCGTAGAGCGCCTGCGCCAGCTCCACGCGCGACTGGGCGGCGCGCACGTTGGCCGACGCCCGAAGGCTCCCGAGGTACTGCGACACGACCAGCATGACCATCTGTTCGCGCACCGTCGATTCCTGCGCCTCGCCGGCCTTCACGCCTTGATGCGATGCCTGCCAGCGGCGCCAGAGCGTCAGGTCGAAAATGGGCATCGAGAAAGCTGTCCCCGCCTGGAAGGTCTGGAACGGTCCGGCGTGCTGCGTCGAGCCGGGAAGCGGCTTGCCAATGAACGCTTCCAGGTTGAAGCGCTGCACTTTGTCGTAAACCTCGATCCCCGCCTGCGGTAACAGCGCGGCGCGGGCGAGGTCATGCTCCTGCGCGCTCTCGGCCGTATTCAAATTGGCGATCCGGACCCGCGGGTTTTCCTTCAGCGCCAGTTGCACGGCCTCACGCAGGGTCAGCTTGATGGGCGGTTTCTCCTGGGCCTCGGCGCGAGACATCGCCAGCAGGGGCAGAACCAAAACCATTATGAAGGATTTGATGATTCCGGATCTGGTATTGCCAGTTCTCCTGCTGCCTTCCTCTGCGGACGCTTCGCCCGTGATTTCCCCAATCAAGGACTTCGCCATGATCCCGGCGCCCACCAATCGGCCACCCTGATGGTGAACGGCGTGCAAGAGCTCTTTTCCCGGCGAATCGATGAAGGTCATTCCGGTCAGCTCGACCACCAGCGGCAAACCTTTGTAGGCTCCGACAGCAGCCGTCCAGGCGCGCCGGAATTCCTCCGCGCACGGACCGGCGAGACTGCCTTCCACCTTGAGAAGGACTATCTTGCCGGTGCTTTCAGTTGTGATCCTGAGCATGACCCTTGACCCTCCGACGGCCTGTTGTGGCAGTTCGAGGCCCAAACTGACGAATTGTAGTCACACAATTAAGTAGATTATTTACAATGTAATAGAAATTCGACGTGACGAAATCATTGGGTATGCCGAAGCACTGAGTGCCGAATATTCGGCATATGGCGTAATATCGTCACATACGCGGGCGAGAAATTCCGAGCTTCTTGAGGCGGGATTGGAGGGTAGTCCGCTTCATCCCCAGACGCGCGGCGGCGCCCTTACGACCGGCGATGACCCATTTCGAATCCCTCAGGGCGCGGAGAATATGTTCGCGCTCCGCAGCTTCGAGCGTGGTCGGGAGAGGCGTGGGAGACTCCAGCGGCAGCGTTAACTCGCCGAGGGGAATGCGCAGGACGGGCCCGCGGGCGAGAATCACGGCGCGCTCCATCAAGTTTTCAAGCTCGCGCGCGTTGCCGGGCCAGTGATATCGCGCCAGCGCCTCCATATCTTCGGAGGCGATGGTTTCGATTTCCCGGTTGTTACGCCGGGCGTATTTCTGCGCGAAGTAGCGGACCAGGCGGGGAATATCTTCACGGCGCTCCCGCAGGGGAGGGACGACGATGGGGAAAACGTTCAGCCGGTAATAGAGGTCGCTGCGGAATTCGCGCTCGGCGACCATGCGGGCCAGGTCGCGGTTGGTCGCCGCCACCAGGCGCACATCGACGCGAAGGGTCCGCGTGCTCCCCAGGCGCTCGAATTCTTTTTCCTGCAAAACGCGCAGGAGCTTGGGCTGAAGTTCGAGCGGGATGTCGCCGACCTCGTCGAGGAAAAGCGTTCCCTGATGGCCCAGCTCGAAGCGGCCGATCTTCTGCGCGATGGCGCCGGTGAAGGCTCCCTTCTCGTGCCCGAACAGCTCGCTCTCCAAAAGGCCGGTGGGGATGGCGGCGCAATTGATCTTCACAAAAGTGCGCTCGCGCCGGCGGCTGAGATTGTGGAGGGCGCGCGCGATGAGTTCCTTGCCGGTCCCGGTTTCGCCCTGAATCAGCACCGTCGATTCGGTGGGCGCTACCGTTTCCACTTGGCTGAGCACGCGTTTGAGGGCGGCGCTCTCGCCCACAATCTCCTCGAAGTTGTGCTCGGTGCGGATCTCCTCTTCCAGGTAGAGTTTCTCTTCCGCCAGCTTGTTTTTGAGCTCGGCGATCTCGCGGTAGGCGAGGGCGTTCGCGACGGCGATGGCGACCTGGGCCGCGACCTGGGTCAGCAGATCGACGTCCTCTTGCGTAAACGCCGCCTCGCGCAGGCTGGCCATGCTCAGCGTCCCGAGCGTCCGGTTCGCCGTCAGGAGCGGGACAATGCAGGCCGATCGAAGGCCCTCTTCGACAAAGCGGCGGGCGATGTCGGCGTGAAACCGGCCGAAGTTTTGGGAGGTCATGAGCAACGGCGCGCGCGTCGAGAAGACTTCGCCCGCGGCTGTCCCCTCGAGCGGCAGCAGCATTTCTTCCTGGACGAATCCCTTGCCCCGGGGGAAATCCATGGCGTGCAGGCGCAACTGGTTCACGGCGGGTTCGTAGAGCGCCAGCGCCGTGTATTCGTGATGCATCACGCGCCGCAGGCAGGACGCAATAGCGCCGAGCAGGTCGTGCAAGTCGAGGTTGGCGACCAGCGTGTTGGTCACTTCCAGCAGGACGCGCAGGCGGTCACGCTCGCGCGCCAGTTGCTGCTGGTAGGCCTGCGAGCTCTGGTAGTTGAGCGCGTTATCCACGGCGACCGCCACCTGCGCGGCAACTTGCGTGAGGAATCCCAGGTCCGCCTCCTGGTAGGCGCTCCGCCTGACGCTTCCGAAGCCGAGCGCTCCCACACGCCGCTGCGCCGTGGTCAACGGAAGGGCGCAGAACGACTTCACGCCGGTCTCGCACAGCTTCTGAACGGACCCTGGGTAGCGGGTCTCCTGGCTGATATCTTCGGAGATGAAAGGTTTTTGCGTCTCGACGACCAACCCCGCGGGGGTTTCCGAGGCCGGCAATTCCTGGCCGACCGTGACGCGCGTGGGGAGGGAACTCTCCAGGGTGTGCAGCCGCATCACCTTCCGCGCCTCGTCATACAGGATCAGGGTAAGGAAATCAAAGTCAACCACCCGATGGAGCGGCCGGGCGAGATCGTGGAAGAGCGCGGAAAGGTCGTGGTGCGCGGCGATCGACGCCGAAACTTCCAGCAGCGCCTGGTATCGCTCGGCGGCGGGCGCAACGTCGCGATGCTCGCCTTCCTCGCTCATCGCCCTAAGCATATCATCCCGCTTCGGCGCGCCTCAAGGCGTCGGGTCGGTTGGCATTGCCCTTGACTCGCAATTTGCGCGGCGGTCTAATCGAGGCATCGGTGTCGCCGCAGCGTAAGCCGTTGCCACCGCGGGCCGCCCGCGGCGGTTCCATCTTAGGCTGACCGGGACGGGCTTTATGCGGGTCAGCCTAAACAGGAGTTAGGCTGCGAAGAAGTTATGAGAGCGAAAATGCAAAAGGTACGCTTCATCGATCGAGGAGGCTACGGAATCGTCGATGAGGTCGAGGATTACGATGGTCGCCGCCTAGCGAGAAAGTCCTTCGATCCTCAGGTCTCAGATCCTGTGGAGCGGGAGAAACTCAGGAAGAGATTCGCGCGAGAGGTTCGGATTCAGTCTCAGATCCACCACCCAAACATCATGCCGATCGTTAAGTCTGATCTTGAGGCATGTCCCCCCTGGTTCACGATGCCGCTTGCGGATCAATCGTTTGCACAGAAGATTGAAGCCGACCGCATCCAGGGAGTTGTCGATACAGCGGCTTGGCAAGACATTCTGGCGGCTGTCGAGGAACTGCACCACCTTGGTTATGTCCACCGCGATCTGAAGCCGGCGAATGTTCTGCTAGTTGAGAACAAGTGGGTTTTGGCCGACTTCGGTCTGATCCTGCCCACGGCGCGCGACACGACAATTCTCACGAGCAGTCGCTCAGCGTACGGTTCGCAGTACTATGCCGCACCAGAGCAAGCAAACGACTTCCGGAATACCCCGGAGCAGGCAGACATCTTCGCATTGGGCTGCATACTGCATGACGTAGTTGGTCAGGCGCCTTTGCGGGTGCCCTTCGCTCAAATTCGCTCCGGTGGAGCTTACGGACCTATTCTGGAGAAGTGCACGGAGGCCGAGCCAAGACGGAGATTCCCAAATATTGCGGCTTTACGCGCGTCGCTTTTCGACCTCTGGCGAACAACGCAGTTTGAAGCGCCAGTTCAAGGCGATGCCGATCTTCTTGAAGCTGTTCTGGGAAACCCGGCTTCCACCGACGTTTGGAGGAGGTTGATTGGTCATGCGGAGAACCTCGCCGGATTGCAGCGGGACGCACTGCTGAGATCGATCAATGCCGAGTTAATCGTCCATCTGAACAGTGCTGATGACGTGCTGTTCAGTCGACTGATGAGTCTGATGTGCGAATGGGCTCAGGGCACTGGATTCGCGTGGGCCTACTGCGACGTCGTTGGTGATCGACTTCTTGAAGCATACCGCATCGGCCCAGTTCGAGTTCGCTGTCAGATTATCGTGGCAGCGTTAGAGTTGGCGATCTCGCACAATCGCTGGCACGTCATGAACCAGGCAGGTGCCATGCTTGGCCAGACCGCGGACAACGGTCTCGTGGATCGAATTCTGATAGAAATGAGTCTTGATTCCGGCATTGAAGGAAAGCTCAGGCGCGTTGAAGAAATTGTCCAGTGGCGGCGGGATCGATGGCATTCAAAGATCGCCGATTATCTTAACGAGCGCGATAGTGATGGCGAACCAGCCTGACAAGACGCTGCAGCCGGCGGCGGTGTCGTCTGCTGCTGACCAAGGGTTTATGCGGGTCAGCATAAGCGAGAGGCAGCCCTTGCTCGGGAAAATTCGCCATGCGGAAAATCATCGTCTACATCGCGACCAGCGCCGATGGCTACATCGCGCGGCTGGACGGCGACGTTCGGTGGCTCGACCGGCCGAGAACGGCGGGCGATTATGGCATGCGCGAATTCTACAACTCGGTCGATACCGTCCTCATGGGGCGCAAGACGTACGACATCGCGCTCAAGTTCGGCCAAAAGTCTTATGCCGGCAAGGAAAACTACATCTTCTCCCGGAGTCCTCACCGGAGCCGGGTATCGAACGTCGAATTCGTGAGCGAAGGGGTCGGGGAATTCCCGCGGCGGCTCCGCAGCGCTCCGGGGAAAGACATCTGGCTGGTCGGCGGCGGGGAACTCATCGCCGCGTTTCTGGATGCCGGGCAGATCGACGAGTTCATCATCCACGCAATTCCTACCCTGATCGGCGAAGGCATTCCCCTCATCCACCCGCGGCATCGCTTAGTCCCCCTGGATTTACTCGCCTCGCAGGCGTATTCGGATGGGGTCGTGCGCCTCCACTACGCCGTTCAGCGGCAGGCGCCAGGGAAAACCATGCCCAAAACCAGTAAGGGGTAGCCACCCTTGGTACCTTTTCCAAGCGTGGGCTTTTCTTCGCTCGCAAGCCCACGGTTGACCCCGCTCTGCGGGACAAATCAATCGTGGCTACCGTTCGGGGCAAGTTTCGCTGAGTAGATCCTGCCTAGTTGGCTACTGTTTTCCCATTCCTCCGAGACTTCGCTCCGGCAGATTGCGCGTGGATAACACCCTTTGCGGGAAGTGGTGCGGGCGGTCTCTTTGTGTTGTTGTGGTTGCCGAAACCGTAAACGCCGGATGAGCCGAGGCTTGACAATGCGCCCAAAGCGTGCAAATTGGTCGTACTTGAACAAGCCCATCGAGCATGGAGTGACCCCGGGAGGCCGCATGGTGCGTCGCGCTGAGGAAGTCCACGTGGTGGCAGTCGGCAGTACGAATTTCGATCTCGTCGTGAAAGCCGACCGCATCCCCAAAGAAGGCGAAAGCATGCTGGCCAAGAACCTCCAATTTTTCCACGGAGGGAAAGGGGCCAACCAGGCCGTGGGCGCGGCGCGGCTGGGAGCCAAAACCAGCTTTATCGGCTCGGTCGGCAAGGACATGATCGGGGATTTCCTCATCCAGGGGCTGGAGGCGAATGGCATCGATACCACCTGGGTCAAGCGCGATCCGAATCGCACGACGGGTTGCGCGTTTATCATGCTTTTCCCCAATGGCAACAATTCCATCATCGTGGACCCGGCCGCCAATTTCTCGCTGACCCCTGCCGACATCGACCGGGCCGCTGAGGTTATCACTAAAGCAGACGCCCTATGCACCGTCCTGGAGATCCCTCTGGAGGTCGTGGAGGCCGCTCTGAAGGCCGCGCGGAAGGCGGGAAAGCTTACGGTGCTGGATGCCGGGCCGCCGCGCAAGTGTCCGGCGTCCATCCTAAAGCTGGCCGATGTGGTTTCCCCGAACGAGACTGAACTGGAGGCCCTCACCGGACACGAAGTTTCGGGGCGCGTCTCCGCCCGCGAGGCGGCGGAGAGCTTGCTCGACCTCGGCGCGAAAACCGTGGTGCTGAAGCTGGGCAGCGACGGCGCCATGCTCGTGACTCGTAAGGGGTCAAAGCATTTCCCGGCGCACAAGGTGAATGCCGTGGACCCGACGGCGGCGGGCGATGCCTTCACGGCCGCGCTGACCGTTCAGTTGGCGGCAGGCGACGATATCGAGGACGCGATCCGCTACGCCAACCTCGCCGGCGCCCTGGCGGTGACCAAACTGGGCGCGCAACCTTCGCTCCCCACGCGCGCGGAGGTTGAGGCTTTCGCGGCGCGCGCCGCCAAGTCGGCCGCTACAGGCAAGAAATAGCAAGAAACGCTGATTTCCTGGCCTGCGCCGACTGTCGAGATCCATCTCTCTCCCCGGCAAGACTTCCGGAGGTAATAATGAAAACAGGAACACTTCATCGAGTTTTCGACACGGCATGGCGGGCGGGTGCGCTCATGCTGTTTTTGAGCATGGCATCTTTACCAGCCTCGGGCAGGACGGGCGCCACCGCAGCAAGAAGTGCGGACGAGGCCGGTGCCCCTGACGTCCACACCACGACCAGCCAGTTCAAGCGCATCGTGGTGGTGCGGCTCAAGAATCAGGTGGACATATTGGAGGGTTTGCGGAGCGCCGTGGCGAGAGAGAAAATCAAGAACGCCGTCATCTTGAGCGGCGTGGGGTCGCTGGTGAGCTATCACGTCCACGTGGTGAGCAATACAACGCTTCCCGCCACGGAGGCTTTTTTCAAGGAAGAAGGGCCGTTTGATCTCCTGACCACCAACGGCTACATCATCGACGGCCGCGTACACGCGCACATTTCGTTCTCGAACACCCAGAAGGCGATGGGCGGCCACCTCGAGCCCGGCACGCGCGTGTTCACGTTTGCGATTATTACTCTGGGAATCTTGGACGAAGGCGCCAGCCTGAAAAGGATGGACGACCAGACCTGGCGGTGAAGGACTCCGACCGCGCAATCGAGCCATGGACTTGGTATTGCGCAGAGCCTTCGGAGTGTGACGTGAAACGTGCCTGGGCGGAGACGGGCCTTAGCCCGGCCTTCGTGCTTTCCGCGACTCCGCGAGGCGCACTGCG
>Ga0315274_10011473_pt1 | contig 12705 bp, 13 predicted proteins | sample YL17G02_20_MG_FD_203700 | JGI IMG/M metagenome (GOLD analysis project Ga0315274, IMG submission 203700) | Sediment microbial communities from Yellowstone Lake, YNP, Wyoming, USA - YL17G02_20 | ecosystem: Environmental > Aquatic > Freshwater > Lake > Sediment | place: USA: Wyoming | collected... | reverse complement strand
TTTAAGAGACCGACTGATACAAGGCACAGAAAAGTTCTTCAAATACGCCCTTTACATCACGATTTTCGAAGATTCGATAGATAAACTGAATGAAGTGGAAGAAGAAATTCTTTCGCTTCTGGAGGCAAAAATGATTTACCTCCGCCCGGCACTTTTCCAGCAGGACATTGGTCTGAATTCAAGCTTGCCTCTGGGTATTGACGAACTATTCATTACCACGTCCTTGAATACCGGCCCGTTATCGACTGTTTTCCCCTTTGTTTCCGCGAATCTTTCTTCAAATAAAGGCATCCTTTACGGAATCAACCGCCATAATAACAGTTTGATTATCTTTGACCGATTTTCCATGGAAAACGGCAATATGGTTATTTTCGGAAAATCCGGCGGTGGAAAATCTTATGCCGTAAAAATCGAGATTCTGCGCTCTTTAATGACCGGAACCGACGTCATTGTTATTGACCCGGAAAACGAATACCAATACTTGGCCGAAACTACCGATGGAGCATTCTTTAAAATTTCCTTAAATTCCAAGCATCATATCAATCCTTTTGATATTTCGCCTCCTGGGCCAGACGAAACCAGCGAAGAAGTTCTGCGTTCGAAGATTATGGACTTGGTCGGACTTTTACGGGTTGCTCTTGGAGAATTGACGCCTGAAGAAAACTCCACACTCGACCAGGCGCTCACCGAAACCTATGCTTCAAAAGACATTACGCCGGAATCGGATTTGAAAAACATTACCTCTCCTCTTTTGGAAGATTTGCAAACCGTACTGGAAAATATGGAAGGCGGAGAAAGAATCGCCAAGCGACTGGAAAGATACACCAAAGGAACTTTTGCCGGATTTCTCAACCAAGCCACAAACATCGACATTAATCGAAATTTGATTGTTTTCAGCGTCAGGGATATGGAAGACGAACTGAAACCGGTGGCAATGTATCTGATTCTGCAATTCATTTGGAATTTGATTCGTTCGGAGCTCAAAAAACGCATTATGATTGTCGATGAGGCCTGGTGGATGATGAAATACGAATCCGGCGCATCGTTTCTGCACGGAATCGCCAAAAGATGCAGAAAATACTGGCTGGGACTAACCACGATTACCCAAGATATTCCGGACTTCATGAACTCACCCTACGGAAAACCGATTATCAGTAATTCCTCGATTCAGCTGCTCTTCAAGCAATCGCCCGCAACTATCGACGTGGTACAAAAAACATTCAATCTCACGGACGAAGAAAAATACCTGCTTTTGCAGGCCGATGTGGGGGAGGGAATATTTTTCGCCGGACTTAAGCACGCGGCAATAAAAGTGGTTGCTTCGTATACCGAAGACCAGATCGTTACCTCGAGCCCGGAACAAATTTTACAAATTCAAAAAGCAAAAGAAGAATTGTCCAAGGAAAATAATTAAAAACCATGGAAGAAACTGCCACAATTGAAAATGACGGTGCGGCTGAATCAGCTGAATTAAACCAGGAACGCGCTGCCGATAATGCCAAAAGTGAAAAAGGCGAAAAGGCAAAGGCTCCCGCAAAACCCGCCCCGAACACAGCAGAAATGATGCTTGTTTTGGGAATTGCGCTTATTGTCGATGCTTTGGGGGTTTTGTCCGATTTATCTGTAGTTTTCTCGATTCCGGCAAGAATTATTGTTTTGCCCATGCTTGGAGGACTACTTCTGTGGCGGATGATGAAAAAAGAAAAAAAGGATTATACGTTCCAAATCGGAATAACCGCCTTGGCAGAAATATCGCCCCTGGGAGGATTTCTCCCGTCTTGGACGATTTTCGTGCTTTATGTTTGGTTTAAGGATACAAAGCTGGGACAATCAACTGTCGGAAAGGTTCAAAAATTAGTCAAATCAAAAACATAAAATGAAAAAATTAATTTTAATTTCAAGTATCGCTTTTGTCTTTTTTCTGCCAACAATCGGATTGGCGCAATTTGATTTTCTGGATGACATGATTAACGAAGATATACCGGAAGAAAGCATTGGAATCTTCGAAGAAACAACAACCGCCGAAGAAACCCCAAATCTCGTCAGCATCGACATGATTTGGTCTGCGGACAGCTATGTTCCTTGCGATTATCCGGGCAGGGCTCTGGCCCCAGAAGGCGGGTTCGTTGACGTAGAGGTGATTATGGAGCTTTCCGGGGGACGATCCGAAAACCTCAAGTACAGCTGGTTCGTGGACAATAATTTTGAGGAGTCGAAATCTGGATACGGCAAAACCAGTTTTAGATCCGGAATCAGAAGAATGTCCGGAAATTCGCATACAATATTGGTTAAAATATTCAACGAAAGCCGCTCGTTTTATTTGGAAGAATCGATAACCATCCCCGTGGTCAATCCCGAAATCGTAATCTATCCTTCGCCCAAAAATCAAAATTTTTCCCAACACGCAAAAAAGAATATTTCCACGCCAAACAATAAGGAACTTTTATTCTTCGCCAGACCATTCTTTTTCAGTATTAAAAAACTAAGCGACTTAAGTTATCGCTGGGATTTTTCTGATCAAAAAGCAGTTACCTCTTCGGGCTATAGTGCCAATATCTTAAGAATTATTGTGCCCAAGAAGGAATCCTCGGGGCCTGTGAATAAAAGCCTCTCCATTGTTGTCAGCAACAACTTAAATTCGATTCAAAGAGCGTTTAAAACCATAAAAATGCAAATAGACTAAAATGAAGAAAAGATTTTATAATTTACTGTTGATTGTGGTGCCGATAATTTTATTCGGCGGAATATTGAAAATTGCCAACGCCCAACTCCCCCCAACAACATTGATAGAGTATCCGGCGATTTCTTCTCAATCAGTGGCGTTTGGGATGTCTCTTCCTAATTTAATCAAATACATTTATCTTTTTGCGGTGGGAATCTGTGGTGCAATTGCCCTGGCATCAATACTTTTTGGCGCAATTAAGTATATCGGCGCTGCCGGGAATTCTTCGAGAATTTCTGACGCCAAAGAACAAATTGTTTCCGCAATCTTAGGAGTAGTTATTCTTTTGAGCAGTTATTTAATCCTGTACACCATAAATCCCGACTTGGTGACATTGGGATTTTCCCTGCCCAAAATCGACACCTCAAAATTTAACTCAGGAACAGATGACTATATGTGTACTTGCAGGTGCTGGTATAATTCTAATTCTGAAAGAGGAACCATAACAATGCATTATGATATTGTTCTTGACCCCTCCAAGATTCCCGCCAACACAAGTTGGAATGAGTGGGGGAGCCAAATATGCATGAGAGACAGTTCTTATACAGCATGGCAAAACTGCAAAGAAACTTGCGAAAACACAGATGATCATCAGGGTCTTGGGACTGGCTGCTCTAAATCGAACGTTTCCAATGCTCCCGACCTGCACTATGAAAACTCTTCAATTAAAAGTTGCACCATAAAACCAAACCAATAATTTTTTATTTTAATTTTTAATTTATGAACACCAAAGCGAAAAAAACATTGATTATCGTAATTATTGTCCTGGTTCTTATTCTGGCAGGATTGTTGGTTTATTATTTCTTTTTTAAAAAACCAACAACCCCAACCGGGCCGGGAGGCGTACTTCCCGAACCAGGAACAGGAATTGAACCAGGAACAGGAATTGAGCCGGGAACAGGAATACCTAAATCGGCACTAAAAATCAAGGCAATCAGCAACGAGCCCGTGTTTTCGCCAACAACTACCGCGGACAAAAACCAGGTTATTTATTACACGCGCACAAACGGAAACATCTGGCAATCGGATTTTGACGGCACAAACCTAAATAGGGTTTCCGACATCAACCTGGAAAGCTTAATTCTCACCTTGTGGTCGCCGAACAAAGACTCAACGATTACGGTTTTTGAAGACGCGCTGGGAAATATCAGCAAATATCTGTATGAGCTTCAAAACGAAAAAACAATACAGTTAAATAAATACACTAATTACGTTGTTTGGTCTCCTGATGGCAAAAAAATCGCCTATCAGTACCAAAATGATTTTACCGGAGAAAACACTTTAAGCGTTTCCGATCCCAATGGCTCAAATTACACGATTTATCTGAAAACCAGAATGAAAAACCTGAAATTGGATTGGCCAAAAGGAAATGAATTATTTTTTCAGGAAAAACCCTCTGGCATCGTTACTTCTTCGCTTTATTCCCTCAACTTGGGGACCAAAACATTCAACAGGGCCTCTTCCGATGTTTACGGCTTAAGCGTCAAATGGTCGCCAGACGGAAGCAAAATGCTTTATTCCAAAACTGCGCAAAACGGAAAAAATCCCGGCCTTTATGTTGTCGGAAGAATCATGACCAATCCGAAAACCGTTGGCGTAGCAACGCTGGTTGAAAAATGCGCCTGGTCGCAGGATATCAGATACGTTTATTGCGCAGTGCCGAAAAATATCACCGAGGCCGAAGTTCTACCCGATGATTTTTACAAGGGAACATTTGCCTCAAATGACGATTTTCTCAAGATTAATCTCGAAACCGGAGAAACGACGAAACTGTTGGACAGCTCGCTAATGATAGAAACCTACGATGCCAACGATGTTTTCCTCTCTCTCAATGAAAACTATTTCTTTTTCGTCAATAAGGTTAATGGTTTGCTTTACTCGATAAAGCTTTCGGAATAATTTTAGCCGCAAAAAGCCCCGCAGCTGCAGGGCTTTTTAAAATCCGGATGCTTTAAGGCTTAATTATTTGATATTGATTTAAAATTTGAGCTTTTAATAACTACCATTATCCCAATTATTGCCCAAAACATCGCGGCTAAATCATTTTTCCAATAAGTCGTGTCGACCAGCCCGTGAATCAAAATATAAATCATTAAAGCAACAAGTAACAAGTAATGAGTGGTGAATTGTGAGTTATGAGCTGCGAATTGCTTGACTCCGGTTTTAAAAAACCAAAATAAGAGCAGGACGAAGCCAATAAAGCCGATAATTCCTGTTTGTAATAAAAACGCCAAATAAAGATTATGTGGCTGAGGAACGCCCCAAACAGGATGGCTCGGGAAAAAATCCCTGAATGTCCCCGGCCCGATTCCGATAAGCGGATACATTATAACCGCATCAATCGCCCTTTGCCAGATTTCCAAACGCGAATTAACCGACAATCTTCCCTGAATTGAGCTGAATTTCAAAAAATAAAGACCAATACACAAAACCACCAACAAGATAGCCAAAATTATGGCTATTTTTTTCTTTTTCGCCCTTAAAAACCAAGTAATTAAACCTAGTCCAATTGCCCCTACTATTCCCATCCATGCGCCAAAAGATTTGGTGAAAAAGAGAACAAGAATCAAGAATAGGGAACAAAGAATAAGGAATGCCAAACGAAGGCGAAAAATCGCCGCAGCGCCGACGCGTGTCTTTGTATGAATAATCTGAACTAAAAACCCTGATACAACCACAAAAATCGGCGCTAGATACATCGCCAAATAATTCGGAGAATTATAAAAACCCTGCAAACGGCCATCGGGATTTAATTCTCCTAAAAATAAATAAATTAGGGAAACAATAGAAATAACGAATCCAGATAACGCAAAGGCGTAAAAAACATTCCTAATTTCTCGCGAAGATTTGATTGTCGAAACGAGCACGACAAAAAACAATATCGGGTCGAAAAACCACGCTTTCCAAATTCCTGCGCTCAGCCTCAAGTCCCAAGAGCGAATTGTTGCCAAACTCGCGCCTAAAAAAATCAAAAAAATCGCCCAAAACAAAAGGCGATTTTCTTTTATTGTTTTTTTGAGCTCCGAAAAATTAAGTCCTTTAACCAACCAAACCGTAAAAAGAGCATAAATCATTAATTCCAGAACAGTTGTCGGAATGCCGAAAACTTCAAACCGCACCAAGTATAACGGCAGACAAAAAACAATTAAATATATTCCCCATTTCAGAATTTTTGGAATCATTACTTTTTAACCAGCAAATTTATTTCTTCTCTGGTTATCCCCTTTATCAAATAAAGAAAGACAAGGTAAATTATCGCTCCTCCGCTAACCAGCAAAAACAGGTTTTGTCCCCTAAGAAGATATAAAAACAGAAACATAATTAATCCGGCAAGAAACGACTTAATAGCCACCCCCAAAGATGGAAGATATTTTATGTTTTTATAAATCAGCCAGAACATCAGAATCGTAACCAATAGTTCGGTGGTAACCGTTGTCCAGGCAGCCCCGAAATAAGAATATTTGGGAATAAAAATCAAATTGGTGATGATATTAAAAATCATCCCGCTCAAGTAAATGTATGCCCCTATTTTCTGTTTATTCAAGGCGATAATGCTCGACCCAAACAAGTTTCCGAAAAATATCAACCCTACGGCAATACTTAAAACTTTCAGAACCGAGGCGGAATCGGCGAAATCTCTGCCCCCGATCAGCACCACTATCGGTAACGATAAAACCAGCAAACCAATCACTATTGGTACAATAAAGATAATCAAAACATCGAATGTTTTCTGAAAAACTTTTTTAAATTGTTCTTTGTCAGAAACAGCGAATTTGGAAAGAATCGGCATAATCAAACCTACAAACATTGAGGGGAAAAATATCAGGCCTTCGAGAATTTTGTAGGCAATATTGTAAACACCAACATCAGCCATCGGATTCAATGATGACCGATTTATGGCTCTTATGGAAAGAAAAATCATGTCGAACTTGAAATAAACCAGAGTCAGAACAATGGAAGCGGCAATCGGCAGAGCTTCTTTGATTATTGTTTTCCAGAAAGAAAAATCGAAAGCCAAGCCGAAACGAACACATTTTTTGGCAAAAATCCAATTAAGGACAAAATTGGCAATACAACTGATATTCAAAGAGACTAAAAGCCAAAAAAGACCAAGTTTAAAATAGACAAAGATTATTACCAGTCCCAGCTGAACCAATCTGCCGACAATATCCGCCAATCCAGCCCTATCGATTTTTAGATACTTCTGAAATATCCCCATCAAGACCTGAGACGCGGACAAAAACAAATAACCGAAAGAAGCAATTACAACCCCTAATTTGACTCTTTCCGTATAGGGAAAAAGCCAAACCAGGGATATTGCCAGGGCAAGAAAAATAAAAAGAGCAACTATTCTTAGGGTAAAAATATTGCTCGCGATTTTCCTTTCGTCGGCTTCAGGACGGGAAATCTCCCGCGTCATTAGGGAATATAACCCTAAATCGGCCAAAATATTAAAAACATACAAAAAAGACAAAATCAAGCTATAGTCTCCGAATCCCTCCTTGCCCAAATATCTGGCAATAATTCCCAGACTAAACAAAGAAAGGGCTACCGCAATAATGCGCGCCCCTGCAGAAAAAACCGTATTATATGCAATTTTCTTAATGACGGTCATAAAACACAATTTCCGCCAAAAAATTACGGATATAATCTAATCACCACCCTTCTTTCCGGATCTTCTCCTGTGCTTTCGGTAACAATGTCTGGCTGCTCAGCCAGTTTCATATGAATAAACCTTCTTTCGAATGCAGGCATCGGCTTGAGCATAATCGGCTTTTTTGTTCTCCTCACCTTCTGCGCAGCCTTATTCGCCAATTCGGTTAATTCTTTTTCGCGCTCTTTTTTGTGCCGATTGATATCGACCACCAAAAGCGGTCGGGTAAAATCCTTTCTCGAAATCAGCTGTCTTAAAATGTGCTGTAATGCACCCAAACCAACGGCTTCTTCATTGAGGAATTGACGAGCTTCTTTAAACGGCAAATCGATATCAACCAATAAATGCTCTCTGTCTTTCGAGGAATTATCTTTTTTAATTCCGATTTCAACTTCATCGATGCCCATCATTTTGAAGACCTCTTTGATTTTATCTTTGATTTCTTCCATGTCTATTCTTTGCCCGCCTTAATGTTTTGCGGGCTAAATTTTTTATACAAGTAATAATCTTGAACCACTCCCAGCGTTGTACTTGCCACCCAATAAAGAGCAAGCCCCGCAGGAAGTTTTAAGGCGATAAAGACGGTAAATACCGGCAAGATATAGGACATTTGACGATTCAGGTTTTTTTGCATTGCTGCGGATTTTTCCGAAGCGCCTGGCTGAGGAATCGACGCTGTGCGCTTTAGCGCAAGAATTGATGCGAAAATCTGGGAAATTCCGGCCAAAACCGCCAAAACCACGTTTTTTTTCGATAAATCCAGAAACCCCAGAAAAATGTAATTTATAGATGAGTCCTGGGAGTTGAGAATACCGATAAAAACCTGATAAAGGGCGATTAAAATCACGAGCTGGACTATCAAGGGCAAACACCCGGAAAAAGGGTTAATCTTTTTCTCTTTGTAGAACTTCATCAGCTCTCGGCTTTGTTCTTCTTTGGTTTTATATTTTGTCTGTATTTCCTTGATTTGATCTTTGTGGGAGGCCATTTTTGATTGGGACCGGATCGACTGACGGGAAAGAGGGAACAAAACCACCCTGATGATAAGCGTCAACAAAATAATCACAAGTCCCAAATCGTGTCCGGGAACGATTTTCGATAAAAACATCAAAAAATCAAGTATCGGTTTGGTTAAAAAATTCAACATAAATCAACTCCTCCCTCATTAAAAGGATTACACCTGATAATTCTCTTAAAGGATTTGGCCAGGCCTTTTATTAACCCGTATTTTCCGATTGCCTGACAGCTGTATTCGGAGCAGGAAGGAAAAAAACGACAACCACGGGTCGTATTGTTTAGAGCAAAGACAAAAGAAAAATTCTTTTGGTAAAAACGGATTAATTTTAAAATAATGTTTTTCGTCATTGGTTGAGAGTTTTTGCCGCTTTTAATGTTTTTATTATATCTTCTTTTATTTCTGTGTAATTTTTGCCTAAAATCTCTTTCTTGGCAACGATAACAATATCGTAGCCCGGCGTTAAGCTCAAATAAATACCTCTTACGATTTCTCTGATTCTCCTTTTCGCTTTGTTCCTTTCAACGGCCTTTTTCGACACCTTCGAACCAACAACAAAACACAAACGGCAGTTTTTGTTTTCTGTTCTCTTTATTTTTAAAAAAACAAACCTTCCGGTGATGGTTTTGCCTGTTTGGAAAATCTTTTCGAAATCGACGCTTTTTTTAATTCTTTCGTACTTAACAGTCATTTTAGACCGTTAATCTTTTTCTTCCCTTATTTCTGCGCCTACTTAAAACACGTCTACCGTCTTTGGTTCTCATTCTTGCCCTGAATCCGTGAGTTTTTTTTCTTTTTCTTCTTTTGGGTTTATAGGTTAATCCTTGTTTCATTGTTTTTATGTTTAATTGATAATACTTTAAGGTTAGCAATAAATAATTTTTTGGTCAAACTCCGGCTTGTTTAATGTCGCAAATTCGTTTAAAATTTATTTTATGTCCTTATTTTGTGGTTTTCCACAACCGATTCACAGATTATTAACAAAATTGCGGTATTGACTGTGTTTTTTAAAAAAATTAGTTGTGTTAAGATATTAAAGCGTAACTAAAAAACAAAATGACCAAAAAACAAAATGACCAACCAAGAAATATGGCAAATTGCCCTGGCTGAAATTGAGCTCTCTATTTCCAAGGCTAATTTCATTACCTGGTTCAAAAATACGAATATTCTGTCCAATAAAGACGGGAAAATTGTTATTGGCGTTCCTAATGGATTTACAAAAGAATGGCTGGAAAATAAATACAATAAAATCATTTTTAGCGCCCTGAGAAACGTAATCAATGCTGTTAAGGAAATAAATTATACTATTAATTCTTCGGCCGAAGAAGAAGTTAAGAATAAGCAAAAAGAAAAGCCAATTAAAAAAAGAGAGAGAATTATCGAAATCGAGGATCGATTGGATTTTAAACAATATAAAAACGACGAGAAAACCAATCTTAATCCAAAATACACATTCGATTCGTTTATTGTTGCCTCTTTTAATGAATTAGCTTACGCTGCCGGCCAATCGGTGATCAAGGATATTGGAAAGACCTATAATCCGTTCTTTGTTTATGGCGGCGTTGGAATCGGGAAGACTCATTTAATCCAGGCAATCGGCAACGAAATAACAAAAAATTACCAAGACAAAAACGTAACTTATTTATCTTCTGAAAAATTCGCTGCAGATTTAATTTCTTCAATATCGAACGGCGCGGTGGAAAAATTCAAACAGGAATACAGAAAATTCGATGTTTTGATTATCGACGATATCCAGTTTTTGGCCGGCAAGGAAAAAACCCAGGAAATATTTTTTCATATTTTCAACTCTCTTTACGAAAAAAATAAACAAATTATCCTTACCAGTGACCGTGCGCCGAAAGCAATCCCAACACTGGAAGAAAGATTGCGTTCCCGATTCGAAGGAGGAATGATTGCGGATATTGGACGTCCGGATTTTGAAACCAGATTGGTTATTTTAAAGAAAAAAACACAATCATTGAATATCCAATTAAGCGACGAAATCCTTGGGTATATTGCCTCGAATATCCAAAAAAACATTCGCGAACTTGAAGGCGCGCTAAATCGGGTTGTCGCCTACATCAGGCTTAACAACGAGATTCCAAACAAAAAACAATTAGTAAAAATACTGAAAACCATTATTTCTAATCCGCAAAAAAGAACAAATTATAAAAAAATAGCCGAAGCGGTTGCTGGTTTTTATGATATCAGTGTTAATGATTTGATCAGTCGAGGTAGAAAAAAAGAAATTGTCAAGCCCAGACAAATCGTAATGTATTTGATGAGGGAGGAATTAAAAAGCTCCTATCCGATGATTGGCAGCAAGCTGGGGGGCCGAGATCACACCACGGCAATTTACGCTTGTGAAAAAATAGGAAGGGAAGTCCAAAACGACGAAAGCCTCGAACAAGAATTGGGGCTAATCAAAGAAAGACTATATAGTGATGCAATTTAATAAAATTTAATAAGTTGTTGACGATTAAATCAAAAATCCCGTAATAACCTATTAATAATTTTAAATTTTATTTGCCCCGACTAATTTTATTTAAAAAAACATCACAAAATATTAAACCCTTTTCAATAATTTATCCACACAAAATCAACCGATAAATTTATTAAAAATAAAGCTAAAATAGGGGTTTTCCACAAATTTAGTGATTACTAATAATAAATATAAGTATTATTTTAATAATTAAATTATTAATATTATTAATATGAAAATTATTTGCCTTCAAGAAAACTTAAAAAAGGAATTAAATATAGTACAAAACGTAATTGGGAAAAATTTAACCCTACCAATTTTAAATAATATTTTATTAAACACAGACAAAAAACAACTTAAATTATCCGCAACAGATTTAGAAATAGCAATTACAAATTATATGGCTTGTAAAATAGAAAAAGAAGGAGGCGTGACTATTCCCGCAAAAACATTAGTGAGCCTTATAAACAACCTCCCAAATAAAAAAATAGAAATAAGCGTCAAAAACAATATTATAAATTTAAAATGCGAAAACTATAAATCGGTTATTAAGGGGCTGGATTCAAACGACTTTCCAATAATTCCAAAAATAAAAAACGAGCCAATAATCGAAATTAATTCAAGTCTTTTTAAAAACTCACTAGAACAGATAATAAATTTTACCTCTTTATCGGATATTCGTCCGGAAATCACCGGCATTCTTTTAGATTATTCGTCTAGTAAGGAAATTAAATTAACAACGACAGACAGCTTTAGGCTGGGAGAAAAAATAATAAATTTAAAAGAAAATAAAATAAAAAAACAAGAACAGGGGTCGGTGATTATCCCCTATAAAACAGCGCAAGAAGTAATCAGGATAATCTCAAACCAAGAAGAGGATATAATAAAAATAAGCGTTGAAAACAATCAAATTTTATTTAGTCTTTCCAGAATCCAGATAATTTCCAAACTAATAGAGGGAAATTACCCGAATTATCAGCAACTAATATCCCAGCAACCGGAAACCAATATCTTGGTCGATAGGGAAGAGTTCTTAAAGGCAATTAAATTAAGCAGTTTTTTCAGCAGCAAAATAAACGACGTAAGGTTAAAAATCAATCCCAAAAAATCATTAATTGAGGTTTTTTCCCAAGACATTGAACTGGGGGAGAATTTGTCGGAAATAGGCGCGGAAATAAAAGGCAAAGAAATGGAGGTGATTTTCAATCACAAATACCTTCTAGATGGATTAAGCAGTATTAATACCAAAAAGGTTGTACTGGGCTTAAACAACGAAACCAGTCCTGGTATTTTAAAGCCCGAAGGCGACGACAGCTTTAATTATGTAATTATGCCGATTAAATTATAAAATGCTACACATTAAATCAATTATTCCGAAAGTAATAAATAAAATAAAACTGAAAGAAAATCTGGACGATAACACGATCCGTGAACAGGCGGAGAAAATTATTAAAAAAAACACCCCCAATGCCGAGGTGTTTTTTTATCAAAACAAATCTTTATATGTCCGGTGCTTGGATTCGATTACCGCAAACGAGTTGTTTTTAAATCAGGAGAAGATAAAGAAAAAAATAAACAAGTTTTTAAGTCAAAATACGGTAGAGAAATTAATCATTAAAACGAAATAGATTAATCTTGATTTTTTTAAAGTTAAAATTTCCCAAAATATCAAAAACCCTGACTTCGACCACATGTTCTCCTTCCTCCGTATCGGGTGATAGCTCAAAATTTAAAGAATAAGGACGGGAGTATTTTATCCCAATTAAGTCGTCGTCAAGAAAAAACTCAACCTTTTCCACTCCAGGCCGGGCACTTGCCTCGGCCTCTATTTT
>Ga0315274_10011472_pt1 | contig 12706 bp, 27 predicted proteins | sample YL17G02_20_MG_FD_203700 | JGI IMG/M metagenome (GOLD analysis project Ga0315274, IMG submission 203700) | Sediment microbial communities from Yellowstone Lake, YNP, Wyoming, USA - YL17G02_20 | ecosystem: Environmental > Aquatic > Freshwater > Lake > Sediment | place: USA: Wyoming | collected... | reverse complement strand
GCGGAGCGCACCCCCGTCAACGCGCAGTCGGCGTCGAACGGCCCCGAGCCGCGCAGCGCGCGCGAGGCGATCCAGCTCGGCACCGAGCTCGTCGGATTCGCGGGCGCTCTCCGTGAAGGCGCGAAGCTCACGAAGACGGACAGCCCCAACACGAACCTCAGTCCCGTGATGGAGGAGGTCAACAGCCTGCTCCTCAAGGCGGGCCGTCTCGTCAGCCGTCACGTCGAAGGCGTGCAGGAGCTCCCCCCGGCGCGCCTCGCGGTGAACTCGCCGGCCCAGGTCCCCGTCGCCCAGGCGCACGTGATCGCGACCTCCGCGCTCACCCCGCCCGTGGAGGCGGCCTCGCTCACCCCGTCCGAGCAGCACATGGCCGACGCGTTGAAGAACGCTCAGCCCGTCTCCTCGATCGGCGCGCTCCCCCGCCCCGTCGCGCAGCCCACGTCCTGATCAAGAGGTCCCCTTCCGGGGGGACCACAAGATCCCGACCGACTCGCGGTCGTCAACCACCACCGGCTTTCCAAGCCCCCAGCGATCACCACGGCGCTCGAGCGGAATCCTCCATGCTCGAGCGCCGCGGTGCGTTTCAAAGAGCCCGATTAGCGTCTTCTCCTCCTGACGGATGAGAAGAAGGCCATACGCGCGCGTCCGCTGCACGAAGGCCCGAAGCGCTGCCGCTTCCCCCTCCTCCGGAACCCGCATCATGACCAGGTCCTCGACGACCGCGCCGTCATCTGCGCGCAGCTTCGTGGCAGGCCAAGAGAACGCGAAGCTCTCCACCGACTTGTCCTTCTGCCAAAGCCCCTTCATCGTCTCGATGAGCTCGCCTGCCTGACGAAGAAGGTCGTCGTGGATGAACCGCTCCGACGTGCTGTACTCCCTGCCGGTGGTCTGAACGCCCATGGAGGAGAGCATGCGTCGAGGCGAGCAGTTGATGCAAGTACTGTGGAACGGCATCGGAAGATGGTCCGACACAATCCGCCGAGCTACGGGCGCCAGTACCGTATCGATGCAGAGTGTGCCAGACGACGGGTTCATCCTTCGCGCGAAGTGGGCAGACGGCGAGTACACACGCCACTTCTCGAAGGACTACGTCTTCGGCGGAACACGCTCCTTGAACGAGGGCGCGTGGCACACGCAGAAGAAGGTGTGTGAGTACGCGCGCGAGTTCATGCGCGAAGTTCTGCACATTAGGGGTGCGTTGTAACGTCTTGAGTCGGCGGGGGCATCGGGGTACTACTTCCCCATGAACCTGACGCTGAACCAAGAACAGTACGAAGCTCTGATCCACTTGGCGCAGGCTGGCGCCGACACGCCGGACAAGAAGCGCCAGCTCGACGCGTGGCTTCTTCTGATCGAGAAGGCCAACGGCATCACGCGTTCGAAGCTCTGGATCCAGTGGCAGGAGGCGGACCAGCCGCTCCCCCCGACGACGAGCTTCCCCGAGTCGTGGCCGCCGACGCAGCGCTACTACCTCGAGCTACTGACCAGGCCGATCAATCGAGGGGACGTCACGCAGGTTCTGGCTACGCGTGCGCGCAAGCCGGTAACCGTCCTCGTGACCCCAGACCCTGGGGCGATCTTGGGCTGGACGCCGGTCGACGACTTCTTCGTCCAATGAAGAACTACGCGAGGCACATCTTCGACGCCGTGCGCGCGTTGAAGGACGCTGAAGACTCACTCACGGTGGAGAGCGAGTACCTGCGCTCCGAGATCCGCTCGCTGCTGATGGGAGCCGACGAGCTCTTCGCGAAGATGTACCTCGAGCACGCGCTGCTTGAGACGAAGGAGAAGTTGCATGAGCACTTGGCGGGGAGGACCGACAGAGCCCCCTGGGAGGCCGGGGATCGACGAGAGCAACCAGACGCAAGTACAACTTGTTCTGGCGCAGAGGGACCTGACGATCTCGACTCTCCGCAACAGAGTCAAGGATCTCACGGAGACTCTGAAGCACGAGACAGAGGACTTGCGTCGTTCAGTTCAGGACAAGAACTGGCAGCTCTCTATCCTGGCGGAGATGATCGAGCGAAGTGGAATTGAGTTCGTGCCGTACAACGTGGCGGAAGCAGTAGCTCTCAACGCCGCAAGGACGTTCCTCGAAGTACAACGGAATAAGATAATTGAGAGAGTGGAATCTACTCTCGGAAAGGTAATCAAGGAGGAGAAACACAATGACGACGACTGACCTCTCGCTGGTTGTAGTGGAGGTCGAGACCCGGCTGGGCGCACGCTATGTGTTCCCGGACATGCCCTGGGATGTTCTGTCCGAGCTCTGTCGGAACAACGCCATCCTCGGGTTCTCGCAGCTCTCTCTCGTGAATCAAAGCGGGGCTGCGTTTATCATCCCGACCCGCATCATCAAGTCGATCAAAGCGAACGGAGAGGTGACGTGGGTTTGCCTTGTATGAACTGCCAAAGGGAAGTGTCCTCAACAGAGGCCAAGTTCTTCACGGGCATGGTTCTCTGTTGTCCGACTTGTTTCCTGATGGCTGAACGTCTGCACGACCGAATAAAGCGCGAGCTCAATGCCCTTCTCCTGATGACGACCGAGAAGATTCGAATCGATCTCATCGAGGGCAAGCTCAACTTCCAGGCGGCTCCCGACGAGGAGATCCCGAAGGAAGTGCTGCTGAAGGCGATCGTGCAGCTTCAGGAGATGGAACATGATCGTAGAAACTGCACTGATGCTGGAGATTCAAAGGACCAATCCCAAGGTCCTCGAGCCTCAAGCAAGGGAGTTCGCCTCCTGGGTTCTGGAGGAGGCGGATCGGAACAACCTTGACCCGTGGTTGTTCCACGGAATCGTCTACATCGAAAGTCGTTGGACTCCTGGCGTTGTGCGACGTGAGGAGGACGGAAGCTGCTCGATCGGCCTCGGCCAGATCAACGTGCGGCGCTGTGAAGCGTCGAAGGTGCGGCCGCTGCGGGATCCCAGGGAGAATCTTCGCCGCATGAGCGATTTCCTCTCGACGATCCGGGACTCTTGCTTGAAGAATTGTCAGGGCCTCAAGTGGTTGAGGTTCTACAACTACAACAACAAGCGCTACGTCACCGGGCTCGTGGGACCTGTCGTCGATCGCTGCCACGCCGCGTACGATGAGAAGGATGAGCAACCCTCTCCTGAACACGTACACTCTGAGCTGCACGTTTCCCGGTTGTGCCGGGAAGCTAATCTGTGAAGAGGCCGGCTCGGCGGGCTGGCATGTCGGCTACCTCGTTCCTCCTTTCTCGGGTGACTTCTCCTATGGAAGGTGCCCGCGATGCAAGAGGACTCAGATGAGGGTGTCGGAAGTTCCTCCCCAACCCGAGCCGATACTCCCCGTGGGGTTCACGAAGATCCCCACGAAGTAGCGGCGCTTGAAACGCCGATCTGGACAGTCGAAGCCCCGGGTTGGAGCTCCCCGCCGGCTTTCGCAGGTACCGTCGTCCTTGCAAAGTACACACGCCCGCTCGGGAACGGAGTACTTTGCTGGGACGAGGTACGCATCGAAGAGCTCCACCTTGCTTCTCATTCTGCGCTGATGGTTCTTCAGGGCTTCGCGCCGCCAGACTTGTTCCCCCCAGACGCGGTGATCACGTGCGGGGAAAAGAAGATCTTGGGACCGTTCATCTACCTTCGTGGAGAGTTCACGCCGTACAGTCCGAAGGTTCTGAAGGTGATACTGGCGTGTCCGCGTTCTATTCCGGAGGGGGTAACAAGAGAACAAGTCCTGGGCCTGCTCGTAGAGCAGGTCATGGGGCGTCCTTGACCCCTTCTGTTTTTCTAGCTACTTGTATTCAGGCGGGTGCACATTGTCTGTACACGCCTGGGAATGGAGACCAATGAAGCGCGAAGCGCAAAAGTCTGAGACCCCGTTCGGTCCCCCCATCTCCGTCGGGAACATCCCTCTCTCGACCGACCCTGTTGCCGCTCGGTATCAGAGAGATCTGGCGGAGCGAGGGAAGTACCGAGAGCCCGTCGGCGGCGGGCCGACTCCACCCATTCCCCGTCTCGATCAGCCCTTTCAGGAGGGGATGACGATGGCAGACCAGGCGCGCGCGCAGATGCCCCCGCCTCCCGGTCCCGCGGTCCAGCAGGCGACGCAGTTCTTCGGGCCCGGTGGTTCCGTTGCCGTCCCGACGACGTTCCAGCCTCCTGCGCGCCCGGCGAATCCGCAGGCGCCTCCGCTCTTTCCCGCGGACATCCTGCCGGAGGTCGCGCGGCAGGACCCCGACTTCCAAAAGGGCCAAGGCGAGATGTACGCGAGCTCGCAGCCTCGCATGGCCTACAAGTACGGGGTCATTCGAAGCGGCAAGCACATCCCGCCGCAGCAGCTCGCGTCCGGGGGACGACCCACGACGCTGAGTCAGGAGACGATCGCCGGCCTCGCGGCCGTCCAGAACTTCCAGCAAACGCGCCAGCAGGCCGAGTCGTCAGATCCGGCCGTCATCGCAGCAGCGGCCGCGAGCCCTGCGGGGCAGGCAGCACGCATGGGACAGAGCGCGACGGACGGGGAGAAGCCCCTGACCGAGGCGGAGCGCGATCGGGTGAAGAACGTCGTCAGCAACATGGACGACTTCGACTTCCACACGTTCCGCGAAATGATGATGAAGGACCTGCTCAACAACGATGAGCAGAAGAAGATCGTCGAGTCTCGGCTCGCGCCGATGGACCTGACGGACCTCGTCTCGAACGGCTTCGTCACGCAGGTCGTCCCGATCAACTCGAAGCTGACCCTCGAGTTCCAGAGCGCCGGCGCCGAGGAGGATCTCGCGCTGAAGAGACTCATCATCCAGGAGGCCAAACAGACGGGCTTCCACGTCGACGACAAGTACATTCTCGACAAGTACTCCGTTATGTCGATGACCGTTGGCGTCCGCTCGATCAACAAGAGCCCGCTCCTCGACTACCGTGGACCGGACGGGAACTTCGACGACGAGAGGTTCTGGAAGAAGTTCAACCAGGTGGTGAAGCTCAATCTTCATCTCCTCGCGAGTATCGGCATCAACTTCTTCTGGTTCGACGTGCGGGTGCGCCGCCTGTTCGTCGCGGAGAGCCTGGGAAATGGCTAGAGACCCCGGAGGGCTGGGCGCGAGCAAACCTGCTGCTCGCTACCTTGCGCGAGCCACCCAAGAAAGGGTCGCTCCGGGAGTCTCTTCTCATCCTCTTGCTGCTCAAAAAAGAGTACATCGAGTACGCAAGAGTCAGAGCGCTCGCACAATCGATCGTCGACAAGGAGAAGGGCGTGGAAGCCTTCGAGGACTTCCGGAAGACCGCGTTCCCCTGGGTCGATACACAGAACAAGAGGGATCGCCTCGAGCACATCAAGCTCCTGGAGCAGGAGATCCGTAAGGGCGTTCTCGGGGTGACACCACTCTGGGAGAGCAACAAGGCGGTGCGTAGTCGCATGAAGACGCGCATCGTTCAGGCAGATCCGACTGCGGCTGCGAAGCCGAGTCCGGACATGAAGAAGCTGTACTCCAAACTGGGATCGATCGTTCCGACATGAGCACCGCCAACGACAACGGGTTGAACGACAAGGCGTACTTCTGCCCGACGTGCGGAAGCGCTGCGGTGAACCACTCGCAGATCGTGGGTGGTGTTGCGGAGTGCTCTCGGTGCGGATGGAAGGGGACGGTTGGCGATCTGGCCGCCGTCCCCTTCTCTCACGACTTCACGTCACCGGACTCGATGTTGCACGCGCTCTTCATCGACATTCGTCAGGTGATGGCGAAGAGTCTCGCGCTCGACCTCGCCAAGATCCTCCTCAAGTGGGGCTTCATGACGAAGGTCGAGCCGAAGCAGCTCGCCCGCTTCATCGGCGCGATGGCCAACGGCATGGCGCGGGCGATGGTGGAAGAGCGACGGAAGATGGAACTCGAAGCGGAGACTCCCGGATGAACATCCCCTTGCACGCACCGAACATCAGGACGGAGGAGGGCGACAAGAGCGGTCTCTTCTGCTTCCTCGAGCAGACCAGGCCCTGCGACGCCACCTGCATGGCCTTCTGCGAGCCTCCGGAACAGCCGGACTATGAGGGCAAGCAGTGGGCGCGCTGTCACCTCCTCGTGAACGCGCACCGCACGGGCAAGCACCTCGTCGTGCTCGCGTCGCACGGCGGCGAGCTCGTGAAGAAGGCGAAGGTCCAGGCCGCCGACGAAGCTCGCCGCAACCAGCCCGGACCTCCGGAGCCCCGATGAGCATCTCGGCGGAGATCTTGACGATGGGGCAGAACTTCGACCTCCAGACAGGGGAGCAGTCGAACTACCTCCTCTTCCGGTTGCTCGACGGCACGCTCCATCAGGCGTTCGTCAGCGACGAGACAGCAACGAGCGTGGTCGCGCTCTTCGTGCAGCAGGGCGGCAAGCCCGTGCCCGCGGCGAGCGTGCCGATTCCGATTCAAGCCCCCGCGGGACCTCCCCCGGCGCCGGCGAGCCCTCCCGGGTTCTCCTCCGGGTACACGGACGAGGGCGCTGAAGCTCACGTCTTCGGGGGGGAGGCTGCGGGGCCTCCCCCCGCGGAGCCGCCTCCGCCTGCGGCCGTCATGCCGCGCGGACGGCTCGTGGGGAAGGACGAAGCGGGCAACCCGATCGTCGAGTACCCGGGTGGCGTTCACGTTCCGCTGAACGGCGCGGGCGGCATCGGCCTCGATGAGGACGGGGTCGCGCAGGCATGATCTTGATGCTCTGCCTCCCCTGCGGCTTCGGGCTCCGGGTCAACGGGGAGCCCGCCGAGGTCATGGCCATGGTCGGTCCCCAGTCCGACCTCTGGCCCAAAGGCTTTCGCTGCGCGCGCTGCGAGGCACCGATCGAGGCCTTCCTCGAATCGCAGGTGGCGGGCGCTGCGCTCGCGCAGATGCAGATCACGAACGTCACGCCAGCCGAAGCGCTCGCCGCGAGCAGCGGCCTCGGACTCCCCGTCGAGCGCGCCTGCACCCTCGAGGAGGTCCACGAGCTCTTCCAGTCCCGGGGGGTGAAGCGCGTAGTCGGCACGAACATCTCCGGAACGCAGCGCTGCATCCTCGATTACCTCGTCCTCAGCGACGACACGAAGATCTACTTCGGCGCCAGCACCGACGGCGCCACGGTCTACCGCATCACCAGACCGCACAGCTACGTGGAGAGCCTTGAATGAAAGAGCTCGTGCTCGAGTACAAGCGCGTGAACGTCGACCGCTCTACGGGGCGCGTCGTCTTGAAGGAAGATGGCGTCGAGAAGACCCCGTGGTTCGTGTTCGACTCCGTCGACTTCCCGACGATGCTCCGCGCCTACGCCCGGCTCCTCAAGGACAACGAGGAAGCCGTCGCCATCTGGCAGCGCACCGATCGCCCCGGTCTTCTCCCGTATACGCTCGATCCCCAGGTCGCCTCGCTTCTCGTGACGGACGTCGAGGCCGCGATCGCCAGCATGTCCCCGGACGTCCGGAGCCCCTCCTACAAGCTGCAGAACATCCAGGCCGCGCGAGAAGTACCCGCTGGTCTTCGCGCTGGATTCGACACGCTCGCTGACGCGTTCGGGGACAAGCTCTACGTCCGCTTCCGAGACAACGGCGAGCTCGAGTGCCCCTGCTGCGGCATGTGGAGCTCGTCTCACCGTGACGGAACCTTCATCTGCCAGAAGGCCTGCGCCAACAGGCACATGTCCACCCCGCTGAGCGTCGAGATCTCCGGGCGATGGGCTGGCTTCTCGGCGCAGCAGCTCTTGAACAGCGGGTCCTCGAAGTTCTACTTCCCCCGCGCATGGAACGACGGGGCTGCGTGGATCTCCCACGAAAAGCTCCAGGCGAAACTCGACGAGTACAACAAGGAGAAGAGCGCATGTTGAACGGCAATACGAACCCGAAGCTTCAGGGCGTGGTCCCCATCGGCAGCACTGCGGAGAAGACGGCGCCGGCGCGTACGGTCACGCACTGCACCCCGATGCAGATGTTCGCCATCGAGATGGGCGATGAGGCCGGCGTGAAGCACACGACCGTCGTCTTCAAGGCGGGCAACCAGTTCTACCACGACCCTCAGGGTGAGGACTGGGCGCGCCGCCTGCGCCCGATCGACAGCAAGACCTGGCTCGCGCGCCAGCTCCTCGATGCGGCCGCCACGGCGGAGAGCGCGCGCGCCGAAGTCCCCCGGCAAGACAGCGTTGACGTGATGGGCGGCGGCTGATGATCACCCCGCTCAGCGACTGGGTGCTCGTCGAGCTCGATCCCTTCGAGGAGAAGCGGCCCGACAGCATCATCCTCGTCGGGAACGCAGACGCGCAGAAGGTCCGTACGGCCACGGTGCGCGCGGTGGGCCTCGGCAAGAAGGTCGAAGATCGCCGTGTGCCCGTGGGCGTCGAAGTCGGGGAGAAGGTCGCCTTCCTCCGCTGGCACCTCGAGCACAAGAACGGGAAGCAGATGTCCGCCGCGCTCGCGGAGTTCGGGGAGAACCTCGGTCTCATTCGGGTGAACGACATCTTGTTCGCGTACGTGGCCGGAGAAGAGGTGAGGGTAGAATGAAAGGGGATCGTGCATCGTGCGGCTGATCGAGCGCTCTAGCCCTGGCGAGGTGGACTTGCAGTTCATGTGGCTGCCCACCTGGATTGGCATCAACTCCGCGTTGCAGCAGGAGATCGAGCAGCACGTGGCTCCTCTCTTCATCGGTCGCGACCTCACTGACGCCGTCCTCAATCAGGCGCACGACGAGATCGTGTCCTTCCTCCAGAAGAAGTTCCCCGAGCTCACGGGCTTGGCGGACTACCTCGACGGGGTGAAGTTCGTTAGGTCTGCCTGATGAAGGACGCGCGCATCAACCTTCGCATGGAGGCATCTCTCGCGAGGCAGATGAAGAAGTACGCCGAGCGGCACGGGACCACTGTCTCGGCGATCGTCGACAAGCACTTCCGAGACCTCATCGAGGTTGATCGGCAGACGCGGGCAGTGGTTCCCACACGAGACGCGGAGCAGGTTTAGATGCGCGGATACCGTCAACACACGGGCACGTCTGAGGTTCCCAAGGCGTCGGGCGTGGAGGGCTTCATCCTCGCCATCCGGAAGATCTTGGAGCTGCCGAGGCTCCAAGGACTCACCGTCGATAGTCGGGGGAAGATCAACTACACCTACGTCTTGCGAGAGGAAGAAGAAGAGAAACCCTTCGCGATCAGCTTCGATGAAGTTCTTCCGCACGCCATCATCCGGAACGGGCAGGTCCAGGAGATCCCCTTCGCGCATGAGAACTGCGCCGTCGCCGCCGCCCAGATGTTCCGGCTTCTCGCCGTCGACCACCTGACCCCCATCTCCTTCGTCGCGGGGGCGAACTCCCGCCTATGGGGCTGGTACAAGGAGACGACGGGGCTCGAGCGCGTAGGCGACGACTTCTTCGGACTTCCTGTTCTCTACGACCGGCACATCGACGACGCGTCCCTCGTCCTCTGCGGGGCGTACAGCAAAGACTCGTCGATGGCGGACACGGTGAAGTCCTACAAGATCACGATCCCCAAGGAGCTCAAGTGAACCCCCTCTCCGTTGCCATCCTGCAGTCGGGCGTGATCGATCGGGGCATGCTCGAAGAGCTGCGCAAGTGGGGCGCGCCGCTCGAGATCCCCGAAGACCTTCCGCCCCCTCCGGAGACCGTCGCCGACGCGCTCATCCTCCTCGAGGACGCGCTTCAGAGTGAGGGGATGGTCATCACCCGGGAGACGGACTTCGAGGTCTTCCGCCAGTACATCGCGACGCAGAAGGGGAGCTCCCTCCACTACGCGGCCGGCGGGGTGGAGATCGACGTGCCTGTCGTGTTCGGCAAGATCCCCACGGGGGAGTACGTCATTCCGTGGAAGAGCGAATCGATCTCCGACGCGATGACCAACGGGGAGACTTTCCTTGTGGATGAGGGGGACGCGGTGTTCTTCTCGTCCACGCGAGAGCTCTTCTTTGGGGACACGCAGGCCTTCATGATCTGCACCCCTTCTTCCAGAGAACCGATCGAGGCGGCCGATGACGACAACACTGCGTGACCTGCAAGCAGCTCTTCAACGGAAGACCGGCTTCGAGGTCATCGATGCGAGCGAGGCCCCCACCCAGCTCCGTCTGATGGGGCGCCTGCCCATGGACAAGATGGGCGTGAACCTCGCGAACTGGCACCTCTTGATCGTCGCACTCAGCGACGGCGGGGAGGGCTGGACCGTCGACATCTCGAAGAAGTACTTCAAGCGGGGAAGCAAGCCGGTCTACTCGTGGCGGCTGATCTTCCAGTCCGCCGAGCTGAAGTCGAAGTACGCGGTCATCTTGAAGGCCATCATGGGGACGCCGTACGCCGGCCGCGGCGAGCTCAGCGAGTTCCCTCTTGCCGGCGCGCGCCCCGACCGGAACGAGCTCACCAACCGCAAGGGCGCGAGCAACATCAAGGGGTAGCCATGCCGAGTACGGTCCGAGAGGTAAAGTGGGGGCAGGACAACCCGATCGAGAACGCCCCCGTTCTCGGTGCTGAGGAGCTCCACGCGCTCGACGAGCGGAAGAAGGCCCTCGACAAGCTCCTCTCCCAGGAGGGCAAGGCGAAGTACAAGATCGAGATCTTGTTCAAGCACACCCGCGTTGTTCACGGGCTCTCCGCGGGCACGGTCTCCATCTGGGAGAGCGGCGCGAAGCTCCACGGGGGCGGCGACACGAAGGCGTACTGGTGTCCGGGGAAGGAGCTGAAACGGAACGACTGCACGGGGATCATCCCGGACGCGTCGAACGGCTACGGCCACTTGGTCTGCCCGAAGTGCCAGGTTCTCTGGAAGGGCGAGGAGGTAATCGGGGAGATCTTCTACCGGCTGCCCGCGCGGAAGTGGGCTGAAGTGCTCCTGAGGCACTACGTCCACCTGGACCACAACGCGGACATCTACTGCAAGTACCCGAAGGAAGACCTGCGGATCGCCTCGTCTCTTGAGCAGGCGAAGCAGCACATGGGGGAGAAATTGTCGAAGGCGCGCGCGAGCCGGCAGATGTATATCTATCCTCTCGCACACATCATCAAGGACACCTCCGCCGGGGCCGATCTCCTCGAGAGATTCCACGCCTTCCTAACAGCATGAACCGCGACTACGTCCGCATCGCCCACCGACGCGCCGCCATGATGGAGCTCCAACGAGTTCTCATGGACACGTACATTCCGGGCGACAGTCCCGCCAAGAAGGAAGTGATCTGCGACGAGGTCCCCTACAGCGACAAGGAAGTCAGCGCTGAAGCCCTCATCGAGGTCTACGAGCTACTCGAGCGCCTCCAGCAGGACGAGAAGCTCGAGATGTCCAAGTTCGAGTTCAGGAGACGTGATGACCGCACCGCAAGTGAACAGCCGCCGAAGCCTCCGAAGGCTCGTAAAGACGAAGAACGTCGACCTGTCAAACCAGGAAAAAAGCGTCGGGAAGGTGGTCCACGAGCGCCTGGCGCAGATGGAAGCACAACTGACAAGGCTGGGTGAGGCCTTCGATCAGAACACCGACGTCTTCTCGGAGTCGCTGAAGTACGCCGAGTCGATGCACTTGATCTTCCAGCGAGTGCTCAACGACATGGCGAACGGAACCCTTCGCTGTCTCGGCGATGAAGAGTACTACCGGGAGAACCCGAGTACTTCTGTTCGCCCCGTCGATCCGGAGAACCCGAAGAAGATCGACTTCCACAGCTACATCCGCGAGTACTGGCTCTGCATGGCCTTCACGGACTTCGCGGTGAACTGCAGGCGGGTCTGGGACGAAGCCCATCCCGAGCAGAAGGGCCCCGGTCCCATTCTGGCGCCCGAGGGTGCTGGCGATCAGGTCGTTGTGTTCGGAGGTGGATGATGTCGAGACCCATTCGTGGAACCCAGGACCTGCGCAACCGTCAGGGGCAGGTCATCTCCGGCCCCTCGGTGAAGATCACCTGCCCGAAGTGCCGCGCACCCGCCTTCCCCGGCGCTGGCGCGGGAACGGGGAACAACACGCCCGCGTATACCTGCACGGGGTGCGGAGCGACCTTCAGCGCGCAGAGGATGTAGGGGCTAGGAAAAGGGAGATCCCTCCCCCTGCCTGCTCACGCAGGCGGTCTTTCCGACCATCCCTGGTAGTCGACGAGGTCCATCAGGGCCTCCGTCAACGACGCCTTCTCTCCCCCGAGCCGAAGCTTCGCGTACAGCGAGCTCGCCCGCTCCTCATCCCGCGTGACGAGCACAATGCGCCCGTCACGCATCACGATCAGAACCTTCATTCTTCGGGCGTCATGTCGAGGGGGCACTCGAGGATCTCAACGCCTTCGCGCAGGAACTCGTCGGCGCGCTTCCTAGACGTGGTGATCATGATGATGGTCTTCGTATCCGTGTACCTTACAACGAATATGTGCATGTTCTCACCCAACCTTCTTCAGGCAATCTACGGGGGTGAGGGGGAGTTCTCCCTGCACTAGGCAGCGAAACACAGATCCCTGGAAGCGTGAGGTTTCCAAGATCTTGTTGGCGCGGAACTCAGACGTGGTGACCTCCACAACCGAGTCGTTGTCTTTCAGTACGACGAAGACCGTCAGCGGCTCAGAAGGGTCTTTCACCCCATCCTGAAAGCGGCAGCGGAGGTACGCTATACGAAACTCGTTATTCGGTGTGGTGGCCTCCATGAGAGACCTGTCGAACGTGGCGAGGACGACGCGATTCTTATCCGTGAGGATCCAGATCTTCATGATGGGTGATCTCCTTCACCCTTCTTATGCCCGAATCACCCCTTCTTTTGCCTCCGCATGACCCAGGCACCG
>Ga0315274_10011471_pt1 | contig 12706 bp, 7 predicted proteins | sample YL17G02_20_MG_FD_203700 | JGI IMG/M metagenome (GOLD analysis project Ga0315274, IMG submission 203700) | Sediment microbial communities from Yellowstone Lake, YNP, Wyoming, USA - YL17G02_20 | ecosystem: Environmental > Aquatic > Freshwater > Lake > Sediment | place: USA: Wyoming | collected... | reverse complement strand
AGGTGGATGCCTAGCGGCTGGGCGAAGCGGCGCACCACGTCGAAGATGAGGCTGAAGCCCGGCTTCTTTCTTGGGGATGCCTCCTCTTTTTCATCTTCCTCAGATTCTTCTCCGGATTCTTCGGCACACTCGTTCGCCTGCGCCCCGTTCGTACTTTGAAGAGTCCAGAGGAAAAGAGCCGTCAGCCGCGCGTCCTCCTCCAATGCTCCTGCTGCCCCTTCGGCTCCGCTCAGGGCAAGGCTGTTCCGAGCCCTCGCCTCGGCTGTTCCAAGGACCTGCTCCAAGGCGGTGCGGCCTACGACCTCCCACACATAGGCCAAGAAGCCGCGCTTGTGTGGTTCGGTCGCCTCAGGGTCTCCACCCAGGAGAATTACCCGTTCCTCAGCATCTACAACCTTTGAGTACCGACTGTAAATCTCCAAGGCCGGTCCGATGCAGGCGAAAACGATGTCGGCACCGCGCACCCCTTCGCCCTGGAGGCGCTCCATCCAATCCGCCATGCGACGGGGGAGTTCATGGAGTACCAGGCTCCAATCGCCCACGGGTGCATCCTTGGGCCGGGGTCGGCAGACGAGGTGGACGCTGGTTGCGAGGGCCGCGGAGTCGCGAGCCCGAAAGCGCGAATACCGCTCCGTAGCAATTGGCCAAGAGCCCGTGATTACCCAGCCGCCTCGTATCATACCTGATAGGAGAGCCTCCCATCCCTCGGTGGTCTTGTGCGCAAAAACAACGCTTCCGACACCGTCCTCCTTGAGCACCCTACGACCCCTTGTGAAAGCACGCGCCATAGCCTCTTCGAAAAAGGTGCGACCTTTGAGCTGGCTGCCGAATGATTTCGTTTCGTCTTGAACTATCTCCCGAGTCTTGGGTGTTAGGCCGTTCTCTAGGTCGAAGGGGTCATGGAGCAACGGATGGTCCGGTAGTCCCCTTTTAAGCCAGACGAAGAAGAAGTCAGAGAGGTCTGAGTATGGTACAGCATCATAGTAGGGTGGATCCGTGAACCAGACCGATGCCGATTGGTCAGGGAGGATTGACTCGCAGGCGTCAGCAAGCTGAGGTGATGACGGTTGCGTTCCTTGAATGTAAGAGGCCAAGGTGTTGCGCGCTATATTGTCGATCGATTGATCAACTGAAGCGCTTGAGTCCGATAAAATGTTACTCTCGCAAAAGTCCCAGCCCATGGGCAACGCCGTGCCTTTGAACAATTGATTTGGACACTCGACGCCAAGGCTCCAGTTAACGAGACTGTTGTTTCTATCGGCCAACTTTGTGCATACCATGGCAAGTAATTGCTGGAGTTTTTGCAGGTTCTGCGCTCCGACCACAGACCGAATCGTAGACGCTAGCGTGACGAATGCTAGTTTCTGACGGGCCGTGAAGAGATCGCCCCATTGCAACATACCATATCGCTGCACGCGGAAACCGAGAGTACCAATTGGCGGTAGCGGCTCATCGGGCACCGGGCTCAGTCCATTCGGTAGCTTCGCGGCGGTAACCCTTTCCAGACTTTTTGATGCCTTCCAGACAGCTTGGTAATCGGGCTCGGTCGGCAGCCGGTAGTGTCGGCCCTGCTCGCCTGGTTTCAAAGTCACAACGGCGAGCAAGCGCGCCCCGCCAGTGCGCTGGCCATTATTGTCGAAAATCACATCCGCCCCGCCCCTCTGGGCCGCCAGTTGCGCCCGGACACGGTCAGGCGAAAGAATCATGTTGCAGCAGGGGCAATTAGCCTTCGCCCGATTCACCGTGCCGTCGGACACCTCGCTCTCCGTTTTCGGCTCGAAAACTTGGAACTCGACCCGCGGCGTTTCACCCTTTGGCCGGATCACCCGATATAGTAGCGTTCGTCTTCGGTTCGCCTTCTTGCAGAGCCAGAACGACCGCGCAAGCGGGATCTCGGCACCACAGTTGGGTGCTTCGCACTGAACCGTCCTGGCCCAGAGGTAGGCGATGGGTCTTGCGCCATCCGGGTCGTCCGGATAGAACTCGCCTAATTCCTTCCCCGCAGCCTGCTTGACCTCGGCTCCCAGGCGCCGAAGCCCCTCCGCTAGTTCCGGCCCGTGCCGAGGGATGTCTTCAAGCATGACCTTGAGGATAAGGCACGCCACCGGGTTGAGGTCGCTGGCGAAAGTCTCGCATCCGAGTCGGAGGGCTTCCAGCGGGATCGAGCCCCCGCCGGCGAAGGGGTCCACGACCAACGGCGTTTCCTCGCCGTGCGCTGCCTTCACGAGTCCTCGTGAAACCTCAAGGTAGGTACGGTCAGCCGATAGGTCCCAGTTGGCGAAGTCCCCGATGAACTTGAGGAGGGCCTGCCGCAGCTCCTGGTCCTTCGGACCGATGGTGTGCCGGACTTTGAGCAACAGAGTCCGCGCCCGCTTCTTGAACTCGGCAGGACACGCGGGATCGCACGGGTCTGGGAGGAGCAACGCGAGTAGCATCGCCCGGCAAGCCGCCAGCGGACGCCGTGCCCACCAGAGGTGGAGCGTGCTCGGGTGGCCGTGGCGGATAGACTTTTCCCGCACCGCGTGCTTCGACACCACGGAAATCGGAAAATCCACCTCCGCCAGCCGCTTACATTCCTTCGGAATCATAAACCCCGTCACCCACAAAGCACATTGATGCAGACCTCGTTACAGCCACACGATCTGCAGCGCACCAACCTCCTCTATCGCGCTGAAGTCGTTGCGGTCTTTTGTGACTAGAGGACAGGCATACTCCTCTGCAGTTGCGGCGGCAAATGCATCGGCGATGGATAGGTAGTAGCCTTGGCCATCCCGTTCCCATCGCCTAGCCTTCCAACGGCCGACGCGCTTAATAAAGGTCTCGCTGATCTCCGGGAGAAGACGGACAATCACAAGCGCTCGCTGCCATGCCCTGTCTGCTATTTCTTGCCCGTCCGCTCGATAATAGCCGTAGTAGACCTCACAAAGTTGAACTGCATGAATCGCAAGGACATTCTCTTCATCCCGTAGCAGATCAGCGACAATTTCGTGGCCTTCTTCCCCTTTGAAGTAGGCTATAACGGCATTTGCGTCCACGATGTGCGTTATCTTGGCCGCCATCAATTCTCCCGCCCGGTCTCTGCGCGTTTCCACTCAAAGTAGAGAGCTGTATCCAGACGGGCATCACGCAAATCACCATCAGTTTCCCTAACAAGCTCATCCCTGCTCCTCGGCTGAACAGGTTCTTTCCCAGGCGCCGGGTAGATCTTGTGACCGCGCCTACAGGCCACCTGTCCGAGGGGTGTAGCGGACGGAGCGACGGTTTGCCGACACTGCTCGCAGTAGACAAGATCGAACAAATCGCAAACCGCTCGGCCAAACTCGACCGCTACCGTTCTGGACACATTTCGGGCCCATATGTTGAAATGAGCCCCGATCCAGTTCCTGACCGGCCATTGAACCTCGAGGAGGTCGAGCGCTTGTCGTCCCGCTTGATAGAGAGTCGGATAGTTCGTGCGCACCTCCTTGTAGAATGCCGGCCAGAGCTCGCCGATTTCGTACTGCTCCCCTCGTTTAGCTTGTATGCTTAGCCGGAAGGTGTAACGCATCTCCTGCAAGACGTGCTCAAGGAGCCTTCCGGCCATCGCGGCAATATCCTGTATCTGTCCGTTCTGCAGGAGGTCTTCGAGGGAATGGCGCTCCTCCGCAGGCTCACGAAGATCTGGTCCTTCTTCGATAGTCCATTTGTGAATCACCTTGTTAATGAAGTTACTCGCAACACGGCATCGAGCCTGGATGTCACGAAAGTGCTCGAACCAGATCCGGTCATGCGTTGTCAACAAGATCTGATAGTCCCTGAACTCAGATAATAGGACCTCCGACACATGCACCAAATGGGCATTGTCAACGCTGGTGAGAATGTCGTCTAGCAGCAGTAAATCGAAATTCGGCCTCTGCTTTCTGTCCCAGCGTCGAATGGCCAAGAACACACTTAGCCCCAGCATGTCAAGACGGGCATCGCTGTAATATGCGCGTGGATCGACCCTCTGCTTGTCATAGAAATTAACCCACAGGTTGGCGCTGCCTTGAACGGCCTCCCGAACCTCTAGCCGAACTCCGCCGTGTCCCTCAGTATCGACGAGCAGCTTGTAGATGGCATCGATGTCGTCCGACAACTCATCAAAAATACCCTGGACCTCTTCCTTTCTCGCTGTAAGGGCATCTTCGTAGAGGCGCGTCGCGACGCCAACGCGTATGCTAGTCTCTTTGGCATCTGTCCTGGCTGTGGTCAGCTTTGCCCATATCTCTTGCGTCTGGACAATCCTCTGGCGCACGGAAAGAAGCCGTTGGGCCGCTTCTGCCGAAGGAAGCGAAGCAAGAATCTGGCGCAAGCGTTCGAGGTCTATAGCCAAGTTCCGGAGGGCGCGAGAGCCCTCGCGGATGGCGTCGTAGGGGTCTAGGATTCTCTCAACTATGAGCTCCCTCAGATCACCGGAGACGGCTTGGTGAGCATTATCGATGGTGGAGCGAACCTCGCGGAGGTTTTCGTCGCCCAGCCTTTGGTCTTCCTCCGCTAGCGAGGCGATCGCCCGCCCGGCTCTGGCGGCCGCCTCCTGCGCGGAACGGAGGGTCTGCCTCGCCCTGTCTAGCGCTTCTTGCGCTCGCCGTCGCAAATCGAGAACTTGTTGCATTGCCTCCAGCTGTCCTCGCGCATAGGCGACAACGCCGCTTGGATCAATCGGCTGTTCGCAGAGCGGGCACGTTTCTCGGCCTTCCTCCTGGATCCAGCGGATTCCTTGCTGTAAGACCGCCTCGTAGAACACGCGTGCCTCTTGAGCCTCACGCTCCCCCAGCGCTTCGACTGCGGTCACGAGTTGGCCGATGGTCAAGGAGGAAATCGACTCAATGAGCTCCCCTAGGGCTTTTTCCGCATTCGAGAGGCGTAATTGCCGTGTAAGGTCACCGAACCGGGCCAACTCAGCGTCGAGCCGGCCAATAGCCCCTTCCAGGTCACCAAGGTCGTCGATTCGAGGCTGTCCGACGTCCTTCAGAATCTGGTTGATAGCGCTAATGACCTCTACCTGAGTCGGTTCCTGCCCCAAATCCTGACCCCTCAGTTCACGGCGAAGGTCCGTCACAAGGCGGGCGACCTCCTGCCCGGATCGTTGAGCCTCACTTTCGGCTCTTTCCCGTGCTGCGCGTAAAGCATCTTCCATGGCCTCAATCCCGGACAGTGGCAAGAAAGGTCGAAGAAGGTCGTAACGCTCGCGTGGCTGACAGTCGATGAATGCCAAGACCTGAAGGCGCCTCAGGATGTAGAGGTTCTCCCGGGCCGATTCCACATAGTTTTGGATTTCAGTTGGTAGGCTTGGGAGAGCGGAATCCTGCGTGAAGGTCGAGGAAGCCGAGTCATCAAACGTCACCGCGATCCGAGGGGGGCTGTCCACGCTGCGGATGTGGGGCCCATGGCGGTCCGAGGACAACCCTTGCGCGCGACCATCTAGAGTCGAAACCCGTCCCGTAAACAATTTCTCCAATGCATCGACAAAAGAACTCTTGCCAGTACCGTTCTCACCAAAAAGCAGGAGGGACTTGCCGTCGAAGAGTAATGCAACATCCTTTCGAACGCCGCGGAACCCCCGGAGATCAAGTCTTCGAATTCTGGGCATGTTCCTTCACCCCTTGGGAAAGCGCCTCAAGAATAGCATCCGGGTCCTTCAAACGGCCCGACTGCCGGAGAACCTGGATGCGACGGACTACTTCGCGAGGTATAGATTCATCCGACTCCAGCTTTCGAAATAGCCTGTCCAGGATTCGCTCTTCAACGGTCAAGGCCTCACTCATGATGCTCACCTCTCAAGCCTTCCAATACGCTCACGTCGGTCCCGTTCATTCGCTGCTTCCGTAAGGCAGTGAGTCCTCTCGCACCCGCATCGGCTGGCGCATGGCGTCCACACTGAGCCAGTAATGGTCCACCTTCTTGACCTCATGCCAGGGGAGGCTGGCCGGGTCCTTGATAATCTGAAGATGTGGAGCAGGCATCCTGCCTGCTTCGAATGACAGGCTGGAAGCCTGTCCCACACTACAGTCGGTTACAACGTAAAGCCAGTAGCAGTCGCGCCGATCCTCGGCCACCCGCTTCTCGTTGGGAGTAAGGCCGATGGTCCCTGTGGATCCGCCGAGGCCCTTGACCTCGATGAGGCGCAATTCGCCACTTTGTGTGTCCAGGCTCGTCAGATCATACCCCAGATTCTGCTCGTGGATATCGGCCACGGCGCGCCCCTGAGATCTTTCGTACTCGATTGCCACCCGCATGGCGATGGCCTCGGTCTCGGCATCAGGGCGCAGACGCCGGACCTCGGGCTTCTCCCGCTCCGGATGCGGCAGGACGAGAACGCTGGCAATCCGTTCGACGGCCTGGAGGCTGAGGGAGCGCTGCCGCTCCAGCTCCTGCCGTCGCCGCTCGCGCCGCGTCATCAGGGCCGCATGGCGATCCTCAGCCTGCTTCAGGATGCCTGCTGCCCCTGCCTGCGCCGCGCGCGTCGCGCCTGCCTGTGCCGGCACGGCAGACAGGGCAGGCAGGCCTTCCACCCCACGCTCGGCCTCCTCGGCCAGCCGGCCGATCAGCCGATCCTCTCGCTCCAGAAGCTCCGTGAGTGAAAGCTCCACATGCGCCGCGATCCGATCTACCTCCGCCACGCGCTCTTGTCGGACCTCGTCGAGGAACGGGGTCAAGGCCTCCTGCGTCAGCCAATCCCTGGCCTCGGGAAGGTGGGCCACGGGTGGGAGCGTCTCGGCTGCCTTACCGGGACTGAAGTTGCCCAAGGCGCCCGGCTCCTGACGCTTGGGCTTTTGGCCTTCCGCTACCTCCACTGCGAAGAGGCGCTCGTGGATTACTTGCGCCAGGCCATCCACAACCCGCGCACGGTAGAAGTCCAGCCGGGCCGGGGCGGCGTGCTCCACGGAGTAGAAGCAGGCGCCCTGGGCCAGCACGTCCCGTGCGGTTTCGCAGACGTGGCGCCGGAGAGCCTCGAATAACGGGTGCCCGGGGGTCACCCATTCGAGGCTGTGTCGCTCGGCCGTCTCACGGTCTGTTGAAAGGCGAGGGTATTTGTTTGCGAGGGCGGCCAGCTTCCAGTCGGGAGCAGTTTCGTATTGGCGGAGGGTGGTGGGCGTGGTGCCGGGATCGAAGGTGTGAGGGAGGCTGGCAACAGTCTTCAACGTATAGCGGGCGTGGCCAGCCGCTTCGCGCAGGAACCGGGCGATGGTTTCCGGGACCACGCGGTGTTCCTGGGCACGCGCCCGCCGCTCGATCAACATATCCAGATTCAGCTTCTTGGCCGCCAGGCCTTCCAAAGCATTCTGACAGATGGCCCGGAACCGGTCCTCTTGCACATCGCGGAGCAGGCGGTCCTCCAGGTCTGCATCCCCCAACTCCCCGGCATAGTAGGCGCGGAGGATGCGCTCCATGTGGGCGGCCGGAAGGATCTCCCCTACCACATTGAAGACGGCATCGTCGTCCAACGCGTCCCGAATCTCCTGGAGCTTCTCCAGCAGCTTCTGGAGGACGCGCCCCTCGATGGTATTGGTAGCGACGAAGTTGAAGATGAGGCAGTCGTGGATCTGGCCGTACCGGTGGATACGGCCCATCCGCTGCTCCAGCCGGTTGGGGTTCCACGGGATGTCGTAGTTGAACAGGATGTGGCAGGACTGGAGATTGATCCCCTCCCCGGCCGCCTCGGTGGCGACGAGGATCTGGATCGCCCCGTCCTTGAACTGCTGCTCGGAATAGAGCCGGGTACCCGGCTCATCCCGCGAGCCCGCCTTCATGCCACCGTGGATGACGCCGACCCGGAAGCCCCAGTCCCGGAGCTTTCCGGGGACACCCTGGAGTTTGTTCCCCGCGAGATAGTCCAGGGTATCCCTGAACTCCGTGAAGATGAGAAGCCTCTGGTCCGGATCGTCCCTGCCTGCGCCGCGCTCACGCTCAGCGCGGCAGGCAGGTAAGAACCCCTCCTCGTGGAGCAAGTCCTTGAGCCGGGCGAGCTTCGCCTCCTGGCCAGCCTCCTCCACCTTCTTTGCCTGGTCGGCCAGCTCCTCGAGCCGCGCGATCTCTTCCTCGGCCTCGTGGCGGTTCTGGGCCAGGGTGATGGCGTCCAGCAGGGCCTCCAGGCGCTCTCGCTCGGCCTCTTCCATCTCCTCGATTTCCTCGGGGTCCGGAATCTCTGGCGGCGCCGTGCGGAGCAGCTCGTCAGCCCGGCGCAGCCCCTCCTGGAGGCGATGGGACCGGTTCTCCAACGAGCGATGCATGGCGTAGGTGCTGGAGGCCAAGCGGCGCTGGTACAGGGACATCAGGAAGCCCACGGCGCGGGCACGCGGATCGTCCCCCTGGGCGGCGGCCTTGGCACTTTGCTGTTTGACGAACCGCGTGACCTCCCGATACAGGGCGAACTCCTCCCCATCAATGCTGAAGTCCACCGTGTGGGGGATGCGCTTGGTGAAGATCTTCCGGGCGGCCCAGGTCCCGCCTGCCTGCCGCGCCGCGAGCCGTCCAGCTTCGTACTCTCTCTTGAGCCATTCGCGTCCGAACCCGGTCTTCAGTTGGTCTTCCCGTCCGACAGCCGCCTCGCGAGAGTCGAAGGTTTCCCAATGGATGATCTCCACCGGGCGGCGGGGAGCAGTCCAACTGGCCTTGCCTGTCTTGTGCTCTTCGAGCCGTCGCGGGATGTTGTCTGTCTGCCCAATATAGAATGAGCCATCCGAGCACTGAAGCACGTAGATGAAAAACTTTCCGGGGCGCGGCGCAGGCAGGTCGGCCTGGCGCTCCGGGAAATAGACCATGGCCTCCTTGGTGCGGCGCAGGTAGAACGGCGCCCGCCGCTGCTCCATGGCCTGGCGGATGGAGCGGACGTCCGCGTAGGCGTCCTCATCCAGGAGCTGGAGGAAGAGGCTGAAGTTGGTCGGGTCTCCCTTGTGCGGCGTCGCCGTGAGCATCAGGAAGTGGTCTGAGGATTCCCGCAGCAGCTCGCCCAGGGCATACCGGGCAGTCTTCTTCGCCGGGGGCGTCCAGGACATGCGGTGGGCCTCGTCCACGATCACCAGATCCCAATGCACCTGCTTGAGGCCCGGGAGGATGGTGGTGCGCTTGGCCAGATCCAGGGAGGTCAGGATCTGCTTTTGTTCCATCCATTGGTTGATCCCAAACTGGTCCCGGATGTCGTCGCCTTTGAGGACGATGAATTTCTCGTCGAACTTCTCCTTCAACTCCCGCTGCCACTGGAACATCAGGTTCGCCGGGCAGACAATCAGAATGCGCTCGGCCAGGCCCCGAAGTTTCAGTTCCCGGATGAGGAGCCCGGCCATGATGGTCTTGCCGGCGCCGGCATCGTCGGCCAGGAGGAAGCGGACACGGGCCACCTTGAGGAGGGAGTCGTATACCGCTTCAAGTTGATGCGGAAGGGGATCTACGCGCGAAATGGACAGGCCGAAATAGGGGTCGAACTCGTACGCGATGCCCAGGGTGTAGGCCTGGAGTCCGAGGCGGAGGAGCGCGCCGTCACCTGAGTAGGTATAGGCGGCAGCCTGGATGTGGAGAGTCTTGATGTCCTGAGAGGTGAGAGTGACGCTGCGGAAGCGTTCCGTCTGGACGCCGACCAGGCCCAGGACCCACGTATCGTTTCCCCCCTGGCGGATGGTCTCGACCCGCATGGGTTCGTTAAAGAGCGGGCCGCTCAGGACCTGACCGGGCTCAACCATGGCAGGAATCAACCTCAGACGGGGACGGCCACAATGGAAAGAATCTAGTCCATACCGAACGCCAGAGTCAACGAATACCTGACGCCCCCTCATCCCTTCCTTCTCCCCCTGGGGGAGAAGGAAGGGATGAGGGGTGCAGGAGGCGCAGGAATCCGATGTGAGAATACGTCACCGTAATTGCGGCCAGGAGCACTCAGCCGGGGAAGGGCGTGAAGCGGAAGGCGGCGATCAGGAGGATCACGAAGGCCGATGCCAGCGCCACCTCGGACCAGCCCAGACGGCGCAGATCGAGCCGCGCCTCTTCCCGGTTGAGGCCCGCTGCAGCGCGCCACAAGGCGGGAGCAAAGGCCAGGAGGACTGGCCAGGGAATGACACGTACCAGGAAGAGCGCAGGGACCACCACGAGCAGGAGTGCGTGATAGAGCACGCAGGGCCACCGTGCGGGATTGGACGCGGCGATCGTCCCTTTTCGCTGCGCGACCATTCCATGCACCCGCATCCGGACGTAGAAGACGCCGCTAGCGAAGAAGAGGAAGAGCAGCAGCCACAGCACGGCACCGATCGGCCGGACCTCCTCGACCGCCACGGCGTGGGCGACCGCCCCTACCATGCTCAGTCCTGCCGCACCCACGAGTTCCCCGATCAGGGTCCGGTCATCCCGTTCCCGGATCAGGAACGCCCGCAACACCAGGAAGAAGGCCGCTCCCATGCCGAATGGGAGGAGGAAGGTCATCCGAAAGACCACTACAAGGGGCGCAAGGGCAGCCGCAGCGGCCGCCCCGTACAGAAGGAACCAGGTGAGGGCGTGCCGCTGTCGCTCCTTCTGGGCCTCGCCGGCGGTTGACCGTGCCAGGATGGCAAGCGAGCCATTCGCGAAAGTGGCTGCCGTGATGCCCACTTTGCGGGAGTTCGCGCCATACGGCGATGCCGGGTACCCAGCCCTATGGCTGGGTCCGGGCGCCCGGGTAGCCGACCGCTAGGTTGGGTGACGGCGGGCCCGGCGCTCGGAGGGGTGCCCTCGGAGGCATCGCACGCGGACCTCTGCAAGTTAGTACTAAGACCTCCTGTGGGGGCCTGCGCGACTTCGATTAGGACTTCGTGGCCTTGGCCCGCTTGGAGGCACGCTTGGCCACGCGCAGGCCGACCTTCACGCCGTGACGCAGGGCCTTGGCCTCAATGGTGGCGCGCCGGAGGGCCTCCCGGCTCTTGGCGACGACCGACGGCGGCGGCACTTCCACCTCGGCCAGGCGGCCCTTGATCTGTTCCAGGAACGTCTGCCCGGCTGCCACCGCGCGCTCTAGTCCCTCGAGAGCGACCCGCCCGGCGCCCCGTACCACCTCGGCCTCACGTTCCACGTCGGCCAGCAACTTCCCGAGTTTCTCCTGCGCCTCCCCGGTGGCGCGCTCGGCCCTTCCCCGCAGGATCATGAGCTGCCCCTCGAGGCGCTTCACGTGTCCTTCGTATTCCCGCAGCTTGCCCAGCACCTGACGCCGAAATCCGCGCATCTCCAAGGTCGCCATGTCTGCCTCCCCTGTCACGCCTTGCCCGGTCCAGTTACGGGATCTCCCCCGTCAGGACAATGCTCACCTGCCCTGTGCGGTTCGCACGCTCGTACCCGAGAAGGAACTGGCGCATCACCTCGCCGCTCCCCCCGCTCCCCCCAATGGTCATCGGCTGCCCGCTCTGCACCACGACCTCCGTGGAGGCCTCCACCAGCTCGATCGCCCCAGTCCCGTCGTCGCTCTTGTAGGAGATCTGAGGCGTGATCCTCAGGCGGATCCGCTTGTTCGGAAGGATGGTGGGCCGCACGACGAAGGCCGTTCCGACCTGCTGGAAGATCACGGCCGTCGTGATGTAGTTATGGGCGAGGGCGTACTGCTGGAACCAGACGACTTCGGGGACCTGTTCGGCCACCGTGAGGCGGCCCTCGCCTCCATCCTGGATGAGCAGGAACGATCCCACGCTCCGCCGGACGGTCCGCTGCGATTCTTGGATCTGGACCCGGGCCGATCCGGTCACACCCTGGGGATCTATCTGGACGATCGTCCCGCCCGGACCGGTGCCTTGGACCGAGACGCCGCCCTGGCTGTTCTGGCTCACCTGGCGGAATTCCACCGTCACCTTCACGTGGCCGGGCGGAGGCGGGATCAGGCTTGTCTGGGCGCCCGCCCAGACTCCCGCGACGAGAAGCCAAGAGGCAATCAGCCCCGCTGCTGCGTGTCGCATTCCAAGCTCATTCTGCGGGAGGAATCAGCAGGATGCAAATGCGAGGATAGGGCCAGGGGTGCGCGTTGTCAACTCGCCACGGGCCCGCAAAAGCACAGCCACTAGGATGCTTGACGGCTTGGAGGCTGGGAGGCAAGACCTCTTCACGGCTTCCCAGCCTTCCAGCCTCCCAGCTTCCCAGCGTGTTGAACTCATGAGAGCCCAACTATCCCTGGAATCTCATCCAGCCGGATGACACGAGCTTGACAGAATGGCGTGCGACTTGAAACAATGCCGCGCATGAGCCAACGCCGCGCGCGGGCTACAGCTATGACTGCCTGCGCCACCCACTTCCTCCACGACGGCCTCTCCGACCTGCTCTACGTCATGTTCCCCGTCTGGGCGCGAGAGTTCTCGCTCTCCTTCGCCCAGGTCGGACTCCTGAAGACGAGCTATTCCGGGGCGATGTCCCTCCTCCAAATTCCGGCCGGCTTCCTGGCCGAGCGATGGGGTGAGGCACGCCTGCTGGCCGCAGGAACCTTCATTTGTGCTCTAGGCTTTCTCGCCCTCGGGACGGCGACCCGCTTCGAGTGGCTCCTCCTGTTCCTGCTGATTGCCGGGTTGGGATCGTCCGTCCAACATCCGCTGTCTTCATCACTGGTTTCCCGAGCGTACGACGAAGGGCCCCGCCGGATGGCATTGGGGACATACAACTTCTCCGGTGACCTGGGAAAGATGACGCTGCCGGCCACCGTGGCCCTGCTCACCGCCTGGGTGGGATGGCGCTGGGCGACCCGGGACGTCGG
>Ga0315274_10011470_pt1 | contig 12707 bp, 12 predicted proteins | sample YL17G02_20_MG_FD_203700 | JGI IMG/M metagenome (GOLD analysis project Ga0315274, IMG submission 203700) | Sediment microbial communities from Yellowstone Lake, YNP, Wyoming, USA - YL17G02_20 | ecosystem: Environmental > Aquatic > Freshwater > Lake > Sediment | place: USA: Wyoming | collected... | reverse complement strand
AGAAGCACAACCCACTGCCATTAACAGACTAAGAATAAATATGAAGAAAACTTTTGTTTTCATGATTTTTCTCCTTTTTTATCATATACAACGACATAAGTATAATTACACGTAAATCCTCAACCGGCTTATTATATCAGCCCTGAAGGGCTGAGTTACACATCATTAACAACATGTAACTCAAGGCTTTAGCCTTGATTAAGAGGTTTCTTGTAGGGCAACCATTTATGGTTGCTTCTTTAAAGGCAAGGCTAAAGCCTTGCGCTACGCTTTTGCTCTGTTTCATTTTTACCGTCACCTCTCTTCGACGGTTAATCGAACTGGGCTTTGAGATAAAAGAAGAGTCCTTTTTTTATCTCCCTTCCCCAAAATCACCCGATCATTTTTTATCTCCAAAATCCTTTCATCAAGAATCGAATCCCCCACAGTCACAATATGTCTACCAATTGAGGCCAATCGAACACGATCACTGACCAAGATCGCGGTGACCTTTAGAGGAATGTCCATGGGTTTGATTTCCGTCGTTAAAGTTGCTCCTGATGAAGCTGGTCCCTTGGTTACAGAATTCGTATCGCTTTTGGAGAGGAGATGGATACCTGGTGGGAGAACGAATGGATCCCTTCCGCTTTCTCGAGAGATGCTCATCTTTCCGATCGGTTGTCCGTAAACCGTTGTCGGTCCGAACTGAGCTATGCTCAATAGAATAAGAATAGTAGTAAAAGTCCTAACAATACATAACGACTCAGGTCTTATATAGTCTGTCATTCCGGACTTGATTAAGCCTGCCTTAGCCTGTCCCGTGCTTGACACGGGATACTTGATACGGGGGAATCCAGTTCTTTCCCTCTGGGCCGGAGGCAATCTGGATTCACGCTGGAGTTTACCCCGTACTGGATACGGGGCGGGAATGACGCTCTTGGCTGTGGAGAGTGTCTCTGTGTACAAAATAAACTTTTGAGATTGTTTCATTAAAATTCCTTCCTTGTAAAATCCCTCCCGACCTCCCTTTTCCAAAGGGAGGAGAAAAGCCTCCCCCTTTTGACAAAGGGGGATGAAGGGGGATTAGATCAGTTTTTTCAAAGCGCTAAAATACCACCTTTCTTCAAAATTTCATTCATAGCGATATGATGTGCATACTCAACCCCATAGTTACCTTTAAAGATGGCTGTACCTCTTCGGTTCTCTCTATCTGAAGGCTATCAACGTTGACAAGAAAGGGAAGTTTCTCAATTTCCTTCAGATAAGTCCCCAGTTTGGTAAAGTTAGAATGGAGCACCATCTGAATGGTAACCTTCCTGTATTTAAAAGCAGATTCTTTCTTCCCTTCTGGAAGAGAAAGTCTCTCTTCGAGAGGGGTGAGTGAGATAATCTTCATCGGGAGGGCATTGCTCTCTCTGGCCAGGTGTCTCAAGAAAACCCTAAATTCTTCACCTTTGAGCGTCCGCTCACTTAAAGCCTTGAGTTCCCCTTCCAGACGGGTGACCTCAGCCTCCACTGTTTCCACTCCTTTTGTCAATAGGAGGAATTGTTCCATTTTTTGATCGGCTGCCTTAATTTCCTCTTTGAACTGTAAGATCTTCCGACTCTGGGGAGTATAATAGAACCGATCGAAGCCCCAAATCGCAATAGCGATGATGACAAAGATAAGTAATATTTTTTCTTTACTTTTTAACTGCATTGGTTAAGGCCTTTCTTCTTTTGGGAGCCCACAGAGGGGCTCCCCTACTGTAGTGGTGGCCCTCTGTGGCCACCTATTTTATGGCTAATTCCCCCTCCTGTGCCCCCCTTTACTAAAGGGGGGTTGGAGGGATTATCAAGATTAATGTCGCAGATAATCTCAAACCCTGCTCCGGGCCGATTATATAATTTGTTTTCACCCGCTGACAACAGTTTTGCATTTTTAAATAATGTAGATTTCTCAAGACCTTCGATGATCTGAGCCAATGCCGTGAGACAATGGATATCACTGCCGAAACCAATGCCTGTGATATGGAGTTCCATCCCTTGATCCTGTTGAGATTCTCCCTCTTTGGGTTTTGAGGCTTGAACCTCCTTTTTTAAAGGTTTTGCCTTGGCTTGGACTGAAAGAAGTGTCAATGTGACATTGTCTGGCATCATACGGCTGATTTCTCTCAATATTTCTCCGTATGGCACCGAGACCATCACCGACGATGGGAATAGAGAAAGCTCCTGTTTAACCTTCCTCTCGTTCTCTTTTAAGAGAGAAAGTTTTGCCTGAAGCATTTCGATATTTGTCACCTTTGCCATCTTTGCATCCCGTTCTTTTTTAATTGAGGCCACTTGTCCGCTCATATTCCAAATGATCAATGAAAAAGTCAGGAGAGCGATCAAAGGAGCCAAGACAGGAATAGATTTTACAATTCGAGCCTTGGTTAAAATGGGTTCCTTGGCGGGGAGGAATTCAATCCGTTTGGGTTGGGGGAGAGCAACTCCTGCCGCGACCGTAAATCGTGAACCCATCTGATCCAACATTTGAACATCGATCGTCTTTGCATCGAACAGCATTCCTTTCAAAGGATTAAAATGGTCAACGGGTAATCGAAGCTCATTTCCCAGATAGGAAGAAATATTCTTTAAATGGGCGCCTCCACCGGTCAGAAGGACCCTATCAATTCGATCCACGTTAAATTGATTTTTATAGTAATCCAAGGAACGACCTATCTCTGCTGCCATCCTCTCGAGTACAGGCCTCACGTGGGAAGTTATCCAGAATAAGTTGATCGATCCATCCTGAGGTCTGAGTTCATCGAAGGGGCGAAAGACATCCACTGTTTTTTCATAAGGACCTTCCGAAGGAACTCCCATCTCCGGCTTTATTCTCTCAGCTCTTTTATAAAGGATTTCAGGCTCATCCTCATTGCCAATTCCCTCCATAATGGCTCGGGTGATATCGGCTCCAGCTGGGGTGACCTCTCGGGAGAATTGCAAAATCCCATCCTTGAAAAGGTGAATGCCTGTTTTATCTGCCCCAAGGTCGATCAAGGCGACTTCCCCTTCTTCTTTAACTTCACCCCAGGTCAGAAAGGCATTCCAGAGGGCAAAGGGTCCCACATCGAGATGAACGGGTTGAAGCCCTGCTCCTTCGGCGATGGAGAGAGTCCGGTCGATGAGGTGATATGGACAGGCGACAACGATCAGATCCAATTTCTTCACGCCCTCTTCGACAAATTCACCAAGGATATGAAAATCGATTTGGGCTGTTTCAACGGGGAAGGGAAGATGGCCTTTGATCTCCCAACGGACAGCCTCCTTCAATTCGGCTTTGGGCATAAAGGGGACTCTGATTCGTTGGATATTGACTCCAGAACCAGAGACAGTCAGCCTCACATTCCCGGGTTTAATTCCAACCTCCCTCAGAAGAGCCTTGACGACTTCAGAGAGGTAAGATGCATTCTCTCGGTCACTTCCTGGGGGGATTTCTTTTATCCCCACCCGGGTGAGGAAAGGCCCCGTGCTGGTCATCTTAAGGCCAATCAATTTAATGGAATGAGAACCAATGTCTAAGCCGATCGTTTCTGACATATATAACTCCTTAAGGAGCCCCTGCCTCAATTTTCCTCGCCCCCTACGCTATAAAAAGAAGAAGGAGCACTCTGGTTGTGGTACTCGGTATGGATCCAATCGGCGGATCGCGAACCGCTGGATGTATTACTTGCCGAGACGCGGACTTCGTCGATGAGCCCCAGGAAATGTTCGGTCAAGTCGGCCGCGCCGAGGGGGTCGCCGCCGATGCCCGATGGCTGCCCAGCGGTGGTGACCGTGGTGCTGGTCCCGGAGCCATCTGCGCTACCGTTCAAGTAGAACGAGGTCGTCGTCGCGGTGCGGGTGATGGTGACGTAATTCCACGCGTTGAGCGTCACCGCCGTGTTGCTTTGCCGTAACACCGAGTCGTTGGTCCAGTTCTCGATGCGGCCGTCTGCCCCCGCCTCCTGTACGGTGAGGCCCAAAGATGCGCGGTATGTGCCGTAGGAGTAGATGATCGGCCACTTCAGGCCAGTGTAGCTCGTCGGCCTGACCCAGGCGGACATCGTCCAGTTGCTGTAGGTGGTGAGGTCCAACGAGGCGGCGGCGATAGTCAGCCGATCGGGGTAGGAAAACGTCAAGGCGCCGCCGATCTGCCCGGTGGACGCCACCGGACTGTCCACTTGCACGCCGGTATTCCCGTTGGACGTCGAGTCCGCAGCGTTGACACCGGTGCCCTGGTTCAGGTGCCAGACGCCCTTATAGTTAGAATCCCAAACCTGAGTTGGGTTCTGGGTGGAGGAGGTGATGCAGCTATTGCCATAGTACATATAAATGATCGTGCCATTATTGATGGAGGGGACTTGCACCCATGCAACGAGCTCCCCGGTGCTTGCGGTATACTTCTCAATCTGATGGGCTAACCTACAGGGCGCGGTCCCGGCCCCCCCGCAAGTGGTGTCGTCCAGAGCTTCGAAGACAAGGTCCCAAGGATCATTGGTCGCCACATTGTAGCTGGCAATATGTCCACCGTTTGCGACGGTTGCGAGATTAGCGTCTGTCCTACTTACGAGCATGGGAAAATTAGTAAGGGGACCATTAATTACCTGCACCGCCTGTACCGTAATGGGCTTCCGGTAGGTGAAGTAGTACAAGAAACTGGTAAAATTGGAGAAAACAATCTGCCTTCTTTGAGTGCCGATGGGGACTTCTCCAGAAGAAGTAAGGGTGTCAGTGGTGTTATTATAATTTATGGTGAACCTTCCGGCGCCAAGGTTTCTCTGGTAAACTGCCCCGCCATTCAGTCCAAGGAGTTGCGTAGGAGTTGTCCAACCTTGATTCTTGGCATAGCTGACAGCAAATTCAACGCCGGATTGAGCGAGGAAGAAGGCTTGATTGGATTGTATAGGAAAAAGCACGGATTTCTGTTTTGTGGGGATCAAATAAGAGAAGACATAACCGATTGAAACCATCAACATCATGGCAATGACCAGGAAGAGGACGGAAAGACCTCTGGCGTTATATAAAATCCCTCCCAACCGTTCGGCTGAGGGCTCACGACGAAGCCTCCCTTTGAATTTCGATTGTGTCATTCCCGTGAAAACGGGAATCCAGTTGTGGTTCTTGAAAAAGGATATGGATTCCTGCTTTCGCAGGAATGACAAGCTATGTAGGGGAGCCCCTCTGTGGGCTCCCGAATTGGGGAACCCTTTTGTTAATGGGCGGCCGCAGAGGGCCGCCCCTACTGCATTTGAACCCCTGTTTTTCATGGACTTCTATCCTCCATCCATTTTTGGTAGAGGTTCTTATAATTTAGATTCTTTGCAAGGTTTTTGGGATAGACCTTTGTTTGCAAGGCCACATTCTCGCCGCTTGTCAATTGAAGTGTCAATTGAAGCTGGATCTCGTTTGTTGCATTCGTCACAGCAAATGCAGAGACATTTGAAGCCAACGTACTTGTAACGACAGGTGAAGCCTTAACCTTTTCGAGAGTGCTCGCGCCTGCGTTTCTTTGAAAAACGAGGGTTTCCCCTGCAATATCCTGGGTGGTTGCGTTGTTTCTTACAAAAGTGATTGAACTGGCTGTGACTCCTGTGATGCTCCGCGCATCCCGGATATCTCTACACATCCTCTCCAGGGCCAATTTTCCCTCATCAAAAAGCGTCTTCTGGTTGACCGTCATTGTATAGACTCTCAGACTGCTAACCAAGAAGTTGATGCTAATAGCCGCGACAATCGACAAAATCACAATCACAACGATAATTTCAATCAAGGTGAAACCCCTTTGAAGTTCGGAGTTCGGAGTTCGGAGTTCGGAGTTCGCCTGCCTGCACGAAGCGTTCCGGCGAAGGCAGGTAGTTCGAAGCCCCTCACAATTACCTTTTAAAGATTTAATTAATTCTTTCACCATGTTCTCTGAACTCCTGTACGGAACGGTTTCAAACCGTTCCCTACCGAACTCATCGTTTCGCCTTATGAATATGGAAAATTCGTCACCACCGAGTCACCACCGAGTAAATCTCATACGTATCATTCATCGGATCTCTCACACGAACGATAATCCTTTTATATCCTCGATCAGTTACGAGATCGGGGGTTAGGAAATCACTGTCTACATAATATATCGACCATTGCCATGTATAGCCCGAAATGGGCGCGGCTGCATAGGCTGTTAAGGCAGTGGGGGTTAGAGCTGCATTACAGTAATTATATTTCATGAACTCCTCCATCTGCTGATGGGCGAGATACATCGCTGTCGTTGCCATTTCCGGCTTTCCACTCCCTTTTACACCTGTTACAAAGGGAACGATGATGGCAGGCAGAAGAATTCCTGCCATGACAATCAGGATAAGAATCTCAATGAGTGTAAAACCTTTTTTATTCATATTTTGAACTATTTTATCGTCATTCCTGTGAAAACAGGAATCCAGTTCTTTACTTACAGTAACGTAGGGGAGCTCCTCTGTGGGCTCCCTTGATGGGTGGCCACGGAGGGCCACCCCTACGACTGGTTACTCCGAACTATCATAGTATTCATCTTCAATCTCCGAACTCCGAACTCATTACTCCGAACTGTTACGATATATTCACCTTTCCTGTATAATTCACAACAGTAATCGTTTTTGACGCTCCACCTCCAGAGACGGTCAACGATCCTCCTCCACCTGCTGTTGGCTCCCCCAGAGAATTAAAAGTGATTGTGATGGTGGTGCCGATCGTTGCTCCTGATGGGAGTTGACCAGAAGAATCCAGCGTGCTCGTAGGACTGAATGTATAGACCGATGATCCTGAAGTGAAGATCACACTCTTTGAGACACGATTGGCCATCGCAAATTCCTGGGCATATCGAATGTCAGAAGCCACAATATAGGCCGCTCCATCCACTGAAGCAGTGGTAGAGATGGTGAAATCAATTCTGGGTACTACAGTAGCGGCCAGAATTCCGATGATAACCATCACAAGGATTACCTCGATAAGAGTAAATCCTTGTGATTGCGGAATGCGGAATGCGGTCGGTACGACCGCCCGTACCGTGGCGGAATGCGGATTCTTGAACCTATCAAAAAGAGAATTCGGAATTTTTATTCTGCATTCTGCATTCTGCATTCTGCATTCCCTTAACATTATCAATGTCTCCGCTCATCCTCTAAAAAGTTTGGCCATATTCCACCAGGGGAGGAAAACAGCCAATGCAAGGAAAAGAACGACTACTCCCAGAAAGAGTGTCAAAAATGGCTCAATATAAGTAGACATTTTTTTTATCAAGTTGTCCACTTCGATGTCGTAATATTCCGTTATTCTCATCAACATCGATTCTAATGTTCCCGAAGATTCGCCAACTGAAACCATCTGAAGGACGAGAGGAGTAAACCTTCCAGTCTCCCTCATGGCATCTGCGAGACTTCTTCCCTCTCTCACGTTGCGGCTGATTTCTTCGATGGATTGGGAAAGAATAATATTGTTGATCGTGGTAGAAGTGATTTCAAGGGTCTGAAGGATCGGAATTCCACTTCGATTCAACATGACGAAGGTATAAGCAAACCGAGAGAGAGCAATCTTTAAGAAGATGGGGCCAAAAACAGGGATTCTCAATTTTAGGCTATCCCAAAAGTATCTCCCACTTTCTGTACGGAGATAACGTCTAAGAAGGATTGGAATTCCAAAAACCAGTATTAGAACAAGATACCAATAATTTTGAAACACAGTATTAATCCCGATCATTATACGGGTTGGTAAGGGCAGGGGAGTCTTAAATTGAGCAAAGATTTGAGCAAACCTTGGAATAACAAAAGTCAACAAAACAGCAAATGCCACAGTCAATGAAAGAATCACGATCTTAGGATAACGGGTTGCTTCCTTCACCCTTTGTTGGGTTCTGATTTCCCTGTCTGAAAGGGTGATGAATCGATCCAGTGACTCACCCAGCATACCAGAGGTTTCCCCCGCTCGAACCATATTGACATAGATTGATGAAAAGGCTTCAGGATATTTTGACATGGCCGCGTGAAGGGTGCTTCCGCCTTCGATTTGTTTGCGAACCCCTTCGAGAATTTTTTTAAATTTTTTGTTTTTTACTTGTTCTATAATACTCTCCAATCCTGTCAGGAAAGGCAGCCCTGCCTTATAGAGCGTTGAGAGTTGTTGGCTAAACACGAGAACTTCCTCTAATGTGACCCTTTGAAAACGTTCCCATACGTCTGAAAGGGTGAGGGAAGCGGTTTCTTCCATCTTTTCAACAGAAATTGGAAGGTATCCAAGAGTGTAGAGTTGATCTCCTGCCATCTGAACATTAGGGGCATCGATCGTCCCAGCAATCGATTTACCAGATTTGTCTCGCACTCGATATTTAAAGATGGCCATGGATTAATCCTTCCAAATCCCCTCTCACCCCCCTTTACTAAAGGGGGGAAGGGGGGATTATGACTCATGACTATTTATTCAGAGTAATGTAGGGGAGCCCCTCTGTGGGCTCCCTTGATGGGTGGCCACGGAGGACCACCCCTACAAGATTCTCAAAATCAAATTTTTCATTATTCATTTTAGACTCTCCGAACTCCCCGCCTGCCAAAGTACCTGTACGGCGGGCAGGCGAACTCATTACTCCGAACTATTTGTTCAGATACACCTTCACTTTTTTCATTAACTCATCAATATCGAAAGGTTTGGTGATATACTCATTGGCCCCTGTTTCCTTTCCAAGGAGTTTGTCTTTTATCTGAGTCTTGGCCGTCAGCATCAGAATGGGAATATGCTTGTACCTTTCATCAAATTTTAATAGACGACATACCTTGTACCCATCCAATTTTGGTAACATGAGATCGAGGAGGATCAGGTCAGGATTCTCCTTCCGAGCCTGATTTAAGGCATCCTCCCCATTGTAAGAGACCAGGACATTGAACCCCTCCATCTCCAATGGGAAACGGATGGTCTCCACCAAATCGGCTTCATCATCTACGACTAAGATCTTCTTTTGGCTCATTTTTACCCCCTTAAACGTTCTTGTGCTATCCTGAAAAGTTCTTTTTCTGAAAGAGCTTCTTCAGGGTAAGTGGCTGTCCCCACTTTGATGACCGGCGGGGGATCGAAATCCTTCGTAAGAATTTTTAGGACTTTCTCCTCAATCCTTTGTTGGATTATTTGAACACCTTTTAGATCTGCTTCACATATGGCAGCCAATAGTTTTTCATGCTCCCGTCTCAACGTAATATCCGAGTTTCTCCAAAGGCATTGCTTCACCTTTTCTTCCAATTGGTCTAATAGGGCATCTTTCACTTCAGCTCTTTCATCCATTACCTCAATCAGAAAGAGGGTGAGAGGAGAACTGTTCTTCTGGGCGCGTCGAAACTCCCTGTCCAGAATGAATCGGAAATGGATGTCCCTCTTCTCTCCTTTTGACATAGGCAATGTGAAGGTGAAGGTGCTCCCTTTTCCAAACTCACTCTCTACCCATATCTTTCCGTACTGGACTTCCACTAATCCTTTTGTAATGGCGAGACCCAATCCTGTTCCGGTAATAGACCGGCGGAGGGAGTCTTCCACCTGGTGAAATTTTTCAAAGATTCTATCCAGTTGATCCTTCGGTATCCCAATGCCTGAATCTTTGACCGAGATAGCCACCATGTCCATGTTTCCCCCATTTTCAAAGGGATTGGCCGAGAAAGAAATTTCTCCTCCTTCCGGGGTAAACTTGAGTGCGTTTCCCAAAAGGTTCGTCAGGATCTGTTCAACCTTCTCCCGATCTCCATAGACAGAAGGAAGTTCCTCCGCGATCTTCATTTTGAGTTGGATGGATTTTCCATCTGCCTGAGGTTTGAGTGAGGAAAGGATGAATTCAATGGAACTTCTGAGATCCAGTTCCTCAAATTTTAAGACGATTTTTCCAGACTCAATCCTGGAAAGGTCCAAAAGGCTATTTAAGATACTCGTGAGGCGATTAATGTTTCTATCCGCCATGGAGAGAAATTTTGCCTGATTTTCGTTGATCTCGCCTGTCTTCCCTTGCAACATCAACTGAACCGCATTCTTAATGGCAGCAAGTGGAGTTCTTAACTCATGGGAGGCCACTGAGACGAATTCGGATTTCATTTCATCGATCTTCTTCAATTCTTGATTTGCTTTCTCCAATTCAGCGGCATAGTCTTTAAGGCTAATAAAACGTTGCCTTTCCTCCAATACCTTGCGAAGTCGGAGCATCAGTTCGTCCAGATTGATTGGTTTTGTGAGATAATCACTTGCTCCTCGTTTCATCGCTTCCAAGGCGGAGTCAATGGATCCATGGCCGGTCAACAGAACCATGAGCGTTTCGGGTTTGAACTTGGCGATTTCAGCAATTAATTGAAGACCGTCCATCTTCGGCATTTTCATGTCCGTCAAAACGAGGTCAAAATTCTCTTTCTCAATTTTTTTCAGGGCTTCTTCTCCATTCCCGGCCAGTTCTATAGAAAAACCACCTAATTGAGTTAGGGCTTCGTAAAGGAAGTCCCTGATTGGTTTTTCATCATCAACGACTAAGATCCTGTTTCCCATTTCTTATTCCTTCCCCTCCGTAGAGGGATTTTCTCTTAATGAAAGCCATTCATCTAAAGCGTCCTTCTTAAATCTCCAACTCCCACCAACCTTACGGCCCGGAATCTCTCTATTTTTAACCAGGCGGTAAATGGTTCGAACATGGATGCTCAAATATTCGGCTGCCTCACGAGGCGTCAGAATTTCTTTCATCCGCATTTCGGAAATCGGAAATCGGAAATCGGAATATTTATTCATTTTTGCCTCTCCTTGTTGCATTCAGTTATTAGTTCGGAGTTCGTAGTTTGGAGTTCGGAGTTTAACCAGTCCATTTTTAAAGCTTTGATTAATTCGTGTCCCATTTTTAGTAATTCCTTCCTTTACTCCGAACTCCGAACTCATCACTCCGAACTTATTTATCAAGCACCTCACGCACCTTTCGTGCCAAGGTGGATGGTGAAAGGGGCTTTGCAATGAAATCAACATCGGGATCGAGTAGCCCCTGGTAGATGATGGTACTGTCTGGGTAGCCTGAAGTAAAAAGTATTTTGGTATTCGGTCGCATGGTTTTAAGCCGTTCGGCCAACTCTCTACCACCCATCTGAGGCATCACCACATCTGTAAATAGGAGATGAATCTCTTCTGCAGCGTGATCTCGGACGACATTCATTGCCTCGCTACCATTCGACGCTTCTAACACGGTGTATCCTTGCTCACGCAGAACGTGGGCAGTCAGATTCCGCACCGACGCTTCATCTTCCACTAAAAGGATTGTTTCGTCCCCCTTTGGCAGATAACCAATTTCATCTCGTGGTGGTGGGGAAATAGCCACTGCCTCGATCATCGGCAGATAAATCTTGAACGTTGTTCCCTTATTAAGTTCACTGTAAACTAAAATGTAGCCCTTGCTTTCTTTAATGATGCCATGAACAGTTGAAAGGCCAAGACCTGTTCCCCCGCTCTTTTCCTTGGTGGTAAAAAAGGGTTCAAAGATCCGCTCCCTTATATCTGGCTGCATCCCACACCCCGTATCACTCACGGCCACCATGACATAATTGCCGGGGGATATATCGGCGTGGCGGTAAATATAATTCGAGTCAAACGAGACATTGGACATCTCGAGGATGAGTTTACCCCCATTGGGCATGGCATCACGAGCGTTAATCGCAAGATTGACAAGGACCTGCTCAAATTGGGAAGGATCTACTTTGACCGAACGTAAATCCGATGCCGGTACCGTTATTAGATCAATGTGTTCACCGATGATGCGGCGAAGCATCTTGTCCATATCGATCAGGACATTATTGAGGTTGATCACCTGGGACTTTAGAGGCTGACGCCGAGAAAAGGTCAATAGTTGGCGAATGAGAGTTGCAGCACGTTCGGCGGCCTTCTCTATTTCTGAAAGATAATTGCGCATTGGATCGCTGGAAGAGAGCCCACGTATCGCAAGTTGTGAATATCCTACAATCGGTGTAAGAAGGTTGTTGAAGTCGTGGGCGATCCCTCCGGCTAATCGGCCAATAGCTTCCATCTTCTGAGACTGACGAAGCTGGTCTTCAAGAGCCGCCTTCTCTTTTTCTGCCCGTTTACTCTCAGTGATATCATTCACAACGGCCACTGCATAGCTGGATATCTCTTCATCTTTTGCATATTTTTGAGGTGAGATCGGTCGAACCTGAAAATGGAGATAACGTTTAATGATTTTGTCTTCGACCTCAAAGTCAGCAGGTTTTCCTTGGGCTATTCTCTCCCACACCTCTGGCCAGAAGTTTTTCATATAACAAGCTGGATCTGTGCAATTAGGATGAAAAAGGTCGTGTATCTTCTTTCCCTTGATATTTTTGACATCTCCGAGGTTCCACTTCTCAACCATCCGATTCGTACGGAGGATGTACCCACAATTGTCAAGCAGGCAAATGAGCTGAGCAAGCGAATCAGTTGTGGACTCCCACTCCCGCTTTGCTGTACCGATCAATTTTAAACTCTCCTTGAGCTCCTCTTCTGCCCAAGTTCGCTCTTCTATTTCTTTCTTGAGTTGCTCGTTTAGTACAAGGAGTTCGGTGGTACGATCTTTGACCTTTTTCTCCAGTTCATCATGAGCATTTTGAAGTATCTCTTCGGCTTGCTTGCGTTCAGTGATATCACGCAAGACAATCAGTCGACCAGTGAGGAGATCATTTTTATCACGCAATGGGGATATACTCAGATCAAAATAA
>Ga0315274_10011469_pt1 | contig 12708 bp, 15 predicted proteins | sample YL17G02_20_MG_FD_203700 | JGI IMG/M metagenome (GOLD analysis project Ga0315274, IMG submission 203700) | Sediment microbial communities from Yellowstone Lake, YNP, Wyoming, USA - YL17G02_20 | ecosystem: Environmental > Aquatic > Freshwater > Lake > Sediment | place: USA: Wyoming | collected... | reverse complement strand
TCACTGCTCGACAAGTTACTTAGCCCGATGTCCGAGGTCGGGGGTCTGGAATTGAAGTCATCTATGGCCATGTAGATGTATTCCAGAAGTTCTTCATCTTCCCATATGAACCCGAATACCTGGGTCTGGCCCTGGATGAATTTCTCTGACGCAGGAGGTCTAAAAGTATTATGAGCTAAAATACCCGATTCCAGAACAAAATTATGATTATCTTCCACAGACAGATCATACATATATTCTATAAGGGGTGCTAGAATATTATTGGATACTTTCCTCAGTATGACTTCCCCTTCCTCCACGCATACGATGTCAGAATTTATTTTAAAATCACCTGTTTTCTGCTCCATTATTTCATTATTTTTTTCAGTAAAAAGGCTATGATCTCCTGTTGCATGACAAGTTCGACCGTCATTAGTAGAAATTACAAACTGTGACTTATTCAATACGTTATGACGAGTGGCGTCTAATATTTTTTTCCACTCCACTTTCTTATTTCTGGAAACTGATAATACCTCAAGCTTTTCATTTTTAAATCCTTCATATATCTCTTTATAATCATTGTGATTAGTTCTTCCATCCTCAATCACTTTCCATAATTCCTCTAAAGATACATTATACTTTTTTCGCCCTATCCTAATATCTACTCTCTCATTCCCAGCAACAGAATAATTGCGATCCGGATTGTTATCTCTCAACATGATCCTCAGGCTATAAATCAGCTTGTCTGTGTTTACGTCACCTGTGAAACTGGGTATTGTTGTGTCACCCAGGACCTGGAACTCTTGGACTGACTGATAGACTGGGTCAGTAGAATATTCCTGGACAGTCCAGCGGATTCTCCATACGCCTATTTTGGCATCTGCGGGAATGGTCACAGGGGCATAGTAATTCCCTGTAGAGATCTGAGTAGGGATATTCACCGGGGATCCCATCAGGATTTCGATCCCGGTCGTATAGTCATACACTGCATACTCTATACGATAGGGGTCGATAAGGGTATTGCTTGAGTTCCTGACGGTTATGGTCAGGTCGCTGGATCCTGTCGTTGTTCCTCGAATAAATGCTACTGCCATATGTTATTCCTTGTTCAGGCTCTCTTTTATTATTGAAAGACAATTTTCAGATTTATCCTTTATATCTCTTTCCCAGAAGCGAAGAATAGCCCATTCATGATTCTTAAGATATGTATTTTTAGACTTATCCCGGACTACCGTTTTCTTCTGCATGGAATAAAGTTCTGTCTTTCCCTTTTCTTTCATGAATTCAGGGTTAGCATGCCAGAAATCGCCATCTGCTTCAACGACTAGTCTTTTTTCAGGAAAACAGAAGTCGACACAATAATAGCCAATGGGATACTCTCTTTTAGGATAGAGACCAGCCATATTCATCTTCTGTTCAAAGAAGTCATTTAGCTTGCTGTACCTGCTTCTACTTGATAATCTTTTATGACAGTTCTTCTTCGCATTATCACTTCGTTTCTTTCTCAGAGCACAGCTCTTATTGGCCTTATAAAAATTTTCTCTCCCAATAGGGGACATGGCAGCCTTCAATCCAATCTGAATAATCTTATCCAATTTCTCTCTATTCTCAGGCCTGGCCCAAGTCTTTTTCAGTACTGCTCTTCTTGCCTCAAGATTAACCGGATTGGACATAAATAGCTTTGTAGCCTCAGAATGCCTCTTCCTGACCTCATCAGAGCCATGGGCCTTACGAAGGGCCTCAACTCTCCTGGCTCTGATCTCAGGATCCTTCCAGCTTAATGTAGCACTTTCTGAGGACATTCTTTATTTTCCTATTGCTTTTGAGATCTGACGAAGAGAATCCACACCCACACAATATATACCATGTTGTGGCTCGGGTTCTTTTGATTTCATAAAACCTTTTACTAGGTCCCGTTCAAAGAGTTTTTCGACAACTGTCTCATTAGCCTCCTGAACAGTTATCGACAGTTCTTTCTTCTGAGTTCCATAGTCAAAATGCGGAGTTCTCTTCTGAGTTATTGCACCGTTAAGTGATCTGATGGCCTTGTTATACATCTCCGGATCTTTAAACTTATAAACTGTGATCATTTTTAGGCTCCTTCTGAAATTTTTTTAATAGTCTCTCATAGAATCCACGCCCCTGCTCCTCGACGTAAAGGGTGCTCTAATCTCATGAGCATAAACAGTAGAAGTTTTTTGATATCTCCAGCGTAGTTCATAATGTCCTGGAGGCGATGGGGTGACCATAGGGGCGTAATACTGGCCTACGTTATCGGTTATGGGTTGTCGAAATCTATATCCGACTAATGAGTACTGAGACGAGTCATAGTCCATATGCCATACGCTATAGTTTATCCATGAGGGGATGTAATTTCTGAATCCCCAGACCCCATCAACGTAGGTTCCATCGGTGTAGTCAGACCAGCCGGAATAGGTCCAGTCGGTGAGGACGAGGGTCATGTCTCCCCGACTCAGGACTTGATCTTGCATGTATGTTAATTCAGTGGGTAATCGTGTTGTATCTGAGAGGATGTAGCCTGAGAGTCCGCATTGATGAGTTGAGTCAGTAAGCTGGATAAGGCCTACGCTAAGGGGTCCTCCGATGAACCGGATAACATGGGTGCTGTCGGTGGCGTGTATTTTGCCATAAATAGCCATAAGGTTATCACGGGACTAGGTAATATGCACTCGTTAGAGCCGCTGTTTGATCATGGTATATGATATTCGGATTAAGTATCATGTCTGCGGCACTGGTTGAGACGGTACCTCCGAAAATAAAAGTTGAATCTCTGTTGTACACACCGAATCCTGTTACCGTGGCGTCTCTGATGGCCGTGTTATCAGTTATTGGATTTGAATAGGCGGTGCCATCTGTTGCGTCCAGAAATGCCGGGGAAGACATGGCCAGGCGTGCGACGGGGGATGAGGAGTCTGGTTGATAGAGAGGTATGTCTGTGGAGTCGAACAGATAGATGCCAGCAGAGGAGTAGTCTGTGCCGACATCGACGAGTTGAATTACAGCATTACAGGCGGCGTTTCTTGCCATGATTGCTTTGAACATTTTAATCCTCTATCGGTTCAGCGTGCAGAATCAGTTCAATTTCAATGACCAAGGATTTATCGTCCTCGTTAATGATCGGCATATAGTCGAGCTGATCGAGCCATATTGCTGAGTTTTCCATGTTTTCAAGTTCGGAGGAGTCAGAATCAGGGTAATTCTTGCCAAAATGGCCTTTTAACTGGGTATGGATCTCAGTGGTCAGTTTCTGGACATTTTCTCCGACCCAGTCCCCGATCATGAGGTTCAGGACCTTATAGCTTTCCGGTAGGGTGCCGTCATAGTTGACTTTGACGGCTGCCCATATTTCCAGGACATCAGGTAGGGTTTTGATCTCGTTGAATTCTTCAGCCGTGATGTCATCGAACTCCACGAAAGAGAAGTCATCTTTTATGGAGAAATTCTTGGCGGCATTGATTTGTCGAATGAAGTCGATCATCATATTAAATTATCCTGGTACCACTGTTTGGGTTACTCCCAGAGGGATATGAGATGTGGCGTCAAAACGCCATGTGTACTGGATGCTATAATGGCCGCTGGATGCTGGGAAGTTCGCTTTTAGCGTAGGCGAAATCACATCCACGGGGCTCTGGGCTGCTGTTGTATCTGCCATATTTACTCCGATCGGATATTCGCGATATTATGACACAGGCTTTTCAGAGATTTGATATTATCGGCGAAGGTTAGGGCATCAATTTTGGCCTCACGACTGAAATAGTTCAGTTTGAGGTCTAACATTATGGGATTCTTTTCAAACACGAAATAAACCCGTTTTGATTTGGCCTCTCGGAAGGACTTTAACATTTTGCAACCTGCTGAAAGGAAGAACGCACTGAGATACAGGTCGCATGTTTGATATCCCGACTCTTCGTTCTCGTACAGGTCTCCGGTAATCGTTCCTTCGTTTCCCATAAATTTACTCCCTATCCTTTTTTTATGCTGTATTTTGTTCTTTATTTTATCTATTTTTTAAGCTCTAATTTCTTAACGATCGCCTCAGCTAAGAATTCCCTATCTTGGATAAACGTTCATATTAGTAGATTATTCAGAAGAATAGGAAAAGAAAGAGCACGAGAGAGAACAAAATTCTTCTCGTGCTCTTAACCCTTAGGAGGTAGAAAAATTAATAATCGATGGTGAAAGCACCCAGATCACTGAATTTCTTGATCCGACCAACATTCGCACTCATGAGCACATCACCGGTCTTAATGAAGGTTGCATCCTGACCATGACTGATGTAGCGATCCTGGCCAAGAGTGTACAGGCCTTTGCCACCACCGAGCTGATTCCGCATGCCAACGTCACCGAGATAGATACGGCCCATATCGGTATTGTCATAGCGTACAATTACGGTTGAGTCTAACATAATAATCCCCTTTTAGAAAGGTTGGTTTTCGTTTTCGGTTTTGGACATTTTGATGCATATCTGGCTATTAGTCCTATACAGATCGGGTGATATTAGTTGGATTCAGATTTATTTGTTTTATTCTATTTAGATTTTATGGACATCTACCTTTTAAATAGTGCTGTCCGTTATTTGGATCTTGGAGACCAACCCTCCACCTGTGTATGTATAAGCCGTTAATTTTGCGGGGTATCCGGCCGTTGTTGAATCGCTCGGGTAAGATTTGATGGTACTAAGATTTGTACCGTCATAAGTGTACTCGGTAGTGATGTTTGATTTAAAAAAGTCCGCAGAATCAACAACCAAAGCCCCACTACTCGATCCAACGGCCTTAATCCAGTTCTGATTGTCTGGACTAAAGACATAAACATGACGATTAATAGAAGGATCATCTTTCATGGCCTTTGAAACGATACCCGGAGGTGGTACCTCAACGATGGTCGAATCGGCAAGGCCACTCGTAGAACCCAAAGAGTCGGTATAGACTATGGCGAAATAGAATACTTTGGTCGAGAAATCAACTGTGGCCGCCAGAGAGAGTGCTGTACGAACATCAGCAATCTGTGCAGAATAGGGTATTTTGCCCAGGTTCCGGGTCTGAGTACTCGGGATGTCAGGTATATCTGTAGCAAGACTGACCATGACTCCAGGGGCCTGTCCCACATAGACATTATAACTGACTGCTCCGGGTTCTGGTCTCCACCCAAAATCGATTTTGTCTTTATTTTTGTAGAGGGGTTCAATTACACTGATCATTTCAAAAGTTTCCTTTCAATTACGGAATCCAAAGCTATAGCTATGTATTAAGAGAATATTAGAGATGGCTAATGAGTCGCCACTACTATCTTCTTTTCCCCTTCTTTTTCAGCCAGAGCCTTATAGGTCTCCGTGTTGATTCCTGTCTCGGGCTGTATTTCTTTCGCTATCTGATGGGCATGTTGCCAGGTCCCTGTCTCATGCCCGGCTATATTAGGCGTGACTTTGGGACCAGTATCGCCCCAACGTTCCTGTTGTTTTTTACTTATTTCTTCATTCCGTTTCTGCCGGTATCTCTTCTCTTTATAATGGGTCGTGGGGGTTCCGCCCTTCATAATAAATCCACCCATATTATGAGAGAAAATCTTTCCCATGACAGTACCACAGGCGCATTTAATCTCAGGGGTTTCATTCATTCCATGGACATGTTCTTCAACGGTACCACAACTGGGGCAGGCATAATCATACGTAGCCATTTTAAAGCTCCTCATCTGAATTTGAATTTAGATTTAGGTTGATCACAACCGAAAAGGTATTATTTGAGAAAAACATTTCATTATTCTTCAGTTTATTTGAGAGATAAAGTTTCGCTGTCCATAATTCCCCCAAGGACTGTCCTTCAGGATTCAGTACTGAATCCTTAATCTCCCCAATAACCTTCTTCATGACGGTACCATTAGCCACAATGTATTCGACGATATGATCCTCAGAATCGAAGTAGGCAAAAGCAAAATTAAGGGCATCAGTAATATTTGTCCCTGCAAAATCAACTTTAACCTTAGCCTTGGAGTACATCACATCAGATATGGTCTGCATGGTCAATTTCCATCCATTCATTCATGTCATCACTAAAAATTCGTCGTGTCAGAGTCTTTTTAATCTTCTCCCATATCCTTCCTGACTGCTCTTTTAGCTTCTTAAAAAATGATGGCGACTTTTTAGTCTTGGGTCCAGCCGGTTGTGTTGGCTCTTTAACTTCAGGTCCGGCTGGTTGCATTGGCTCTTTAACTTCAGGTCCAGCCGGTTGTGTTGGCTCTTTAACTTCAGGTCCAGCTGTGGGTTGAATTATACTTTTAAGTAAATCCTTTGCCCATTTTTTCATAGAAGGGATCTTATGATGGAGAGCCATGTCTTTCAATTTTTCCGCCACATATGCCGTGGTCTGTTCATCAGGGAACCTATAGGCGAAAAAAGCCACCATTCCCGGAGAAGTCATTTCCATTATGCGCTCTTTCTTCTTCCTCGGTAGCATAGTCGGCCATTCTCGCATGATTTCCTGAACTTCAGGGTCCGTGGAAAAATTCTTCAGCCTATCAGGAACTCTTACCTTTTCCGGTTTTTTTAAAAATTTGACTTTAATATCCGGAGGTTCTTTAAGTCTCTTTTTAACTTCAGGAGGAACCTCACCAAAATGATATTTAAGTACCGTTGGTATGGCTACCAGTATATGCTTGCAGATAAGGAATTTTTTATCAGGATCCCGGACATCTGGCGAAGCAAATGGAATTCTGATTGTTCCATAGAGGTATTCTCCCAGACATGCATTAAATTGAGCACCCCAATAAAGGAAAGAATTACAACTACAGTTTACCCTGACATGCAACTTCGAAAGATCCGTTATGCTTGCATGGGGAATAAACTGAAAAACTGTGGTATAGCCATGGCCTGTAGTAAAAGTCCATCTACCTATCTGAGGTTCTGCCCTTTTTAAACGGACAGTGACTCCATCTATCTTTAAATCTCGATAATCCTGTGGTAGTCTTACCCTTCTCATCCTACCCGTATCAGGATTTATCTCATGTATTACTTTATGAGTCCTGATCTTCGTCTTCTCAAGATCACTCAAAAGCTTTGCCACCCGAGTACCCTGAGCCGGATTCATCCAGGCCTGGATAGGAAACCGCCTCATAAGATAATGTGCCACTATAGTACTCGGAGAAGGGCCTGGGGAGTTGTCTACCAGCTGATCGGCCTTGAATGAGGCTACAATCCTCCTGGCAGACTTGAAAGGCACCTGAAGGGTCCTTCGAGGAATTCTACGGTCACATTTTGGCCCCTGTCTGAGCCATTTATCCTCAGACATCTCCGGGGAATCCTCAGAATCCCAGCCCCGATCCCAATAATCGTCAAGATCATCCTTTCCCGCCCCCTCACCCGGATGACTCATTTCATAAAAATCATCAAGAATCTCTCGGGGATAGGGCTGTTCCTGATGCTTGGACCACTCCTCGGGCATTGAAAAATCCCAGATATTGGTCTCATCTGCAGATTCAACAATACCCGGCTGAACAGGACCTCTCAATCGTTCTAGGAACTCAGGACTCGGTCTCTGAGGACAGAAAAGGGGCTTTCGACCATAGCCCCTTTCACGAAGAGTCTTACGAGGCAGGAACTCAAAGGCCCCCTCTGCAGCATCCTCGAGATTATCCATAGGATTCCGAGGTGGAATTAAATTATGCATGTCGAAGTCCATAACATTCGACAATATTTTCTGGGCTATTTTTTTAGCCATTTCTTTATACAACATATGTTCTCCACTTGGTCATATAAAGAAAATTACACTCCTTTGGTTTTGCATTATAGCATAGCCTTTTACCAGTTTTTAAGCTATGCAAAGAAATTCTATCCCTAATGGCTCCCCCAACATAGGACAATCCCCATTTTTTATGCCTTATAACGGAACCCCTTTTAAATCCATGACTTATGGTTCCACCGTATGTTTTTCTTATTCCTTTCTTTTCCGGTTGCATCCTATGTAATTGACGGCGATGAAAGGGTATTGGAATTATTCTAAAAATAACTTTATTATCAACTACGGAAGATCCTTCTAGGATACTATTAGCTATTGTCCATGAATCAACATTATGAGCTCTAAAGCGTTCTTCTTTCTTATTTCCACCTTTTTTTAGACCATATTTATCCCGAAGTTCTTTTGTATAATATGCGGGAATAACATGAAGTATTAGCCCTATGTCTTTTAATGCCTCATAAAACCAATTTTTTCCGATTTCAACTTGACTGAAATAAAAATTAAATTTACTCTTTCCTCTTCTTTTTTTTGATATGATGTTTTCTACTGCAACCTCTGAAATAGGATATAGTCTCATCAGCCATTTCATAATGTTCAATTTAATCTGCCAACGACTTTTAAAAGAGGGATTTAATCCCTTAGAATTAACTCTTTTATTATATTTATTTTTACGGCATGGTGTAAATCGAGATCGTCTAAATGCCCGCAGACACCTTCGTAGATATAATCTGCCACTGACCCATACAACTGAATCGGACATAATATTTAGATAGGTTCGGCCCTGGGATTTAACCGTAAATGCTTCTCGTTTACTCCCCGGATCAATCCCAGTAACTACCTGTTGAATAACTCCCTCAGATCTATCTATAAGTTTAATAGCAAAAATCCCTCTATACCATCTCCTTACTGCCCGACCTTGTTTAATCAACTCCCTTGCCCTGGCCGGATGACAGGGCATCAAAGGCTTGCCTAAAGAGGATAAAACAGGGACCATTACTAGTCCCAAACTCGCCCGCTTTTTCTTTAAAGAATTAGCTGACGGTAATTTCTCCCTTCGAGATTGGCCTACAGAGGGGATGCAAGCTAGGGAAGTACTCGCAGCATCTTTCGTTCTGCCATGAACAGTAGGCTCAAATGTCTTCAAACGGCCATTACCTGCCCTTACGGGTTTTTTATGGGTTTTTTTAGAACTCATGGTACTGATCTTGACCACTCTAGTCTCCTATTACTTATTCAGGTTAATTTGGCTCATGCCTGAATAAAACCATTAAAATGGAAGTTAACGTCAAAGTCCATGTTATATTATCCAAGTTCCTTCAACCTTTCCTCGCATGCATTCAAAACTGCCTTGACCGTCTCAACGGATAAGATGAACTGAATGAACGCCTTATCCGTCAGGGATTTTACAAATTTTTCTTTCTTGACCCAATGTAAGTTTCCCCAGTCCGCAGGAAGCATTGATAGATAATTAGGATCCCCTGTAACTGGAACAGTTGCTTTGGGGGTCTCTTCTGAGGCCACCTTAGTAACCTTTTGAGCTTCTAACATGGACTGGGTCTGAGATGCCGCCTTCTTCCGAGCTTCGGCCCGGGCCAGGGCAGCCGGATTGGGTGTTTTTGAAACTACTGTACCCTCAGACTGAATATCTGTGATTGGGGTACCCCCGGATCCTGTGGTGGTTTTTATGGTCATCTCTTTGGGGCTTACAGTTTTTCTCAGAGTCACTCCCTCAACCTGCTGTACTTCCATTTTTGATCTGTCGATGGTTTTGACAACTTTGGCTTCTTGGGATTCTCCGGCTTGGACGACTCTTTTAGCTCTTTGAATCTCAGCCATAGAAGCGTCATCAGAAATGGAGGGTGTTGTAACGTCGACAACAAAAGAATTTTTCTTTTTGGGATCTGATGAGGCTTGTTTCTTCATTGAAATGGGGAGGGTACCTTCAGCGCCCATTTCATCTGCCTTGGTAACCACCATTGTTCTTTTGGTTTGTTTTACTGTTGAGGTTGAATTACTGACAATGGTTCTCTCTTTAACAGCGACCTGATCACCAGAAACTTCCAATTTTCCTGTTTTTTTTGCGGGCTCTTCTTCTTTCTTTTCTCCGGTATATTTGACAATCCTATCTTTTTCGGTAATTATCTGGGGTTTTGGCCTTTTTGTGTCCGCAGCCATGAACGTATCAAAGTTGCCGCCAATTTTGGGATCGTAGTCTTTTGTAGGGTCTTTCTTGGAGGGCTCTTCTTTAACTGCTGTGACCACAACACCTACCGGAACTAGCCAGCCAGCTTTATTGATAACAGACTTGAGACTTGCAACCCGACCCATGACCTGTTCGCCTGTCGGTCTATAATAGACCGCGATCTCGCCATCGTATGTGATTGTTTCACCCACACGCATTTTTATGGATTTCAGATGACGATCATCAAAATTCAATGCAAACTCAGTCTTTGCAGAAAATTCTTGAAATTCCCCCTTCTTAAACTCTACCACAGTCGATATGGACATACATTCCCCTTCTTTTGATTGTTATGTAGATTCCTATTGAATTTTTATTTTTATAAAATGTGGCATCCCCTATTAAGTAAAGTGCATTAAGAGATTATTAAATATGGTTTTTAATAATCTCTTAATACATTAATCCATATAGGAAGTGCCCTAATTTTTAGGGTTAAAGTTATATATGAAGAGAAAAAGCAAACTAATTTCTTTATCATCTCAAGAGATTGAATGGGTTAAGATAGAAGCGGAGAAAAGAGAGATTTCATTCTGTGAAATGATCCGGCGCATTATTGACGATCGATATGAAGGCAAAGAAAACATTTCAAATACGAGCATAAAAAATGGGTAAGGCACAACGGAAAGACAACGAGTTTAAAATAAAACCAAAGATCTCTGTGATCACCCCTGCATCCAGGGGTGTTAAATGCCTGTCAAATCTATTCAGAGATTTCAAGAACCAGACCGTTCCTAAAAATGAGTTTGAGCATGTAGTTGTTTATGATGGGACTATCCCTGCGGACGTCCAGAAATTGGCGGACGAATACAAAAAACTATACAATCTTCGATTGGTCTCCATAAAAAAGGACATGGGAGACATGAGAATAGCACCAGGAACCAGGCCCCGGAACTATGGGGTGTCGATAGCTAAAGGAGAATACTGTTGTTTTGCTGATGACGACGACCGATTCAAGGATGCATACTGTGAGTCATTCCTATCCAACATGGGAGATAAAGTCGTAGCCTGTGTCCAAATGAGCTGTCAAAAATCGAGAATGTATTTAGATGGATCTAAAGACGAATGGGTTTTAATCCCTGAGATAGGCCTGCCCCATTTCCCACTCATCTGTCACATAGGTACACCTTGTTTCTGTGTCCCCCGGGAATGGGCCCTGGCTGAGCCCTGGCGTCATGAGCCTGAGCATGACTACAGATTTATAAAGAGAATCTGTGAAAGATTTCATCCAGAAGTCAGAATTATCGGAGGCATGTCTGTAGATGTTGATGGTCTCGTTTTACGTGGCCTTCGTGATTGGGTTTCAAATCCGCCTTTTTACCGGGAATAGAGATGAATATAGAAGGCCACACATTTAATGCAAATCTATTATTAGCGGACAGCCTGGTATTCGATATTGGTGGGAAAAATGGCGAATTCTCACAAAATATGCTTAATCATAGCTGTCGAGTGACCTGCTATGAGCCCGACGTGACAGCTTTTAACTACATAAAAAGGTCCATTCAATCCCCGAATTTTTCAGTGATCAATAAGGCCATATGTGGGCATGATGGCATGCGTACCTTTTACTGTGCAGGGCCCATGAATGGAGGCAACAGCCTGTTTCCCGGCGCAGATGAATATGAAAGATGCAAGGGTAACGCGATTATATATGAAGTTGAGGGCATATCCTTCGACAATGCACTTCAATCTTTCCCTCACGTGGAGCTGGTTAAGCTGGACTGTGAGGGGGCTGAGTTTGAAATAATACATGAATCAAGCGTGGAGACTTTTAAGAAAATAAATCAACTATCAGTAGAGTTTCATGATTTCTGCTTTAGAACTTTCACTAGAAATGATGTCGATGAGTGTATAGAAATTCTAAAAGGTACCGGATTTATTCCTGGCATCATGGATCGCGATAATTCAGATTATTACTTCTATAGATAGGAAATTTTTAAATGGCTAAAAATGAAACGGATCTATGTCGGGACAGACTGATCAAATACTGCAATGGTCAGGGTATAGACCTTGGATGTGGGGTGTCAAAAATAAAAGTAGATGCCATCGGACTTGACCTTTATCATCCAGACGCAGACATGAGAAAAGATGCCCGGGTCATGGACTTCTTTCCGAATGAGCATTTTGACTATGTATATTCATCTCATCTATTGGAAGAAATAGAAAATACTGAACTGACTCTTAAGGAATGGCTGAGAGTTCTGAAAGAAGGTGGATTATTGATTCTAAATCAGGCGGATAAGGATCTATACTATCCTCTTGGGGATCCTGCCTGTAATTCCAACCACAAGCATCACTTTGATTGGGAAATCTTATGGAAAATTCTCGAAGGGATGAATACCGAGCTCATCTATCATTATCGGGGTAAAGATAAAAGTGAAGGATGGTCTTTTGAACTTGTAGTCAGAAAGATTGGTAAGAAACACATGGAACAATACGAGGGCATTTCTATTCTTATTCCGACACTTAACAGGCCACAAAATATTGAAGATTTTTCCGTATCCGTAGATAGTACAACTAAAGATCCTCATGATGTGGAGATTATCTTTGGAATTCATGAGGAGGATGAAGCGAGCAAGAATAAGGTTCTTGAGCTCCAGCCCAAACTTAAAATCAGCATCCGTTATGAAATAATCCAGCGATACTCGGATGGAAAGGTACATCTCTCATTCCTATGGAACCAACTGTACGAAAAAGCCAAGTATCCTATTCTGGGCTATTTTGGAGACGATGTGCTTTTCA
>Ga0315274_10011466_pt1 | contig 12711 bp, 22 predicted proteins | sample YL17G02_20_MG_FD_203700 | JGI IMG/M metagenome (GOLD analysis project Ga0315274, IMG submission 203700) | Sediment microbial communities from Yellowstone Lake, YNP, Wyoming, USA - YL17G02_20 | ecosystem: Environmental > Aquatic > Freshwater > Lake > Sediment | place: USA: Wyoming | collected... | reverse complement strand
CGAGGGTGCTATCGACCGTCCTAATCGGGTCGTGTCCGAGGTTCCTACAGCCCCTACAAAGAGCAGCAATGGCATCAAGAAGGACAACCCTGACCGCTGGAAGCAGGTAGAGCGGTTGATCAGGGATGCTACCACTAAGGATATGCTGCGTGACATGAAGGTTGGCCTGATTGACGAGGTTAAAGACTGGCCTGTAGCATGGCGGGAAGCCTTGAATGACGAGTATTCAAAGAGGTACGAGGAACTTGCATGACGCAGTGGACTGACCAAGACAAACAGAAAGTCTTGGACTTGTTTAAGAAGTACGGATCACAAGCACAGGTATGCCGGATAACTGGCATACCCTACTCAACGGTCGGAGAATGGGTCAACCGCGATAAAAAGATTAGTGAAGATCCTGAAAAGTTCCAGTCTCTATCACAATCGAACGAGGAAGAGTTTAAGAAACAGCGAGACAGGATCGTCAAGGAACTAGCTGAAGGCAACGATGTTACTTTACACGGCAAGCCACCTACCGGGCGATCAGCCCTTGAACAAAAGAAAAAGGATCAAGCAAGTGAACCACAAAGACATTCTTACTCAATCTCTCAGTATTATAGAGGACCGCCATCAGGATTACGGTGATGCGAGTTCATCATTTACAAGAGCGGCAACTATTGCTGGCACGATTCTGAGTAAAAATATTTCTGCGTATGATGTATCGGTTGTGATGATGGCTGTGAAACTAGCGAGGATTGCTAACCAGAGGACGCATCAGGACAGTTGGATTGATCTGGCTGCCTATGTCGGGTTTGCAGGACAGTTTGCCGAGACCAAGCTGCCAGATGCTGCCAAGGCAACACAGTTGCAGGTTGTGCTGTCTGATCTTGATGATCAGATTGCTGCATCAGTGAAGCAGTCTATGAAGAAATGATCGACCCATTCACGGTACTAGGCCCGATTGCCTTGCTAGTTATTTGCACGGCAGTCGGGATAGCCCTCAACGCATTGGTGATTCACATGAAACAACAGACAATTATAGATCAATGGAAGACGGCATACATGGATACGCAAAACAAGTTGGCTGCCGAGAGGCTCCGCATGGATGACTTGCGTGTGAAGATTAATAACGCACTGGATCTTGAAGAAGCTAATGCCGAAGACAACGAAGTCATGATGACGATACACGACAGAATAAGGGAGTTATTAAAGTGACTGACATCGTAGACCGACTGCGAACTGTTGACATTAGTTGGAGCCAAGAAGGTGAGTGGTGTGCCGAGGCAGCCGACGAGATCATCAAGATACGGGAAGACAAGAAACTAGCATTTGAATTGATGGACGTGTTTATCAAAGAAAACAATCGGCTGAAGCAAGTCCTGCAACAAATCGCAGAAGAGGGCTCTGGTCATGGTCAGGCTCTTGCGTATGCGGCACTGAGGGAGAAAGAGTGATGGATGCCATTGGGACAATTAATATTTATTTTAATTACAACAAATTAAAAGCGGAGAATGAGCGGTTGCGGGAAGCGTTGCGACTTGCAGGTGATAGGGTTGGACGCTTGGCATTTAAAATGCCACCGCCAAACGCATGGACCCCGCAATTTGTTTTGCTTGGGCAAACGATTGCCCGTGAAGCACTCAAGGAGAAAGAGTGATGGGAATGTATCGACAACGGATGCCAGACCGCGAGGTGTCAGCAGAAATGACAAAGGCTGATTACTGGGAGGTTCAGGCCGATATGTGGCATCAGAACTACAAAGAAGCCGTTAACGAGATTGAGCAGTTGCGGTTAGCTAACTCAGACCTCCAAATGTGGTATAATTATGCCAGAACTGAATGCGATAAGTTGCAAGATGAAGTTCTAAGACTGCGTGGATCATTAGCTTCTATCTCAATGTTGACACCACTTAGTGGTCAATCTTGGGAGAGCTACGCAAAGTTGATTACCGCTTATGTTATTGATGAATTAAAGGAGAAAGAGTAATGGAAGATATCGTTGACAGGCTGCGCGTTCTGAACTTCATGGGGCCGTGGAAAGAAGCGGCTGACGAGATCGAGCGGTTGCGGTTGGCTAACTCCGATCTACAGATGCACTACGATTATGCCAAAACTGAATATGATAGGTTGCGGGAAGAATTACAAAACGAGTACTACAGGGGATTTAATGAGGGAGACGAAGCCGGATACAAAAGAGGGTATAGTGATGGGAGACGCAATGATCGAAATTGAAGAACTAGATTTGTTTAACAATCTGGTCGAAACAGACGTTATTATTGAGACTGTCAAAGCGTATATCGTGTTTGACCGAGAAGAAGAATCTTTGTGGTATCTGTCGGCTGTTCAATGGGATGGCAATACTCTCGAATGGGATCAAGCACGGGAGTTAAAATCAACCGAAATGAGCAAAATGATCTGGGAAAGTGTCCTGCTGGCTATCAACGACAAAGCCTCCGAGATAGCAGAGGATCACTTTCTAGACGAAGAGCACGACTATTAAGAAGCCATGTTGAATGCAGTCTTCTCGGTTTCTTTAACCCGACGACCCCAACCCTTGCCGAATGTTTCCCATGTTGGTAACGCCTGTAGAAAAGCCAAACGTAATTCACATATCTTGGTAGCAAGTTCACGTGGATTTGCATCAGCTACAGCGGCTAGGGTTGCGGGTCCGATAGCACCGTCAGCAGCCACACCGACAGCCCTTTGTAGTAGCTTGCTGGCACGACCAGTACCACTATTAATAGCAAGGTCGAACACAGCAAAATCAACACCTCGCGGGAGGTCATCACCACGGACTGCGTCCCAGTACTTCTTCTTATAGAGCGGCGTGACGTCGGCAACTGTGAGGGATCTGATGTCATCTACCGTTACCTCATGTCCGACCCACTCTTCCCAGACACGCTTCGTGCATCCGAGGTTGGTTGCTCCCCCTGGATCTTTGGGGTGATTCACGAATCCGCCTTCGTGTTTCAAAACATGGGCGAGTGATTCTTCAAAGTTGTCTTGCATATCAGTCTCCTTACCGGAATGATTTTACCTTGTCAGCAATGCTCTTTGGTTGTTTTACAAATTGCTTGCCAGCCTTGGTTCCCTCGCGCTTTGCTTTCGTAGTCGCAGCATATTCTGCTGAACTCAAAGACTTGATTGCCCTCTCAGGCAAGTATCTTTCGCCAGTTTCAGCAGATGGTTTACCGGACTTGGTACGCCACTTTTGCAGCGTCCATTCCCTGAGTGATTTCTGAGGTGCTTTCACGACGTATAGCCCCCACCTTTAGACTTGTACTGGACTGCCAACAGTTGTGCTTTCCGAGCAGACCATTGACCTGGATTGCCGCCCTTTGTCCCTGCCTTGATGCGTTCAAAAATAGCTTTACGCATTGTGGGCTTGGTGTAGTTACCAGCAGCGTTAACCTTGCTTGCCACAGCCTACTCCTTTGGTGTCGAGTTATAGATCATAGCATCTTTTTTCTGACTGCCAGATGACGATCCAAAATAGAACGCTATAATGCCACCCCAAGCAGTCTGTAGCGCACCGAGCAACAACAACAATGCCTCGTTGCCTGTTGTCGGCAAGCCATAGACTAGCATATAAATCAGAATAGCAAAGAATCCAGCAGTTACACTGACTGCCAACGCCCGTGGAATCCAGTCTCTGGTTTCTTTCTGCATATCACGGGCAGATTTACGGTCATCAACAGCGATTCGTTCCAGGTCAATGTCCAAGGCCTTCATCTGCACCTTGAAATCAGCATCAATCTTTTTCACGGCAGCCAACTGCTCTGGAGATGCAGTAGCCATAGCCTCCATTACGGCTTCCTCTGAGAAGTCTTCAGCACCCAGCAGTGCCTTGGATAGGGATTTGACAGCAAGGCCAGCCAGTGGGCCTCCTAGAGCCGTTGCCAGCGTTGGGGCTACCGAGCCAAGCAGGGGGCCGAATGTTTTAAGCAGGTCCATCTTTACCTCCAGTAGATTTGCTGCCGAGCATGATGCCTGACAGAGTGCCAGTTAAGAATGTAGCAATCGGTGCAATTAACTTAAAAAATTCTTGGTCGTTTGGAGCCTGACCGTCAATCGGCTGCACGACAAAGATCAGGCTGTACAGCACAGCGAACACAGTTCCAGTCAGCGTCAGGCATAGACTTACCCCGATGATAAACTGCAAGAGAGCATGGAGTTCGTCCTCTTTGATCCTCATCTTGCGACGGCTCCGCATGGATTTCTTTTTAGGGTGTCTGCGGAACAGGTTCCAGAGGCTGTGCAAATAGGAGGATTGCATTCAGGTGCGTCCCAGTTGGCAGGATCTTGGCACGGGTATCGGTATCGGTCTTCGCACCCGGTCAAGACGATCATCATAGTTATGATCAGGTACTTCATTTTGCAAACAATACCATGCCGATGCCAACGCAGACAGAGAACAGGACAACCGCACCGATTAACCATGCACCCATGATCATATCTTTGCGGTTCTCTTCAGCCTCACGCTGTGCTGCCGCTGCTTCACGCTGTGCTTCTTTACGAATTTCGATTATCTCCTTTTGAATTGCAGACCAGGCTGCTACCCCGTATACAGAAACAAATAAATTTCGTGTATCTAGTTGTAATTGCTGGGCTTTTTGCTTTAATGTATAGAGTTTAATTGCCTCTGCTTCATACTCTGCTTGGCTTTGAAATAGTTTTTTCTTGCGCTTGCCAGAAGTTAGTTGCGTTATTTGAGCAATGCGACCGAACAGGCTGCCGACTTTTTCGGCGGTGTCCATCATGTCGTGTCCAGCATCGGTAGCTGACTTAATTGTATTAAAGATGGCGGTTGCCCCGGCGATGAGGGTAAAAGGGTCCATTTAAGAACCTTTCTGCCAGTCTCGTACGGCAATAATAATACGAATCACAACAAGGATTAATCCACCGACAGCAATAGCAAAGCCAATCCAACCCTGTAACTCAGTCACCCATAGCGGCATTGTGATAGCACCTGTAGCTATGGTCGAATCAATTACAAGTTTGGCTTCGTCAGCTTCCATCAGATCACTCGTACATAATGTTGATAGAGCCAGCGTCAAAAGTATCTGTGCCGCCTACTGTGGTGATGCGAACACGGTCTAAGACGCCAGATAAGGTTATTGTTCCAGCAGACATATACATAGCACCAGTCGTTGTTGTGTACTGAAGAGTACCACTAGAAACCCAGTTATATGTGCTTGTGTTAAGTAAACTTAGCGTAATAGCTCCCGATTGAGATGATGCAGCGGCAGTTCCTGAAGTAAGAGCAAAGCCAGTAGTTGACCCTGCTTGTCCAGTACCAGAGTTAACTGCACCAGCACTTGAAACATATCCTGTTGTGGTAAAAGTAGTAGAGCCAATTTGAATTTGAATTACTGAAGTACCACTCGTACTTACGCCGTTAAACATCACCGTAATACGTTTTACCCATGACGGGATGCCAGTGAAGTCGATGCTTGTACCAGAGGTAGACGCCTGTGCTGTAGCAGATGTAATAGCCCCACCTTGAATAGTTTTATTGGTCAGCGTCTGAGTAGCAGCAAGGGTTGCAACCGTGTCTGTTGCGGCAGGAAATGTAATTGTATTAGTACCCGCTACCGCAGCAGCCGCAATCGTGAGTGTTCCAGATGTAGAGCCATTCAACACAGGACTCTTGGCTAGTGTCACCTGACCAGCCGTGCCTAGTGTGATATTGACATCAGCCGATGACGGGTTCTGGATGAGCGTCGTCTTTAGAGTTCCGGTCATATTACGCTCCCGTCCTTGTAGGCCAAGTTGGATTTAATGGATCAATGGTATTGGCAGGAAGATCACGCAAGGCCTGACGGTATGTCGCCCAAGCTGTCTGTGTTTCAGTAGACATTGCTGCCCAACGGTCTGCGGTGACGTTAATATCGCTGTCACGCAACAAACTATCGCGATCTAAGCGTAGAAAATTAAACTGATAGGCAGTCTTTGCATCTGTGTAATTTGAGAACGCTGCAATCAATTCTGACTCGGACGGTATGTGGTCAAAAAAAACTCCACCTTCTGACAGATTATCAGGCTCACCATTATCTCTAAACGAGACACCGTTATTATAATATTCTCTCATGCCCATGTTCCTACGTTAATAAGCCCTGCGGAGCCGATTGGGTAGATTAAGATATACGACCCTGCAAGGGTTGAATAAGGTCCGACAGACACTGACGTAGTGTATTGCGGAATAAACGTACCGCCTGCGTTAACGTTAACAGTGCCTCTAAATTGCGTTGTCCAATTAAAATTGGCACTTGCAGTAGCACTACCTATAGAAGTTGCTGAGGCTGTGTTTGAATAAAATGTAGCTGGGCTGCCTGACGTACCTGACGAAAAAGCAGTCGCGCTGTAATTTGTCACGCCGCCATACAAAATGTTATTTAATGTTGCTGCTCCAGCAAACCCGAGAGACAAAGTATGTATAGTTGCGGTAGCTGTTTTTGAAAAAACAACAACCATTTCAAACGCATAAACCGTGCTTGAAGACAGCGTTACACCAAGCGTTGCCCCAAATATGCCTTGAGCGCTTGTTGATGCTGTCCCTGCATAATCAGCGTTCAACCGATAGAACTGAGCGTCGGGTATGATACCGCGCTGCGTGCCTTGCGGAGTTCCATAAAATACCTTGCCATCATATTCTACTGCACCAGCAGTAGCCGTTGTTAAATTTGTGCCAGATGTAAGATTAAGAGGCGCAGCCGTGGCCGTTCCCGCAGCTACAGCAACGCCCGTGTTTGTAACACGCATCCTCTCAGTGCCACCCGTCGAGATAGCTACAATATCTGCGGCAGGGTAAAACACACCCGTGTTGGTATCGTTGCCCTGCACTGCTGGAGTAGCAGCAGAGCCATCAACACCAGCTATACCTGTGGTTCCGTTTATGGTTACAGTCATGGCGTTACCTCAATTACTTCTTCAACTGGAGGATTGGGGTCTGTGAACTGGCCTGTTGCGGGGTCGTATATCCAACCCATGCTGACTGGTGAGTCATCTGGCAGCCCGACAAGGATCGTGCCTTCAGGGGCTGGATCAACAGACGGATCAGCCATGATCAGGTTGACGACAATGTTGTCAGAGTTTTGAACTACTGCACATCTCATTATGAATACTCCCAGACAATTAAACAACCCGCAACTCCCGTTGAACCAGCAGTTCCATTGGCATTATTACCACCATCCCCTCCTTGACCACCAGCACCAAAACCATTAGCAGCAATATCGTTATCTCCCCCTTTACCAGAAAAAACACCTAAGGAATTTCCACCAGCACCTCCGAATGCTGCACTTCCTGAATCACTTGTTCCCCCATTGGAATATAACAATAATGAAGCTGTTGGACTTGCTACACCACCCGTTGCTCCAGTTTGAGTGCCACCATTTGAAATACCACCTGCACCACCAGCACCGCCACCAGCAGCATATGTAGTCGCTCCAACAATAATACTTGTGGTTCCACCAGTTACACCTGCTGTCCCGTTACCACTACTACTTGCTCGCCCTGCCCCGCCTGTTCCAGCAGCACCAACAGCTATTGTATACGGTGTGCTTGGGGATACTGCGATGGTAGCTTGGAATGTTGCAGCACCTGCCCCTCCTCTTCCCCCATTAGTATTTGAGGTATATCTACTTCCACCACCGCCGCCGCCTCCACCCCCAACAGCTAAAACAACTATAAAACTGCAATTTGCTGGGGTTGTGTAGGATGTTCCAGTTAAAACCTGCGGTGCGCGGACAAGCATCCCAGATATACCAACAGGTGTTCCCGTTATTGTTGGGCTGCTCAACGTCTTATTGGTTAATGTCTGCGTAGCGGCTAGACCTACAAGCGTATCAGTCACAGCAGGAAGCGTAAGCGTGTTGGTTCCGGCAACCGCAGGGGTGTTTATTGTTATTGACCCAGATGTTGCTCCATTGAGTTTTACAGGCATCGGAAAGTCTCCAAAATAATGTTCATCATACTATCGACCACGTGCTGCCAGAAGGAACGGTGACCGTGACGCCACTATCAACCGTGATTGGGCCAAATGTTCCTGCGTTATTGTTAGTGCTGATTGTATAGTTTGTAGTTACAGTCTGACCGTTTTCATGAAAAATCTCATCATTACCACCACCTGTAGCACCGCCACCGACAGCACCCCAATTAGAACCGTTGTAGCCCTCGAACTGAACTAGATCAGTATTAAACCTAAAATGACCTGTAACTGGTGTAGGACGGTTTGCTGTCGTGCTGGCAGGTATTGAAGCTGCACCAGTGCCTGATGTTATAGTAACAAATCCAGAGCCAAATGAGTTGCCTACAACAACCGGATTGCCGTTGGAATCAAATGCTAATGTCTTGCCAGCGCGGTCTGCTTGTACAGGCAGAATCATGTTGACATTCCCACCGTCCTCAAGAGCGGCAGGGTCATACTGCGGAGCCTTTATAGTACGCTTGTTCTCTTCAGCAAGTTGCTGGATCAAGATGATAGAGGCATCCAACTGTTCATTTAGAGACGAGGCTTTCAAATCACCTGCGGTCACAAAGTCAGTAGTGCGCTCAATGGCCCTTGCACCGATGATAACAATCTGGTCAGCACCTGTAGCAGCAACCACTAGGGTCACCGATCCAGTGCCGTTAGCCCCGTTAATCGTTACAGTGTAGTCTGTTGTAAGTATCAGCTTGGTCGAGTTCTGATAGACAGCAAGGTCTGTCTGGCTAATCACTGGGAAGGTAAACGCATAGGGGCCAACACCAGCAGATCCGGTGTACACAACCCTACGGGTTACTGCGGTAATTGAGTAGTCAGCCATAGATCACCTCGTTCGATTTGCACCTTATACACTACACGGTCTCGTTGCTCAATCTCACTCCTGCATAGAGTCTAAAGACTCAGACATCTTTGAGTTTGCTGCTTTTAATCTGCTTCTGAATTCAGGATTTGTTAAATTCAACTCATAAATGATCATTTTTTTTGCTTCCCCATATGAGTGACTAAACGCCTGTTTGATTTGATTTTGTTGTTCTTCAATGGACTGAGATTTGTAATCTTCAGATTTTATTATTTCAGACAGAGAATTAAGCAAAGTTGTGCTTTCATCATATCCGTTATCTCCTGGCAATTGTCCTGATTCGTCCAATAAATTAGCTATTCTAATCCATTTATTATATTGCTTTGCAGTAAGTGGAACATTGGTAACAATGTTTTTTGGTGGTGTATCAAGTCCAATATCAAGACGACGCAATTCTGCATCTACAGGATTATATTTTCCGTTTATGATTTTAATCGGACTAATTAATTCAAGGGATGATCCCCTCCCCTGCATTACATTTTCGTTCCAAATATTAAGTTTAGGTTCAACATCTTTTGATAGGCCAGGCACTCTTGATTTTGCCCGATCAAGAGCCTGATAGAACCCAGAAACTATTTCATTTGCATCCGAGCTGACGGACGAAGGCACATAGGTTTCGCTACCAGTAGGGTCTACATATCTTTCAACCGTTGCAGAGAATGAACCAAAGCCTGGAGTTGCAGTTATAACCGTGCTTGTTGCTCCCTTAATTGTTTTTTCAAGAAATAATTTAACAACATTTCTGTCGTCACTTCTTTTATATTCCTCAAAAACTTGAGCAAACTCAGCCATTCCTTCAACAAATGGTTGTGTTGACATATACTGAGCAAGGGCAAGCCCTCCGACAGTTGCCAGTTCCCTACTTGTGTCAAAAGCACCTAAATCAGATAAATCTGTATCTTTAGCAAATTGAGCATAATCTGCTGATATAGCTAACAAGGCAGATAGCGGCTCAAATCTAGCATACGATACACTTTCATAAGAACCATCAGGGTTTTTAAATACAAACGAGTAAGGTTGTATTCCAAGACGAGCGTCTCTGTTTTTGTTTTCTCTTTCTTCTGCTGCCATTCCAGTAATAAAAAAGTCAGGCTTGTCTGCTCCATAGGCCATATAAGCAAATGTACCCATAGCAGCAGAGCCAAGACCAAACTTAGCTAAAGCAAGGTCAGCCTCTGGGCCAGACTTCAGCATTGCAGAATATGAACTAGGATTGAGCGGAGTTCTTTTTAACACCTCAATCGTAATGTTGGTTGGGGTTCTAAAAAACGGTATGACAATTTTAACAACGGGAAGGTTTGAAAATTTTTCAGCAGTTTCAAGATGACCAGTCATTTCAGTCTGGAACGTCGAAGTCTTTGCATGAGTCATTGCGTCTTTCATCAATGACTCTGGAGGGTTGTTGGCAAAACTAGCCGATACACTGGCTCCTTTTAGACGGGCAACATCTTCAGCGTCTCCAGCGGCCTTAGAGGCAAAATATGCTTTATCACCCTCTCTCATTGTAAGCGCAGCCAATTCTTGCCGATAAGCCACGACTCTGAAGAACTCATCTTCTGCAATCAAAAACCTGCCAGCCATTCTTTGGATTGTCCCAAGAAAATTAATTCCAAGACCTAACGGTGTATCTGGCACAACACCAAGATTGCTAGCATCAAGAGCCTTGCGACCAGACAATTCAACCTTTGACGCAAGACCACCTGTTATAGGTTCACCACGCACAAAACTTGCCCCAGCAATTCTGAGAGCGTCTTGAAACGCATCCTTACTTGCAAGTGCAAAAGCATTTGCTTCGCTAAGAGTCAGACGTTCTTTACCCGTAAAGCCACCAAGCGTCCGCATATATCCAATACCAGCAGCAGCGTATCTTTCACCAACCTGCCATGTGCCAAATGCGGCATTACCAAATGTGTTAATCATATGGGTTGATGGGCCTGACAGCAGACCGTTTATAAATCCCTCTTGAACAATATCATATGTTTTTCCTACGCCTTTTTTTAATTTATCAACCCAACCGCCATTAACAAATGCAGTTCTTTGAGCGTCCGTTTCAAAAAACCCAATATACTCATTAAACAATTTAAGATCACCAGTTTTTTCAAACCGACGAAAAAGAAGATCTGTTTCTTCCGCTGCTTTAGTTACGGAAACACCCGTTTTTTGAGCCAATCCTCCAAGCGCACCAAGTGTACGTCCACTTTCTGAAGCAACACCCGACAACCCACTAATGTACGCTCTTGTTAAAGTTAGAGCTTGTAAAACTTTTCTTGCATCTTCAGGAGACCCGCTTGCTCTAGCAGTGTCAACCAGTGTCTTCATTTCAAGGTGCAAGCTCTTTAACCCGACTACCCCAGCAACAACATCTTCAGCCAATGGTAGGCTTTGACCTGGCTTTCTCATTGCAAATTTTTGAATAAGGTCATTTAAACCAACATTTTCAGCACTAACAAGGAGTTGATCTATTGTTATGGTTCCTCTTTTAGCAGCGTCAATAAGATCAGGATTTGCTGCTTTAACCCTTGCAAAATAATCTGCTGCATCAGTTCCTATCGTGTCGCCAAAACGAACGATATTAAGACCCTTCCCATTGTAATCAGGTATTGTTCCAAGAATTGATTGCATTTCTGCTTCATCAGCAGTCTTAACTAAATAGCCGCCTTCAACTGCCGTAATTGGTTCAATTTTTGGAATAATTTTAGAACGAGCCAATGCTTCATGTGCATTAAACTTTTGCTCAAGAACCTTTGCCCCTTTTTCAATTGCTTTAAATATTCCTTTTGCGGATGCTTCTTTTTGACCTGCGACTACTGGTTCTTCTACAACATCAGAAATAACTGTCGGTGCATCTGCTGTTACAGCCAATGCGTCAATAGATGGCGGCACTTCAGATTGGCTTGAACTAATGTTTTCAAACGGATCTCCAACCGGGTTTAGGTTGATTGGTGGAACTACTTGCGTAGGCTTTGCAGTCATAGCATCGAGTTTAGTATCTAATGTAGTAGCCATTACTGAGCCTCATCAATTAACGGTTTATCGGTAGTAGTTAATTCAGATGCCATTACCTGTTCATCAGGAATAGCCAATCCAGATGTTAAAAGTGTTCCGGCAGCAGCTCCAGCAACTTTTCTTACTGGCTTGGATAGAGGCCCAAATGCAGTGCCAAGAGCAACGTCAAACGTGTTTCTAGGAAAGAATATATCCATAGCAAAGTTACTGGCTTCACCAGCCGTAGATTCCAATATCTTTTTAAAAATCTTTTGGTCTACACCAGCAGCAGCAAATCTATCCGCAAGCAAGGAGAACGTCTTGTCGTTCAGTTTGTTAACCCCTGACCTGAGAAGATCAGACGTAAATTTAACACCAGTGTCTACTGGAGCAGTAGCCGCAGCTATCCCTTTTTTAATTGTTGCTTCAGGAGTAGGCGTAGGTTGATCGCCAAGGGCTGCTGCATCATCAGGCACAGGCAACAGCGTGTACCTATAAAACCCAAGATCATCTTTCTTGAGTTCATAGTCACCGCTATTAAAAAAACGCATGGTTCTAAATTTCATAAATTCCAGATCAGCGTCCATTATTTAATCCCCGTGTATTGTTTTTCCCGTAAAAATGCGACACCAAGTGCCAGTTTAATTAATCTGTCCAATTCATCCGCATCAGCTGTTGCGTCTTTAGCTGCTGCAATGGCGGCGTCTATATCTTTTAATAGATACCTGCCATCTTTTACCTGAACACCATTTATACTAGCAAATTTCAGTAGGTCACCACTAACTTCATCTTCATAACTAGTGTCAATTTTTTTTCCAGTAGACTCAATTGCGTTTTTTGCAAACTCTAGTAAGTCAATAGTAGGGTCTTGTTGCTTTGCTTGCAGCATATCTTGTCGGATTGTG
>Ga0315274_10011464_pt1 | contig 12712 bp, 12 predicted proteins | sample YL17G02_20_MG_FD_203700 | JGI IMG/M metagenome (GOLD analysis project Ga0315274, IMG submission 203700) | Sediment microbial communities from Yellowstone Lake, YNP, Wyoming, USA - YL17G02_20 | ecosystem: Environmental > Aquatic > Freshwater > Lake > Sediment | place: USA: Wyoming | collected... | reverse complement strand
AGCCGGAGGATCATTGAGAACCCGTCTCCCGCGCTGCCGGTCCCCGAGAGGGCGATCGGGCCAGCCTTCACGGCGGTCTTCTTCGCCGAAACATCGCGGGAAACGAGCGTCGCGGTCGCCGCAGCCTTCACTCTCAGCCCCCCGTCTTCCTGGCCATCTTTCTCTCCAGCGTCGCCGCCCTGTCCGCCGGCATGAGAGAGAGCCAGTAGGCCACCATCGAGTCCTCGCCAGCCTTCTGGGCCTGGGCCTCGACGATCCTGAAGAGGTCGATGATGTCCTGGTCTTCCATTTTCAGCAGTATGTCCCGAGCGTTCGTAGGCGGCATGCTCACCAGGTATTTCGCGTTCTGCTCGAGGTTCACCCTTCTATTCTCGAATGCTTTGACCTGGTCATTAAACGCTTTTTCCCGGGCCTGGAGGGCCGCTTCCTTGTCCGTGAGGTCCTGGCCGAGCTGGTTCAGGTCCTTTTCCTTCTTCGCGAGCCCTGTCTCGCGGGTGTTCAGGTCCTGCTGCTGCAGGGATATCGCGTCGGCCTGCTTGGCCAGCCGCTCGCGGTCGAGGAGGTTGGGATCGTCCGCGCTGGCCACAGCCGAGCGCCTCTGGAGACCGAAAAGCTGATACGCGGGGGACAGGAACGATTTCACGTCGATCACGCCGAGGTAGTCGAACCAGATGACGCCGCCGAGTGTGAGGACGACCAGGAGGAGGAACAGGATGAAGATCCTGATCCCCGGTCGCACTTCGCTGAACTCTGCCACTGTCCCCTCCCCCTGCATTTGCACCGCGAGCGTGCGGATTTGCACCGCGAGCGTGCGGCGCCTCCCTCTACCAGTGCTGCCGTGTGCCCGCGGCCGTGTTCATGTCGTCGACGACCTTGAACTCCTCGTCGATCTGATGCTCGTAGTACTCCTCCTCGCGGCGTTCGCGCAGCTTGTCGAGGATCTTGCGCTCCCGAGAGGCCTCGAGGTACTTCGCGCGGACCTCCTCCAGCTCGCGCCGCTTCTCGACGAGCGCGGCAGAGGCCCTCTCGCGCTCGCGCGCGAGCCTCTGCACGTACAGCTCGCGCCGCGCCATCGCCTCGACGTCGACGCGGGCGCCCGTCCGAAAGACGAAGAGGAAACTGGAAGCGATATCCGCGGCGATCTCCGCGATGCGCCGTTCCAGAAGGAGGCATTCGCCGAGGACCTTCGCGAGCGCAAGCTCGCGCTCCCGCTCCTTCCAGCGGCGCAGCGTGAGGAATCGCTCAAGCCTGAACTGGAACCGCCGCATCCCTCGCCAGCTCTTCCGCGGGTATCTCTATCCCCGCGATCTCTCCCGCCCTCTTCAGCGTCTCCCCGAGCGGCGCCTTCTCCTCTATCCGCTGGATAAGGAACTGGTCGATCTCGGGCATCTTCTCTATGGACTCGTCGATCTCGGCATTGCTCCCCTTGACGTAGGCGCCGACGCTGATCAGGTCCTCCGCCCCGGCGTAGGTGGCCATCAGGCGCTTGATGTAGCCGCAGGCCTCGCGGGTGCGGGGTCCCGTCACCTGAAGCGCGAGCCGCGAAATGCTCTGCAGCACGTCGACGGCCGGGTAGTGGTTCCTGCTGGACAGCTTGCGCGTCAGCACGATATGGCCGTCGAGGATCCCCCGCACATTGTCCGAGACCGGGTCGTCGATGTCGTCGCCCTCGACGAGGATCGTGTAGAACCCCGTGATGCTGCCCCTCTCGGAGGTCCCGCTCCTCTCCAGGAGCTTCGGCAGCAGCGAGAAGACGGAGGGCGTGAACCCCCTGTTCGCGGGAGGCTCCCCGATGGCAAGGCCGATCTCCCGCTGGGCGCGCGCGAACCGCGTCACCGAGTCGAAGAGGAGCATCACGTCCTTGCCGCGATCGCGGAAATACTCCGCGATCGCGGTGGCCACGTAGGCGCCGCGGATCCTCGCCAGGGGCGGCTTGTTCGAAGAGGAGACCACGATGACCGAGCGGGCGAGCCCTTCCGGCCCCAGGTCGTTCTCGATGAACTCCCTTACCTCCCTGCCGCGCTCCCCGATCAGCGCGATCACGTTCACGTCCGCCGAGGTGTTGCGGGCGATCATGCCGAGGAGGGTGGACTTGCCGATGCCGCTCCCGGAGAAGATGCCCATTCGCTGCCCTTTGCCGACGGTGAGGAGGCCGTCGATCGCGCGGACGCCCGTCGCGAGGATCTCCCTGATCCTCCTCCTCTTCAGGACGTCCGGCGGGGTGTTGAACGCGGAGTACCACTCGTCGGATCCGATGTCGCCCTTGCCGTCGATCGGCTTTCCGAGAGAGTCGAGCGTGCGGCCCAGCAGCTTGGGGGACACGGGAACCCGGAGGCTCTCGCCCAACCCGACGACCATGTTCCCGATCTCTATGCCCTCCATCTCGTCGTACGGCATGAGCTGGACTGTCTTTCCCCTCAACCCGACGACCTCGGCTCCGACGATCCCCCGGCCGCGGGGAACCAGGATCTGGCACAGCTCCCCGACCTGGGCCGAGGGGCCGTGGCTTTCGACGAGAAGCCCCTGCACGCGCTCCACGACGCCGGTGAACTTGATGGGGTCGAGACCCTCGAGGACCGCCGTGTACTTGTCGAAGACGCTCATCCGCCCCCCTACTCTCCCTTTGACCGGATCGGCATGAGCTCGAGTATCCGTTCCTCGATCTCGTGCAGCTGGGAGGAGATGCGGGCGTCGATCTGGCCGAAGTCGGTCTCGATGATACACCCGCCCCTGTCCACCGAGGAATCCTCCAGGACGGTGATGGACTTGACGTTCTCCACCATCTTCATGAAGTCCTTCACGTGCTCGGAGGTCAGTTCCAGGTCCGCGAGGTTCACGCGGATGACCACGTCGCCCCGGCTCTTCAGCTTCCGCAGCGCCTGGACGACGTTGTTGATGACCACGTTCTTCTGGTTCTCGGAGATGACCTTGATGACCTTCTTCACGATGAGGAGGACGAGGTTGATGATCTGCGTCTCCGCCTCCTCGATGATCTCGTTCCTCTTGTCGATGGCCCGCGTGATGATCGTGTGCAGGCTCTCCACCAGGCGCGCGACCTCCGCCTTGCCCTCCTCGTAGCCCTTCGCGAGGCCCTCCGCGTGGCCCCGCGCGAAGGCCTCGCGCTCGGTCTGGGTGACGCGCTGCTTGATGTCGTCCTCGAGCGCCGCCGCCTTCTGCCGCGCCTCGGCGATGATCATCTGGGCCTGGTCCTCCGCGTCCTGCCGGATCTTCTGGGCCTGGTTGTTTTTCCGCTTGACCTCGTCGAAGGCCACCTTCTCGGCGTCCTTCTTGATCTTCTCTCCCGCGGCCGCGGCCTGCGCGAGGAGGAGCTGCTTCTCGGCCTCCCACCCCTTGCGGAACTCCTCCGCCTCGCGGCGGAGGTCCTCCACCGTCGGGCCGGTGTACTCCTTCTCTTCCTCGATCGCCTCGATCTCCGCGGCGGGCTCCTCGGCGACGATCTTCGGCGGTTCGATGAAGACCTTGCGCGAGAGGTACATGATCTCCTGCGGCTTGAACACGTTCTTGGCCACTGACGGTCTCCTTCGGGCTCCTTAAACGACCAGTTCCTCTTCGCCCGCGCGGGCGACCACGATCTCGCCCTGCTCCTCGAGCTTGCGGATGATGGCCACGATCCTCTGCTGCGCCTCCTCGACGTCCTTCAGGCGGATGGGGCCCATGTAGTCCATGTCCTCCTTGAGGAGCGTGGAGGCGCGCTTCGACATGTTGCGGTAGATCTTGTCCTGGACCTCGGAGTCCACGCTCTTGAGCGCCTTGGCCAGCTCGGCCGTATCGACCTCGCGGAGGACCTTCTGGATGGCCCGGTCGTCGAGAAGGACGATGTCCTCGAAGACGAACATGCGCTTCTTGATCTCCTCGGCCAGCTCGGGATCGTCCTCCTCGAGGCTCTCCACGATCGTCTTCTCCGTGGAGCGATCGACCATGTTGAGGATCTCGACGATGCTCTCCACGCCGCCGGCCGCCGTGTAGTCCTCGGAGGAGAGGGTGGAGAGCTTCTTCTCCAGCACCCGCTCCACCTCGCGCAGGACCTCGGGGGACGTCCTGTCCATGGTGGCGATGCGTTTGGCCACGTCGGACTGGATCTCGTGCGGGAGGCTCCCGAGGATGACGGAGGCCTTCTGCGGCTCGAGGTATGCGAGGATGAGGGCGATGGTCTGCGGGTGCTCCTGCTGGATGAAGTTCAGCAGGTGCGCGGGATCGGTCCGCCGGATGAAGTCGAACGGCCGAACCTGGAGGGAGCTGGTGAGCCGGTTGATGATGTCCACGGCCTTCTGCGTCCCCAGGGACTTCTCCAGCAGCTCGCGCGCGTAGTCGATGCCGCCGGTGGAGATGAACTCCTGGGCCATCATCAGCTCGTGGAACTCCATCAGGACCTGGTCGCGCTCCTGCGGCTCGATGCTCTCCAGGCGCGCGATCTCGAAGGTGAGCTGCTCGATCTCGTCCTCGCGCAGGTGCTTGAAGATCTCGGAGGCGACCTCCGAGCCCAGCGTGACGAGGAACACGGCGGCCTTCTGCCTGCCGGTGAGCGCCTTCTTGTGCGCGGCCGCGGTCTTTGCCTCGCGCCTGGACTGCACCTGCGCGGCCGCCGGGGCCCTGTCCCCCGCCGCCTTCTCCTTCGAGGGCGCGGGGGCCGGTTTCGCCTGTTTCGCCATTCCTTACTCCTCCACCAGCCAGGTACGGATGAGCTGGGCAACGTCCTCGGGGTGCTCGCGCGCCATGTTCGCGGCATTCTCCTGCATCTCCAGGCGCGCCCTGTCCTCGACCGAAAGCTCGACCTCCACCCCCTGCTCTTCCGCGGAGCGCAGCGCGGCCTCCCGCATCGCCTGATGCTGGCGGGCGAGCTCCTCCTCGCGGAGCCTGCGCCTGCGCTCCATCTCCTTCGCGATGAGCCTCCACGCGAAGACGACGAGAAGGATCGCGCCCAGCCCGATGAGCACCCCGTAGATGGTGCGGCGCACGTTCATCTGCCTCCGGAAGACGCCGTCCTCCTTCTCGAACTGGCCCGTGCGGTCGAACTGCAGCGACTGCACCTCCACCACGTCGCCGCGCGTGCGGTCGAACCCGATCGCACCCTGGACGAGGAGCTTCGCCTTCTGGAGGTCCTCGTCGGTGACTGTGTTGTACTCCCGCTGGATGCTGCCGTCGAGGTTCAGCATCACGCGCCCGTTCCTGTCGTACTTCTGCTTCCAGACGCCGTCGATGGCGACGCCCGTGGAGATCCCCTTGATCTCCCAGGGCTGCTTCTCCTCCGTCGTCGTCTTCTCGTTGACCTCGTTGTTCGTCGTCGTCTGGCTCTTGTCGTACTTGCCCACGAGGTTCGAAAGGTCCTTGTAGGCCGGGGGGGTCTGCCCCTCCTGCCCCGGGGGCCCCTCGGGGTTGTAGCCGGTGCCCTGGAAATGCTCCTCGATGCTCTGAGAGGAACGGGTGATCGAGGGCGCACGCTCGCTCTCGTCGAAGGGGGTTTTCGGGTTGTCCGGTTTCATGAGGATCGGAGAATACTCCTTCGCCGTCGAGCTGACCTTGCTCATGTCGAGCTTGATGTCGATCTTCAGTATGCGCACCCTGTCCGGACTGAAGATGTCGCGCAGCGCCTTGATGATCTCGGTGTTGTACTTCTGCTCGAGGTCCTGCTTCGTCCTCAGCATGCGCTTGGCGAGCTCCACGCGGTCGACGTCGGCGAGGCTCGTGAAATCGTTGATCTGCTGACCGGTCTGGTCGGTGATGACGATGTTCTCATCCTTCAGCCCCGCGACCGCGAGCTTGATCAGGCGCTGGACGCCCTCGACCTTCTTGCGGTTCGTCGTGAAGTCCGAGCCGGGCCGGGGGGAGACGATGACCGACGCCGAGGTCGGCTTCTGGTCCTCGGAGAAGAGCTCCGCCTTGGGCACGACGAGCGTGACGCTCACATTGTCCACGTCCTCGAGCGCCAGGATGTGCTGTTCCAGCTGCCGGGTGATGGCGCGCTGCAGGTTGACGTCGCGCTCGAAGTCGGTGGTCGTCCACCTCTCCATGTCGAACAGGGCCCAGGGGTCGGTGCCGGTGGGGATCAGGTTATCCTGGTTGAGAACGACCCTCACCCTGCGGGCGGTCTTGTCGTCCGGAACGTAGAACACATTGTCGGCCCGCAGCTGGTACTTGACGCCCATCTCGTCCAGCTTCGCCGAGATCTGCATGCGCGCGTTCTCATCCGTGACCGGATTCGTGATGAGGGCCACCATGCTCGGCGCCGAGCTGAGGCTGAACAGCAGGATCACCGCCAGGATGCTCGCGCCGACGATCGAGAAGAGGATGATCTTCTGGGTCCGGTTCCACCGGGCCCACAGCCCCTTCACCTGCTCACGGATCCTCTTCCACCATTCGTTCATGTCCCCTCCCTGTCATGCCCCTGGTACCTTCCCGTCGGTCCTTACCGTACGTTGATGATCTCCCTGTAGGCGGCGAGCGCCCGGTCCACGATTGACTTGGTCATAGAAATGGCGAGGTTGGCCTCTGCGAGCGCGATTGTCACATCGTGCACGTTCACGGAGTCCGGCGCCGTGATCATCTGCTGCGTGAGGTCCATGCTCTTCACCTGGCTGTCGTTCACGCCGTTCAGAGCGTTCAGCAGCAGCTCGCCGAAGGATTGCTCGACGCCCTGGCTCTCGCCTTTCCCCTGCCCCGCGGGCAGCGCGCCCGTGAGGTGCCGCGGGTCCGTGCGGGCCATCTGCACCACGTCGCCAAGGGCCTGGATGGAGTTCAATAGAGCCATCGCCTACCTCCCGATCTCGAGTGCCTTGAGAAACATGGCCTTGCTCCCGTTGATGACGGCGGAGTTGGCCTCGTAGGAGCGCGAGGCGGCGATCATGTCCACCATCTCGTTGACGACGTTCACGTTCGGGTACTCCACGTACCCCGTGCGCGGCCCGGTCTTGATCGCATCGGGGTGCGTCGGGTCGTAGACGAGCCTGACCTGGCTGTCATAGTCCTTCTCGATCTTGGATACCCTGACTCCCTGCCCGACCTGGTCCTGCAGGAATGTCGGGAGGAACGGGCTGCGCCAGTAGGGCTGGTCGACGCGCGGCCGGAAGATCACCCGGCTGCGGCGGTACGGCCCGCCCTCCGTTGTCCGGGTGGTCTCCACGTTGGCGATGTTGTCCGCGATGACGTCCAGCCGGAGCCTCTGCGCCGTGAGGCCCGATGCCGCGATGTTGATGCTGCTGAAAACTCCCATCTCGATCTCCCGCCGCCCGCGCGTGTCCCGGACGGCTACCTGAGCACGATGTTCACGCGCTGGATCTCGCTCGAGACGATCTGCGCGAGAGTTGTGTACAGGAGCTGGTTGTTGAGCGAGTCCATGCCCTCCTGCTCGATATCCACGTTGTTGCCGTTGTTCTTCGCCTCGGTGAGGTAGTCGAGCACCCGCGTGGGGCTCACCGTGCTCCAGTCCAACGGCTTATCGAAGGCGATGTGCCTCTGATCCGTGATGTACTGGGGGAACGGCTGCGCCTTCTCCGAGTCCAGAGCCCGCGCGAGCTGGCTTTCGAAGTTGACGTCGCTCCTCTTGAAGTTCGGCGTATCCGAGTTCGCGATGTTGTTCGCGATCACGTTCCGCCGGAGGGCCGAGACGTCCATCTCCCTCTTGAGAATGTCGAGATTTTTCCCGAAAGAACCCGTGAAAAACATGCCTTTGTGCCTCTCCCCCTATTCTCGGCCGGTTTCCGGCCCTCCTGAACCGCCGCTTCCTATAATATGTAGCGGGTCAGGTCCTGGTCCTCCATGACGCCGCGGACCTTCTCGTCCACGTAGCCCCGCGTGATCGAAATCGTCTGCCCCTGAATCTCGGGGGCGTTGAAGGAGACCTCCTCCAGGAGCAGCTCCATGATGGTGTGCAGGCGCCGCGCCCCGATGTTCTCGGTGCGCGAATTGACCTCCGTCGCGATCTCCGCGATCCGCTCGATTGCCTCCGGGCGGAAGTCCAGCGAGACCCTCTCGGTCTTCAGCAGCTCGGTGTACTGGGTGATGAGGGCGTTCCTCGGCTGCGTGAGGATCTTGACGAAGTCCTCCTTGGAGAGCGCGCTGAGCTCCACGCGCAGCGGGAACCTCCCCTGAAGCTCCGGGATGAGGTCCGACGGCTTGGTCATGTGGAACGCCCCTGCCGCGATGAACAGGATGTGGCGCGTGTCCACCATCCCGTGCCGGGTGTTCACCTTGGATCCTTCGACGATGGGCAGGATGTCCCGCTGCACGCCCTCGCGGGAGACGTCGATGCCCACCTTCTCTCCCCGGGAGGCGATCTTGTCGATCTCGTCGATGAAGATGATCCCCATCTCCTCGACCCTGTGGCGCGCGAGCTCGGAGACCCTGTCCATGTCCACGAGCTTGTCCATCTCCTCGTCGAGGAGGATTTCCCGCGCCTGCCTCACCGTGACCTTCTTCCGCTTCTTCTTCCCCCCGAAGATCGAACCGAGGTTCCCCACGTTGCCGAAGTTCAGCTCCATCTCCTCGAGGTTCGTTCCGGAGAAAATCTCCACCATCGGGTTGGCTGCCTTCGTGACGCTGACCTCGACGAGCCGCTCGTCCAGGAGGCCGCGGGAGAGCATGTCGCGCAGCTTGTCCCGGGTGGATCGGGCCGGCAGATTGTCGGCGGCTGCCGGGATCGCGGGGTCCTCGAGCGGTTCGATCTCGGCCGGATCCCCCTCCTTCCGCTCGGGCTTCCGAACGCCGGGCAGGAGCAGGTCGAGCAGCGCCTCCTCCGCCCTCCTCTCCGCCTCCTCGCGCACCTCTTCCGCGAGCTCGGACTTGACCATCGACACCGCCACGGAGAGGAGATCTCGGATCATCGACTCCACGTCGCGCCCCACGTAGCCGACCTCGGTGTACTTCGTGGCCTCGACCTTGAGAAACGGGGCCCCGCACAGCTTCGAGAGGCGCCGGGCGATCTCCGTCTTGCCGACGCCTGTAGGCCCTATCATGATGATGTTTTTCGGCGCCACCTCGTCGCGCAGGTCCTCCGGCAGCCACTGCCGCCGGGTCCTGTTGCGCAGGGCGATCGCCACGGCCTTCTTGGCCTTCTCCTGCCCGATGATGTACTTGTCGAGCTCAGCCACGATTTCGCGCGGGGTGAGCTCTGAACCCTTGACGGGGTGCGATGCCGCGCTCATGCGAGCTCCTCGACCACGATCTCGCTGTTGGTGTAGATGCAGATGCTGGAGGCGATGCGCAGCGCCCTCTCCGCGATGTCCCGGGCGGGCAGCGCCGATGAGTCGAGATACGCCCGGGCGGCCGCGTAGGCGTAGCTGCCGCCGGAGCCGATGGCGATGACCCCTTCGTCCGGCTCGATGACATCGCCCGTCCCCGAGATGAGGAACGTCGCCCGCATGTTGGCGACAAGCAGGAGCGCCTCCAATCTCCTCAATATCCTGTCGGTGCGCCAGTCCTTCGCGAGCTCGACCGCCGCGCGCGTGATGTCCCCGCCATACTCCTTCACCTTCCCCTCGAAGCGTTCGAAGAGCGTGAAGGCGTCCGCGGTGGCGCCCGCGAAGCCGACGAGGATTTTCCCGTCGGAGATCTTGCGGATCTTGCGCGCATTGGACTTCATGACCGTGTTTCCCATGGTGACCTGGCCGTCACCGGCCATCGCCACCCGCCCGTCCCTGCGGACCGCGATGACGGTGGTGCCGCGTATCTCCTCACTTCGCATGCGGATGCGCCCTCCTGTAGACCTTCTTCAGCCGTTCCATGCCCACGTGCGTGTACACCTGGGTCGTGGAAAGGCTCGCGTGGCCGAGAAGCTCCTGCACCGCCCGGATATCCGCTCCCCTGTCCAGAAGGTGCGTGGCGAAGGAGTGGCGGAAGGTGTGGGGGGTCACGCGCTTGCCGAGGTTCGCGCGGGCGAGGTACTCCCCGAGCATGAAGCGGATCCCCCGGTCGGTGATCCTTCCTCCCCTGTGGTTGACGAACAGGGCCCGCGTGCCGTCGGCGTCTCCCCTCGAATGGAAGGATCGCCGGCCGAGGTACTCGCGCAGCGCCTCGACCGCGGCCGCCCCGAGGAACACGTTGCGCTCCTTGGCGCCTTTTCCCATGACGCGCGCCGTTCTGCCGCGCAGGTCCACGTCCGCGAGGTCGAGGGACACCAGCTCGGAGATGCGGCAGCCCGTGGAGTACAGCGTCTCCAGCGCCGCCCGGTCGCGCAGCTTCCAGAACGAGTCCTCGGCGCTCCCCGGCGCGCAGGTCGGCATCTCGATCAGCCGGGCCATCTCGTCCTCGAAGAGGAACGACGGCAGCTTCTTCTCCGTGCGCAGGCTCCTGATCTCCGCGAAGGGGTTCGCGGGAACGAGGTTCCTTCTCTCCATGTAGCGGTACCACCCGCGGACGCCCGAGACGATCCTGTTGACCGAGCGTGGACAGAGCCCCTCCCGCGCCAGCCAGCTCACGAAGCCCCTCGCCTCCGCGAGGCCGGCGTCCGCGGGCGCGACCCCCCGTCCCCGCAGGAAGTCCTCGTACCGCGCGAGATCCTTCCCGTAGGACTGCAGGGTGTGAGGGGACAGGTTGCGCACGGCGCCGAGGTAGGTGAGATAGTCCTCACGCACTCTGTTCGTCCGCCTCCTTGGTATGCAGGTAGTCGCAGGACGGGTTGATGCAGGACTTGTACGTCCCCCGCTGGCGGTCCTCCTTCTCGACGAGGAAATAGCCGCATTTGGGGCACTTGGTATCCGTGGGCTTGAAATACGTCACGAAATCGCAGCTCGGGTAGCGGGTGCAGCCGTAAAACTCCCGTCCCCGTCCTTTCTTGCGCTTGCGCGCGACGATCTGGCCGCCGCAGCCGGGGCGCGGGCAGTCGGCGAGCGGGACGGGCTTCGTGTTCTTGCACTCGGGGAAGCCGGTGCACGCGAGGAAGAACCCGTAGCGGCCGAGCTTCTTCACCATCGGCCTTCCGCACGCGTCGCAGACCACGTCGGACTTCTCGTCCATCACGCCCTTCACCGATTCGAGCGACTCCAGGACGGCGTCGACCTTCCCGCTGAACGGGCCGTAGAACTCGCGGATCATGCTCTGCCAATCCGTCTTCCCCTCCTCGACCTCGTCGAGCTTCTCCTCCATGGCCGCAGTGAAGCTGGGGTCGAGCAGTTCGGGGAAGGACTTGCTGAGCATGTCGTTGATGATCTTACCGAGAACCGTGGGAATGAGCTGCCGCGCCTTGCGCACCACGTAGTAGCGGTCGAGCAGGACGGAGATGATGGGGGCGTAGGTCGAGGGTCTCCCGATGCCGTTCTCTTCCAGGGTCTTCACGATGGTCGCATCGGTGAATCGCGGGGGCCCTGAGGTGAAATGCTGCTCGGGGTGTAACTTCAGGCACTCGACCTCCTCCCCCGTTTCGAACGGGGGAAGGGCCTTGGTCTGCTCGCGCGAGGCGAGGAAGGAGAGGACCTTCTGGAACCCCTTCTCGACGATGCGGGTGCTCGAGGCGCGGAAAATCGCCTCCCCCGCGGAGAAATCCACGGTCGTCGTGCTCGTTTTCGACGGTCCCATCTGGGAAGAGACGAACCGCTCCCAGACGATCGAGTACAGGCGGAACTCCTCCGAGGTCAGGTTCTTCTTCAGCTCCGCCGGCGTCCGGGTGACGAATGTCGGGCGGATCGCCTCGTGGGCGTCCTGCATGCCCTTTCCCGCGGCGTACACGTTCGGAAACTCCGGCAGCTCTTCGGGATGCTCCTTCGCGATGTACTGGCGGACCTCTTCGAGGGCGCTCTCCGCGACGCGCGTGGAATCGGTGCGCATGTAGGTGATGAGGCCCAGCCTCTGGGAACCGATATTGACGCCCTCATAGAGGCTCTGGGCGATCTGCATGGTCTTGCGCGCCGTGAACCCGAACCTGTTCGCGGCTGCCTGCTGCAGGGTGGAAGTGGTGAACGGGGGACGGGGTCGGAGGATCTTTTCGGCAACCTTCACGTCGCTGACCCGGAAGGGCAAGTCCCTGAGGGCCTCGACGACCTCCATGGCATCCTTCTCGTTGACCAGGGACGGCTTTTCGCCGCGGATCGAGGCGAGAGACGCACGGAAGACGTGCTTGCCCTTCCTGAGCTCCACCTCCACCGTCCAGTACTCCTCGGGCAGGAAGGCCTCGATCTCCGCCTCGCGCGCGCAGATCAGTCGGAGGGCGACCGACTGCACCCTGCCCGCCGAGAGACCGTTCTTCACCTTCTTCCAGAGGAGCGGGGAGAGGTAATACCCGACGATCCTGTCCAGCACGCGACGCGCCTTCTGCGCGTTGACCTTCGCCATGTCGATGACGCTCGGATTCGCGACCGCCTCGCGGATCGCCTTGGGCGTGATCTCGTTGAAGGTGATCCTCCGGATGTCCTGCGCGGCCGTGCCGTTTTGGAGCGCGTTGCGGAGGTGGAACGAGATGGCCTCTCCTTCCCGGTCGTTGTCCGACGCGAGCAGCACGATGTCGGCCTTCTTCGCTCTCTGTTTGAGGTCCTTGAGGATCTTCGCCTTGCCCCTGACGGTGATGTACTCGGGTTCGAAGGAGCCGCCCACGTCGATCGCGAGCCGGGATTTCGGCAAGTCGATGAGGTGCCCCATCGAAGCGGCCACCGTGTAGCCCCGGCCGAGGTATTTCTCGATCGTCTTGCCCTTGGCGGGAGACTCCACGATGAGCAGGACCTCTCGTTTCTTCCCCGCCACGGTACCCCGTGGATTTGCTTTCCCCGCC
>Ga0315274_10011461_pt1 | contig 12713 bp, 13 predicted proteins | sample YL17G02_20_MG_FD_203700 | JGI IMG/M metagenome (GOLD analysis project Ga0315274, IMG submission 203700) | Sediment microbial communities from Yellowstone Lake, YNP, Wyoming, USA - YL17G02_20 | ecosystem: Environmental > Aquatic > Freshwater > Lake > Sediment | place: USA: Wyoming | collected... | reverse complement strand
CCTCCCCGCGCCCCAGCCGGGACCGGCCGCGGGGGCGGTGCATTAGGCCGCAACCCGCCGATACGCGAAACCTAGGGCAGGAGCGACGCTCCTGCCCTTTTCCTTGTGACGGCCAGCGTTCCGGCGCGGGATTTCGTGACGCCGAGCATTACCTTCATATGGATAGCCCATCCAGACCGGCCCTGCGGGAGCCGACCGCAGCCGGCGGAAGAGAGCGATGGCGAAGGGCGAGGCGAGGGTGGCGGTGAGAGAGGAAGACGGGCGCACGGAGCGGCTTGTGCGCGGTCTGCGCGCAGCCGCCCCGGAGGCGCAGGCCGAGCTGTGTGAGCGCTTCGGCCGACGCCTCTACCGATACCTTGCCCAACGCCTCGGGCAGCGCGATGAGGTTGCTGAGGATCTCATGGTGGAGACGCTGACGCAAGCCGCCCGAAATGCCGCGCGCTTCGATCCGCGCAAAGCAACCCTCACCGCCTGGCTCTTCGGCATCGCCCGGCGGCAGGCCCAGCTCGAGCTGCGGCGGCAGCGGCGGCGCAAGTCGGTTCCGGAGTCGGCGCTGACGACGCTCGAATCGCTGGCCGAACGGTCGGCTCCCGGGGACCTGGCAGAGGAGACGGCCTCGCGCCTCGAGGCGAAACGCCAGGTATCGAAGCTGGTGGGCTATCTGTCGGAAACCGAGATGGAGGTGCTGGTACTGCGCTGCCTCCATCGTCTCTCGGTGAAGGAGATCGGGCGAGTCCTGGGACGGTCGGAGCGGGCTATCGATTCTCTGCTGCATCGGGCCAAGCGAAAGGCCCGAGAAAGGTTGGTCGACGATGCTGGAACCGTTTGAGGAGGAACTCGGAGCGCTCCTCGATAGCGCCCAACCCGCGCCCGCTCTCCCGGAGGGGTGGCAGGATAAGGCGCTGGCGAGGATGGCCGCGGTTGCCAGGCAGGCCGACCGAAAGGAGACGAGATCGATGCGACGGTTGGCCTATGCTGTGGCGTTCCTGTTGGTGATCGGACTGGCGGCGGCGGGCGTGTTCACCCGCTCCCGGCCGCCGGACGGGAAGGCGCTGCTGATCAGCGCGGCGCAGGCGATGGAGGAGGCGCGCTCGGTGCACGTGTTCGGTCACGGCAATGTCCCGGATGCGACCTCTCCGAGCGGCATGAGGCTGGATCCGGAGCAGACCGAGCTGTGGGACAGTGTCGGCGAGTGGGGGACGGCGCGCCGCGACGTCGACCACGGCAACATGTCCACGTGGGGGATTGACTTGGACAAGCGGGAGGAGTGGTACTACCACTCGGATGCCGGCATCCTGTATGTGGCGGACCTCACGCCGGTGCTCTCGCAGGCAACGGCTGTTGTGCGCGCGAAGGCCGAGGAAGGCCTGCACAGCGAGGCGGCTCGCGTGCCAAAGTACCTCAGGGACATCCATGAATCGGTGCAAGTGGAGACGCGCGATGGAAGGCGGATCGCCGTCATCACTTACACCGGCATGAATGAGCTCGCCCCGGATGCACTGGGGCGTGAGCTGGCGGAGCGGTACGTATTCGAGGTAGACATGGCGACGAACCACCTGCTGAGCAGCAAACGATATGTGCGCGCAGAGGGCAGTGAGGAGCAGTTGCTCGAGACCACCGATCGCGTGGAGTACGACGTTCCCATTCCCACCGATATCCCTGAGGGGGCAAAGGTGGTGACTGCGACGGCCGAGGTCGAGGAGACGGATGAGTGCCGCAGCCTCGTGATGTACGCAGACGGCGAGGAGATCGTGCGCAGCGACCAGCCGCGCTAGAGGCAGTCGCGAACCAGACGATTGGGGGGACACCTAGGGCAGGAGCGACGCTCCTGCCCTTCTCGCTGCCTACCTCCGCCCCAACCTCATGCGCACCACCAGCACCGGCGGGATCTCCGGCATGTCGCGCCAGCTCAGGCTCGGGGAATCGGGGTGTCCGCCCTGGAGCGCCGGTTCCTCGAACCCATCCACCACGAACCCCGCGCGGAAGCCGCTGTTGAGGAGCTCACACAGCGGCCGGTGGAAGTAGTGCTGCGGCACCGGTTGTCCGACGATGCCTTCGCCAAGGCCGGCCGCGGGAGTCAGATAGCCACTGACCTTCACCCCCTTCCACCAGACAAGGCGGCCGTCTCGGTCAGAGTTCTCGACAAACCTCCGTGTCGTCACCGAATGGAAGCACGGGTGCATGACCGAGAAGACGAACCGCCCCTCCGGCTTGAGCAGCGCGGGCAGCGCCATCATGAGGGGCTCGATGTCAGCCATGTCCATGAGGCACATGGTGGCGACCGCCGCGTCGAAGCGGCCCCTGCCGAGCGCCCGCACTTGCTCCTCATCCGTGGCATCGATCACATGGTAGTCGATCCGGTCCGCGTGCTCGGTTGTGCGCTGCTTCGCCCGCTCGATGAAGCGCTCGGAGAAGTCGAAGGCGACGACATGCGCGCCCAGCTCCGCCATACGCCGAGCGAACCGCCCCGCACCGCAGCCGATGTCGAGGACTTTCTCTCCAGGCTGGAGAGCGAGGAGCCGTTCGGTGGTCGGCTCGAGGAGTTCCTCCTGGAACTCGTTGCCATCCCCGATCCGATCATCCCACCATTCGGCATTCGCCTCCCAGATGCGCCGGGCGGCCGCGTTGAGATCACGGTCCTCGTGCATGTCTACTTCCCGTCCTCCGCCACACTTGTCGTGAACATCACCGTTACCCCCGAGTCCGGCCGCGACAGCGCCACCGCCAGCTGCTGCCTCTGCTTCACATTCACTGTCAGCGGCATCGCGCGCGCCTCCGCGATCGCTTTCCACGGATCGCCATCTCGCTCGGACAGCCCCACGCCGATCGAGAGCGTGATCGTCCCATCGGCATTCGGCTTGGCCTCGATGCCGAGCAGAATCTGCGGCCAGTTAGTGAACGGCGGGAGTGCGATGAGTTCGGTGGCCGAGCTGGTGACCAACGCGTAGGCCGACCCGATCTCCATCAGCGCCTGGGCAGGCAGGGAGAGCGAGGCCGACTCCCCGAAGTCCTTGACCTTCGTGGTCAGCCCCGCCATATCGGGGCCCGCCTGCCAGTCGGTCATCTTCCGCGGCACGGCCGGGTAGTAGCTCACGGTGACCCGGACCTTGGGCCGCGGTGCATCGACCGCCGCGAGGAGCTGGCGAAGCTCGCTCACCGCACCCGGCGTCCCATAGGCGAGAAGGAGTTGCGAGCTCTGATGTCCTGCCGTCACGAGAGTGAGGCCCTCCGGCGCGAAGAGGGGAGCAGTGCGCCGTTCCGCCGGGGCCGCCGGCTCGCCGGCGAGGCGGAATCGGTCGCCGAGCATGGGAGCGACCTCGCCCGCGGTGAGATGCTTCAGGTCGATGGTCTCGAAGGCGAGCTTGCTCTCCGCCGCGAACGCCAAAGCGGAGGAAACGCAGAGGAGCACGCCGAGAAGGACGACGATGAGTCGATTCATGGACACCACCTCCGACGCGACACTTCCGCGACCGCGGCGGTGCTCCTGCCAGGATGTGCCTTCTTGGTGTCGGCGATCCCGGCCCTGATTCCTCCGCTGCTCGAACCTCACCCCCCTTCCCCCTCGAACGGCTGCGGAGAGGGGGCGCTGAAGCAATCGGAGGCAATCAGGAGAGACGCGGGGTGAGGTTCCCAGAACCGCTCGATGGTGATGGACGACGACCCTGACTCCGAAGCTCAGCCGACGTTTCGAAGTCACACCCTCCTGCCCAACGCAATCCCCCCTACGCCTCGCCCTCGGCCGGTTTCTCTTCCCCCTCCACTGAAGGCTCGACGATCGCCTCGGCCTTGTAGGGCGGGGATGTCTTTGCATCCCCGCCGGTCGTTCGCGCCCGGGCGACGCAGCGCGTCGCCCCTACGCGTTCGTCCCGCCCTCGACCGCTTTCTCTTCCCCCTCCACTGACGGCTCGATGATCTCCTCGGTGACCTCGGCGTTGTCGAGCAGGAGCTGCACGATCTTGCGGTGGTAGAGCCGAGTGACCAAGCGGTTGAACGTCGCCGAATCGTGGTAGCGACGCTGGATCTCCTCCTCGCTCACGTTCTCGACCTCGGCGCGGTGGTGCATCTCCTCGTGGACTTCCTCGTCGGTCACCTTGATGTTCTCGCGGTCACCGATCTCGTCGAGCACGAGCGCCCGCCGGGCCGCCGAGCGCGCATCGGTTTCGATGTCGGCCCGCCAGTCTTCGAAGGACTGGCCGATGTTGCGCAGGTGTTGGTGGAGCGTGAGGCCGCGGCGGTCCAGCTCCGCCTCGATGTCCTCGATCCGCGAATCGACCTCCCGGCCGACGATGGACTCCGGCACCGTCAGTGTGGCCGCCTCCGTCACCTGGCGGACGAGTTGGCTATGGACGTCGTCGTCGGCCATCGCCTTGCCGACCGCCTCGAGGTTCTCGCGAATCCGCCGGCGAAGTTCGTCGAGGGTCTGGAGGTCAGACACCTGCTTGGCGAACTCATCGCTCAGCTCAGGAAGCTGGCGCCTTCTCGCTTCCTTGACCGTGACCTTGAAGATCGCCGTCTTGCCGGCGAGTGCGGCGTTGGAGTGGTCCTGCGGATACGACACCTGGACATCGCGGATCTCGCCCACCTTCGCTCCCGGCAGGGCGTCGTTCATCTCGGGGAAGATCTGGTCCGTGCCGATCTCGAGCGGGTATCCCGCCACGCTCGCCTCCTCGCGCTTCTCGCCGTCGAGGAACATCTCGTAGTCGACCACCACCAGATCGCCCTTCTCGATGGCGGCGTCTGCGGGAAGCTCGCGGAACTGCGCGCGGCGAGAGCGAACGCGCTCCATCTCCGCGTCGACCTGCACGTCGGTGACCAGGGTGATGTGGCGCGTGACCTTGAGCCCCTTGTGCTCGCCAAGCTCGATCTTCGGCCGGCGCGTCACGGTCGCCGAGAAAGTGACGGTCCCCTCGTCTCTCAGCTCCGCATCGTCGATCTCCGGCCGGTTGAGCGGCTCGACCCCCGCCTTCTCAACGGCCGCGTCGTAAGCATCGCTGACCAGCGTCTCGATGATCCGCTCCCTGAGCGAGTCCTGGTCGACATAGCGCTCCAGCAGGGCTCGCGGCACCTTGCCCTTGCGGAAGCCGGGGATGTTCGCGCGCCTGCTGAACGTCTTCAGGACTTCCTCTCGCACCTTTGCGACCGGCTCGGCAGGGACGGTGACCTGGAGCTTGGCCTGGCCGCCCTCCAGCTCCTCCACCTCGACCTGGACATCAAGCTCCTGCTTGGCGGGGCTCGTCACGACACGACTCCTCTAGCGATAGTGGCGCAAGCTTGCAGCTCGCGTAGGGCCGGCCCGCAGCCGGCCCTACGCGAAAAGATGACCTCGCCGAACCTTGAGTCGCCTGTGGCGACTTTGGCGAGGTCCTCAGCAACGATTCGTAGGGCAGGACCTTCGTGTCCTGCCCCTCGGTCTTACGATGCCGGGGCAGGAGACACGCTCCTGCCCTACAGAATGGAGCGGGAGAAGGGACTTGAACCCTCGACCCTCACCTTGGCAAGGTGACGCTCTACCCCTGAGCTACTCCCGCTCGACTTCGGCGAAGCGCGGCTCGCCCTCGACGACGGCTGGCCTGCCATGCGAAGCCCGCCTGGGGCGAGCGAAGCATGGTGGGCGAGCCGGGACTCGAACCCGGACGGCTTTCGCCACAGGATTCTAAGTCCTGCGCGTATACCAGTTCCGCCACTCACCCTCACGGCCAGCGCGCGGACGCCTGGCTCGATTATGATAACGATGGCGAGGAGAGGTTGTCAAGCTATGCGTAGGGCAGGAGCCCTGGTCGCTTCAGGCGACCTGCCTCCTGCCCAGAGCGCTCACACGTAGTTGAACCCCGGCATCGGGAACGGGATGGGGAAGATGGTCGAGAGCACGCGCCCGAGGTCGCCGGAGACTCGCGGCGCCTTCGGCCCGCCGAGGACGAGCGGCGCGGCCTCGGAGAGCGTCAGCTCAAGCGCTTCGTCGCCGAAGCGGATAACGCAGCCTGCCCCCGTCTGCTCGAACGAGAGCCGCCGCAGCTCCCTGGCAGGCAGGCGTCCGGCGAGGTATGGCTGCAGCGCTTTCATCAGCCCCGGCAGATCGATGATCCGGTGCGTTCCCCCGAGCGTCCGCTCGTGCAGCGAGAGCCCGCGCTGCTTCAGCACGTGGACTAGCTCGCTGTCGTGACCCGTCGCCCGGATCCCGATCTCGTCTATCTCCCCGGTGGCGAAGATCGCGGGGAGTGCGTCCACGAGCGCCGCCCGCGATCCGGCGTAGTCGTGCAGCTCTCGCCTCCGCTTCGATTCCTCCCGCCGCCACCCGACCGAGAGCATGGCGTAGGCCACCGGCTGGCGGCCGCTCTCGACGAGCCAAAGCTCGGGATGCTCGCAGTCCCACCAGAAGGGGAGGCGGGAGATGAAGCCGGCGGGACGGACGAAGCGCACGCTCTCGGCCTGATGCAGCGGCGCGAGCAGGTGCCAGTCATCTGGCGTGACGCGTCGCACGCTCAGGCCGCTGATCGGCGAGGCGAAGCCACGCCCGACGACGGTTTCGTACAGCCGGCCCGCGCGAGCGCAGTGGTTCCGACGGTAGAGGCCGCGGTCCCCCGATACGATCAGGATCTTCACGCCGCGGTCGAACATCTCCTCGAGCGCGAAATCGAGGATCGCGCCGGCGTAGCCGCGGCCCCGATACTCCGCCCGGGTGGAGACGGCGCCGATGCTCGCGACCTTGAACTCACATCCGTACACCGAGAGGCGATTGTAGACGACGCGGATGTGTGAGACAGGCTTTCCGTCTTCAGCGATGATCAGGGTGTCCCGGCGAGTGACCGGCTTCCTCAACCCCGCGATGATCTGCTCCCTCGGGTACCACTTCTCGAATCCGAAGACCGCGGTGATCATGTCCGCCAGATCGTCGATCTCGTTCAACTGGACTCGTCTTGGCTCGGGCACGTCGGCGACCTCCATCACGCGCGATACAGTGGCTGAGCGGCAACGTTCGCCGTGTGCGTCCCCCGCTCCTCGCCGGGAAAGGAGCGCAGCGGCGCGAGAGGGAATGCTCACACGAATGCGCCGGGCATCATCATGGTAGAAGCTCTCATAGACACGAAGGCGACCGAAGCCGGTGAGCCGGACCTCCTCCACCACCGGCTGACCGCGGGCGCGGTGTTACTCTCCGTCATGATCACCGTATTCTGGGGGACGAACCCGACCGCGCTCAAGATCGCACTCCGCGGTCTACCGCCCATCGGCTCGGCCGGGATTCGGTTCGCCATCGCCGCCATCGGTGTATGGCTCTGGTGTGCGATTTCCGGGGTGAAAACACGTCCCCAGAAGGGCGAGGGCCGGTGGCTCGCGATCATCGGCGCGTTCTTCCTCGTGCAGATCGCCACGTTCTCGCTTGGCGTCTACTGGGGAACAGCGAGCCACTCCATCGTCATCCTGCACACCTATCCGTTCTTCGTCGTCGCGCTGGCGCACTTCTTCATCCCGGGTGACCGCGCCTCGCCCGGCCGCGTCGCTGGGCTGTGTGCCGCATTCACCGGCATCGTGGCGCTGTTCGCAAGCGAGTGGGGCGCGTGGCGCGGGACGCAGTTGCTGGGCGATGCCATCCAGCTTTTCAGCGCGCTCGTGCTCGCCGGCCAGATTGTCTGCACCAAGCATGCGGTCGCCCGGATCGACTCGGATCGAGTTGTGCTCTGGCAGATGGCGATCGCCGCGCCGGCGTTCCTTCTCTACAGCCTCCTTTTCGAGCACCTGGCCGGCGCGCGCCCTGACGCGGCAAGCATCATCGCCGTCGTCTACCAGGGGCTGATCATCGGGACGCTGTGCTTTACGATATGGACGTGGCTGATCCGCAGGCATGCGGCGAGCCGGGTGGCGATCTTCGGGTTCATCGCGCCCCTCGTGGGCGTGTTCCTCAGCGCCTTCGTGCTGCACGAGCAGCTTTCGCCGGCGCTCTTAGTCAGCGCGAGCCTGGTCGGAGCGGGCATCGTGCTGGCGAACATCTGGTAGAGCGCATTTCATAACCCTCGGTCGCCTGGCTGTTCGCCAGAGACGCTGGCATGAAATGCGCCTGCTGGAGCCTGGCGGCTTGTGGTGCTGTTTCATAACCTCAGATGGAGGTTATGAAACAGCTTCTAGGGAGTGAGGAGGAGGAGGACCATGGATCTCTACGATGTCATCCGCACGCGGCGAAGCGTGCGGAGCTTCCGGCATGACCCGATTCCAGAGGAGGTGCTCCATCGGGTGCTGGACGCCGCTCGCATCGCGCCGTCGGGCAGCAACCGGCAGCCGACTCGCCTCATCCTCGTGAACGAGGAGAAAGAGAAGGCGAAGCTCGTCACCATGTGCCACGACCAGGCCTTCATCGCCACCGCGCCGGTCGTCGTGGTGGCCTGCGGGCGCGATATCAAGTACAACCGCGGCGAGTGGATGGGGCGCTGCTCGGCCATCGTCGATGTCACGATCGCGGTGGACCATCTGACCCTGGCCGCGCGCGCAGAAGGGCTGGGCACCTGCTGGATCGGCTCGTTCAGCAATGCCGCGCTGAAGGAGTTCCTGCGCCTGCCCGAGGACGTGGACGTCGTTGCACTCACGCCGCTTGGGTACCCCGAGGGTAACCCTTTCACCAATCCTGAGGACCGCATCCCGATGGAGGAGTTCATCCGCTGGGGAACGTGGCGGTAGTGCATTGACCGATCCGAACGCGCGGAGCTGCGATCTCTTCATCTACGGCGCGTCGCTTGCAGGCATCGGCGCTGCTGTTGCCGCGGCGCGGCAGGGCCTGCAGGTCATCATGGCCGAGCCCATCGGCGTGATCGGCGGCATGGTCACGGGTGGCCTTGGGCGCACCGACCTCGGCCGCCCGGAGACGGTGGGCGGGCTGTTCCGAGAGTACATGGACGCGGTCGTCGAGCACTACCAGCAGCGCTATGGCGCTGGGTCACAGCAGGTCGAGGACTGCCTCGGCGGTCAGCGGTTCGAGCCCAGTGTCGCGCACGAAGTGCTCGCGAAGATGATCGAGCGGGCGGGCGTCGAGGTGCGGCTGCGCCGCACCGTCGCAGGCGCACGGAGAGAAGAGGGGCGCCTGACCGGGGTCGAGCTGAACGGCCCGAACGGGCCCGAGCAAGTGGCGGCATCGCTCTTCGTCGACGCGAGCTATGAGGGCGACCTGCTTGCCGCCGCCGGAGCCGAGTACCGGACTGGCCGCGAGTCGAGAAGCGAGTATGGCGAGGAGTACGCGGGCCACATTCTCTGGGACCCGAAGGGCGGGCCGAGTCTGCACGGCACCGGCGAGGGCGATCGGCGGATACAGGCATACTGCTTCCGCCTGACCGTGACCGACGATCCGGCCAACCGACTGCCCATCGAGCAGCCGCCCGGGTACGATCGCACCGCCTACGATCTGCTTAGCAAGTACTTAGCGGCCGCGCCCCGCCGGCTGAAGGATGTCCTGCTGCTCGGCAAGCTCCCGAACGGGAAGTGGGACATCAACAACTGGGGCTTTTGCTGGCAGTCGATGGACTTCATCGAGGCGAACTACGATGCTACTCTGCGAAGCAGTGAAGCTCCTTCGCTGCGTAGCACGAGCTATCCCGAGGCGAGCTGGGAGCGGAGACGGCAGAGCGCGGCAGAGCACTGCCTCTACCAGTGGGGGTTGCTCTACTTCCTTCAGAACGACCTGTCGGTCCCGCCCGCGCGAAAAGACGAGGTGAGGCCGTTCGGCTTGTGCAAGGACGAGTTCGCGGAAAGCGGGGGATGGCCGGAGCAGCTCTACGTCCGCGAGGCGAGGCGGCTGGTGGGGGAGCATGTATTCACCGAGCACGATGCTTGCCGCGACCGGCGGAAGCCCGACACGATCGCGGTTGGCAGCTACCCGATGGACTCGCACGCGACGCAGTGGTACCGGATCGGGCAGCCCACACCCGCGCCCGAGGGCTTCTTCATGTGCTCCGTGCGGCCATACGAGATTCCGTATCGGTGCCTGCTGCCGAAGTCGCCGCGGAACCTGCTCGTTCCCGTCTGCCTCAGCGCGAGCCACGCGGGGTACGGGACGCTGCGCATGGAGCCGGTGATGATGAACCTGGGGATGGCCTGCGGGCTGGCCGCGTCGCTCGCGATCAGGGATAGGACCGACGCGCACGGCATATCAGTCGAGGAGGTGCAGCAACTGCTGGAGAGAGACGGACAGATCATCCACGCCCCTCTGTAGGGCGGGCATGTCTCCGCATGCCCGCCGGCCGTTGGCCGTCCCTATGTAAGGGGGGCGTGCGTACGCCCGCCACATTCGACGGAGGAGATACGTATGACCGAGTCCGAGAGCAAGACCGCCTACTGTGGTCTCTACTGCAGCGATTGCATTCCGAGCAATCGGGCATTCTTCGAGTCCGTGCGCGCCCTGCAGCGCCAACTCGAGGAGCTCGGATTCGAGCACTACGCTACGCTCAAGAAGAACAACGTGGCATTGAGGAACTACAACGTCTTCGCAACGGTGCTGGACGAGATTGCCCGCATGCAATGCTCGGGCCCGTGTCGAGAAGGAGGAGGGAATTCCGCGTGCCACGTGCGCACGTGCTGTGTCAGCAAAGGGTATGCCGGCTGTTGGGAGTGCGCCGGCTTCCGGGAATGTGACCTCCTCCAGCCGCTTCGCGACTTCCACGGCGAGAACATCATCGACAACCTTGAGATGATCAGGCGCTACGGGCCAGCCGAGTGGAGTGAGAGGCGCGGCAAGCACTATCCCTGGAGTTCGTAGGGCGCAAGCTTCAGCCGCTTGCCCCCGCTCGCATCACTCGGACACTTCGGCCCCGCTGCAAACGTGTTCGGGCTCGCCTTTCGGCGAGCCCGAAGATCCATCTCTTCGCGTCCTTTGCGGCTTCGCGGTGAATGCCGCTTCTGCCGTGCCCTACGCGTCCACCAGCTTCTTGCTGATCGCGTACCTGGCGGCCTGCAGCCGGCTCGATACCCCGAGCTTCTCCAGCAAGTGCGCGACGTGCGTCTTCACCGTCTGCTCGCTGATGGTGAGCTTGTCGGCGATCTCGGAGTTGCGCAGCCCTAGCGCGACCAGCCGAAGCACCTCGAGCTGTCGCGGGGTGAGATCGACGTCGCCCAAATGGACCGAGTCGCCGGGCCTCGGCTCGCGGGCGAACTCGGCATAGAGCTGCTGCGCCAGGTCCGGCTGGATCCACTTCGCGCCCCTGAGCACTTCCTGCAGCGCGGCCACCATCTGGTCGGGCGGAATGGTCTTGAGCATGTAGCCGTCGGCGCCGGAGCTCGCCGCGAGCGCCAGGTTCTTTGAATCGGGGTAGTTCGCGAACACGACCAGCCGGCACTGCGGACACTTCTCGCGGACCCGGGCCAACACATTGCCGATACCGTCATCGCCGAGGAACGCATCGAGCAGGACCAGGTCGGGCTCCGTCCGCTCCATCAGCACCAGCCCCGCCTCAACAGACTCCGCCTCACCCAGCCACTCTATCTCGCGGAGCGCGCTGGCCAGGTACATCCGGAGGCCGAGCCTGAAAACGAGCTGATCGTCGATGACGATCGTCCTGGCCGTCTTGGGCCTGCTTCGCCCCTCGCCCGTCTGCCTGCTTCTACCCATCGCCGCCTATACCATCCATGGCCAATGGCTCGCCGCCCACGAGCCCATCGCCCAGCGTGGCCAACTGGTGTTTTCCACGTTTCACTCACAATATGTAGTTCTTTTGGGCAAGTCCTGTCACTCTCTCAGGCGATTGCGTTACGGGAGCCGACAGGGTAGTCTTTGTATGCGCACCGCCCAGCCGGTCTACAGCTTCCAGGGGTAGAGACTGATGTTGAGCCAAGTCACCGGCGGCCTGGTCGCCTACTACATCGGGATTGCGATCGTTGCCCTTCCGGGCCTGATCGGGGTCATCCTCATCGGGAGGATGCACCGGCGGGCCATCCGCGACTGCCGAAAGCTGGCGGATGAGGTCTCCCGGGCGGAGCAGGCGACAGGCAGGATTCGATGCCTGCTCTCGGATCTCGTCGCGACGATGAACCTCACCCTCGCCTGCGCGGCACACCCGGAGGGGACCAATCAGGAGCAGATCGAGCGCATTCGCGTGGCGGCAGAGGAAGCCATCCGCGGTCAACAGCAGGCGGTCGAGACAGGCCCCTAGCCCCGGACAACTGCAGGGCCAGGAGCCCTGGTCCCCGTAGCCTTGGCGAAGGGGGCTTGCCTCCTGCCCCAGTCCGCTGTTGTCCGTTCGGCAGGAGCTTGCTCCTGCCCAGTCGTACGGCGGGCGCTGCGCCCGCCGTATCTGTGTTCATCTGTGGTTCTCTTCCGAAGCCCCTACTCCGGCCACACATCCTTCCGAACGCGAATCTCCTCCATCATCCTCTCGTAGTACGGCCGCAGGAACTCCGGCTGCTCCGCGCTGGCGACCGCGTACTTCCGGTCCGCCGCATCCATGTCCAGCCGCGCCGTGATCACCGCCTCGCTGTACCAGTCGGCCTCGGCCAGCGACAGGCCGGTTGGGTGCTTGATGAACGACCCACCGGATGACGACTGCTTCCCGCCGTAGTCCTGCCCCACCGTGTTCGCGCAGCAGTGGAAGATCGAAGTGGTCGGCCCCGCCGCGTTTGTCGCACGGCCCGCCTCACGCTTCCACCACAGCGCCTCGATCGTCTCGGTCGAGCAGGCCGGCTGGAAGAGGATCTTCGCACCCGCCATCGCCGGCAATCGATACAGCTCTGGATGGCGGCCATCC
>Ga0315274_10011460_pt1 | contig 12713 bp, 23 predicted proteins | sample YL17G02_20_MG_FD_203700 | JGI IMG/M metagenome (GOLD analysis project Ga0315274, IMG submission 203700) | Sediment microbial communities from Yellowstone Lake, YNP, Wyoming, USA - YL17G02_20 | ecosystem: Environmental > Aquatic > Freshwater > Lake > Sediment | place: USA: Wyoming | collected... | reverse complement strand
TACCCCCCCTACCCTCGCTTTTTTCGCTGTACCAACCTCTTTTCCAGTCAATTGCTGCTGTCCATTCTAACATACTATACTCCAACTACTTAGGCATAACTCCTTCCAGATTAGATTATTAAATTAATATTATATTCAATTACCAGTAAAGTATTGAATCCAAGTGAGATAAGCGTAGGATAGAGGTTATAGTAATTGATTAAAATAATAATAAAGGGGTGTCTGATAAAGAATAGGGAGACTATTTAACTACACGCTAATTTATTATACATTTACATTTTTTTCTATAATTTAAACTATTTGCATATTGCTTATTTTCTATTGCTTACATTGCTTTTATTTTTTTTGTGTATACCGCGAGTGTTTTCCTAGCGCCGCGCATCACTACGCTTCCTGCGTAACCCATTCTATGCTATTATCGTTACACTACCGCTACTAATTTTTACTAATTAATTTTATGCCACCGCTTCCACTTTCTACTAATTTAATTTTAATTTATTATTTTCCCGCCACCGTCAGTTTTTGATAATTATAACCCAAAACGGACTAATCCGTTGATAATTAACAACTTAGGACTTATATAAAGTCCATTAGTGGCAATTAGTTAATGTATAGATACTTATATCTTAATAGTTATAATAATTGTAAATGGTTGGGTTAGAGGTAGTTAGGGGAAATCGTTATCGTAATGACAATGTGGTTACAATGTAAATTATGGAAAATCGGGTTAATGAGTAGAAACTCGTTGACTTATTATAGAATATGGGTATAATGTAGTGGTCGTGAGTGTGCGAGGCGTTAAAGCTATCATCCCATGTGCCGGTCCCCCAATCGTGGCGCTTAACGCTTCACAGAATTTTGTTTGGATTCGTAACCAATACTACATTTCCCTTACGACAATACTAATTATACTACTTTTTATATTCCTGTCAAGCCCCTTTATTAAGTTGATAGTCAACGACTTACGACTAATTGTGCAAGGGTATAAGTTGGTGTAGTTTGACTTGTATAGATTGATGTATGAAAATGTAAAATCCTAGATTTTATTTGGTATAATATGTTTAGTAGTAGTTACTTATGTGGTATTAGTAAGTGTAATAAGATGATGAAAGTGAAGATGTCCAGTTGAGTATAGGTATTTATAGGTGTTTATACGCTCTATAGCGTATAAGTGGGTATAAGTGTATATAAGTGTAACAGGGTCAATTATGCGATAATGGGCGGTGGTATAGAAAGGTATTGACAGATTATAGAAAGTGTAGATAATGGTTAGGATATGAACAAGAACAATCTTGGTATTACTGAGAAGTTTGATTCGCACAATCTTACATATAATGAGGCTTTAAACAAGTTGAATGAGGTATATAGTATATTGAAGTTACGGGCTGACATAATGACGTATGCTGGTGTGAGTCATTGGAAGAGTTCACAGAATTACGATTGTTGTGAGATACTTGGGATGGTATTAGAACCTGATACCACGACTTTATTGAGCATTCGCACGAATGGGGTTAGTTTATATTGTCGGCGGCGCTGGCGTTTTATTTGTAAGGTATTGAAGAATCTTAGAATTAGGGAATTGAGTGAGTTATATGACAAGGGCAAGAAAGCTGAGTTAGCATTAAGGAAGCCATGACGATTAAAGAGTTATTTACGCCTGCGGTATTGCAGTTAATAAATGAGTCAGACATTCGTGGATATATAATATCTATGGATGTGGCGTTACAGAGTAATACTATTGGGTGTATTACCTACGATGTGGAGAAGAAGGAATATTTGATAGATTTGGGTGATTTGGATGCGGATATATTACAGGCTGATCCGATTGTTATAGCGGAAGAGAGTGTAATTGAGGTTAATGGGGATAAGAGGAATAGTTTTAGTGTAGTGGAGAGTATAGATGGGGACAAGTTGATATTGAGTTTTTACAAGTATATTCCGTATGAGTTAATTAAGGAGAGCAAGTAATGAACAGGCTCGAGCTTTGGGATTGGTTTGTGAGGCTGGTGGTATTGTTAGCATTTTTGATACCGGTGATAGGATCATTGGTTGGGGTATTTTATTTAATGTCGCGATCGGATTGGTGGATTCCGTTATATGTTATTTGGGCTTATTTAGTATTTAAGAGTGTTGAGGTATATTTTAAAAAATTTGATTGACACCGCGAATAAAATCGGTATAATAAGAGAAGACAACAATTAACAAAAGGATTCCTCAATGGGATTTTTCGGATTAAAAAATTACGGTGATAGTGATGAGGCGTGGGATTTTTGGTATCTTATCCAAAAGGCTAAAGGTAACAAGCCTAAAATTAAGAAGTTGATTGCCAAGGAACTGCGCAATCACACCAATGAGTTTAATACCGATGGCTTTATCAATCTTGCTCTTTATCTTGAGAGTGAAGGAAAGAAGATTGACCCCGCTTTCAGTCATGATGATGATTGTAAATTTGACGATACCACATTTGTTATCAGTCCGTTCATTACACAAACCCAATATAAAACAATCAAGGCCTATCTTAATGACGCCATCAACGACAAAGATTGGAATGGCCGAATGAAGCCCGCTTTACGCCGCATGTTAAAGTGTGTCGAATCTAAACGCAGAAAACAAAAAGGAAAGAAATAATTATGGGAACAAGATCATTAACTTATGTTCATGAAGGCGGACTGAAGAGCACGCCATTGGTTTGTATGTATCGGCAGATGGATGGTTATCCTGAAGGCCACGGCAAAGAGTTGCAAGAATTCTTGAAGACATTTACAATTGTCAATGGAATTGGTGTAAATAGCTATTCTGGTAAAACTGCTAATGGTATGTCATGTCTCGCGGCTCAATTAGTGGCGCATTTTAAGACAGAGATTGGAAGTTTTTATTTGTATCCAACCGACAGCGGCAATACTGAGGCATACAATTATCATGTTTACTTGAATGAGAACAACAAGCTTGCGTTAAAGTATTTTACATTTAGTGACAGTAAGGCATTTCCGTTGCCTCTTGGCAAGACTGAGCCGGAATATGAAAAGGTTGCAGAATTTGTATATACTTCAGCTTATGCTGGGGCCGAGACGAAGTGGCGTAAGATTGGTTTCGTGGAGTTAACTAAGAAAAATTATAGTGGCGAACAATTTCTGACGGGGTATGATTTGAACGATGAAGATAAGTTCAAGAAATTCAGATTGAGTGCTATCTTGGATGGTAAGATTTATTATACAAATGTAACAGGAGAAGATTTACTATGAATGATGATATGATTACCAAAGCGCAATTACGTCTTGAGGTTAAGTTACTTCTTATTGAATTACTTAGTCAGGATAAAAACATTTTAAAAACTATCAGCGATTCTATTGAGGATGTTGTTGCTGATATTGTTCAAGAGAAGATTGATTGTGGGGAATTGGTGACCCAAGATGATTTAGAGGATGCGTTAAATTCTTTGTCTTGTGAAATCAGACGGTAATAAAAAGGATTAAATAATGCTAAAAATAAAATGCAAAGATTGTGGGTATAGCAATGTTTATGAGAATGAGAAGCATGCGTATATGGATGGTTGGTTTTGGGTTGGTCCGAAGTTGGCGATAACGATTTGTTGGCGGTGTGGGCGTGCGGAAAGCAGTTCAACAAATATAAAGAAAGTAGTTGACAAAGTATAAAAAGTCGGTATAATAAGTGTTATTGGTAGAAACAGAAACGAAAAATTGAAAGGAAGGTAGTAAATGAAAACAGCAACAGCAACAGCAACAGCAACAGTAATAACGCCGGTCAAGCGCAGTGTAGGTCGGCCGGTAACAAAGGTGACGCTCAAGCGGGTAGTTTTGAGTGATGGGAAGCCGGTTGGGCGTGGGCGTCCTGAGAATGAGGGCAAGAGTGAGCGCACCGTGGTATTTATCCCTGTGGATGAAACTTTTAATTTGGCCAAGCATGGCAAGGGTGTAAAGTTTGCAAAGGGATTGAGACAATTCGCATCCCCGATTAAACGCGTGGATATTGCGAAGTTTAAGACACTTACCGCCACAAGCGCATAAGTTATTGAACACTGGAAGAGAGTCAGGCTTGTAAAAAGGCTTGACTCTTTTCTGTTTTTGTATATACTTATAGGCGCGGATGACTCGGACGACTCAGAGGGCTGGCTCATAATCAGTTTAACCGGTTTGACTCCGGTATCCGCAACCAATTTAATGACCGGTAGGCCGGTAGAAGCCCGGACGGTTAACGGATACGTCCTGCAGGTAGTAAGCCGTTAAAGATAACGAGGAGGATGCCTGGTCACCAATTTAGTCATTGACAAATATATAAAAAGGGTTATACTAAGTGGTATGAAGATTGAGATTAAGGATAGATTGATTGCCAGGCTTAAACGGGAATGGGTAAAGAATGGCATTGCTCTTCCCAAAGAAAAGATTCCTACCAAAGACATTGTTGATATGGTCAACAATTATTTTGAATCTGGAATGGATGAGGATTTTGGTCATGACTCTTAAAGCTTACGCAAAGAGGCTTAACGCATTGGCCAAGTTACATCCGGATGCGATTGTAGTATCTGCAAGTGATGAAGAAGGTAATTCGTATAGTGAAGTGATTTATTCTCCGACATTGGGACATTGGGATAAAGTTGCGTGTGAGTGGTCTACAGACCATGGTTCTCTTACCCCTGAGAAGGTTAAAGTTAATGCAGTTTGTGTAAATTAATTTAAGGGCTCTTAGCTTAGTATGACTTAAAGCAGCAGTCTCATAAACTGCAGACCGCTGGTTTAAATCCAGCAGGGCCCACCAAATATATGAAAAAAGAAATAACAGCAGAAGAAAGAGCAGATTTAATCCACGAGTGGAAAGTTTGTGTTACTGCGGGTGATGATGACAGGGCTGAGGAAATCAGTAAGTTATTGAAGAATAATCCTGCGCCATTAAGTCCGGAAGTTCAAGCGATTGCTGAGCGGCTGAAGGTTCTTCCAAGTGTTGAAACCATTGTAACAATGCCTGAGGAAGTAGGCGTGGTAAAGACGAAGAAAAAGGGAACAGGAAAGCGTGGGCGGCCGAAGGGCAGTAAGAACAAGTCAAAGAAATCGTGGTAATATGAAAATGAAATACATACCGTCAACGGATAAGACCGAAGTAAATTCTAATTGGAATAATTTCAATCCAAAGATTTGGTTAGAATTTAAGGAAACATTTCCTAAAATTAAATTTGTGGATGTAATTGAGGGTGAGAATTATTGGGCGAATGAAGAGGATACCGTTGTCTTTACGATAAATGATAAAGGTATTGGGGCATTACTTTTTGCAGACAAGTTATCAAGTTTGGGTGTAGATGAATTTGATTATAAGCAGATTAAGGGAAACAAGTATATTGTGCGGTTGTGGTGGGATTGATGATAAAATTAAGACCATATGATGATGTAGAAGTATTAAGGGATATTGTGCGTGTTGAAGGTGCCTACGCTAAAGCTGGCGATACTGGTAAGGTTCTTGAAGTGTTTGGCAACGCTGTTGGTGGCCGTGAAAGGTTACGCTGGTTTGCTAAAGTTCGTATGAAAAACCGAGCTATTAAAACCTTTAGGGTAACATCATTGAAAAGGGTCTAAAAATACTGGGGTGAACACTGTAAATGTGACCCAGAAGTAATATTCTCTGGCGGTGATTTACGGTTGAGAAGTGGTTCAAAATGTGGCGTATGCGCCTTTTAAGGTTCGATTCCTTACCACCCCACCATTTTCAAGATGAAAATAAAGTAAAAAAATAGTTGACATTTTCCAAAATTTCCATATACTTATAGTTGTTATGAACGATACACGACATTTAGATACAGCGGAATGTGTGGCCAGAGAGGCCTACACGGGCTGAATCTTAGTGTCTAAATAACACGGATTTTCATAACCCGTCAAACCTCTAAATGGATTGACGGGTTTTTTGTTCTTTAATATAATTTAATATGGTATGTCTCTTTGGCGAAACGGGAACGCGGTAGTCTGCAAAACTACTATGAGTCAGCTCGACACTGACAGGGGACTCCAATGCGGTATTGGTATAGTGGCATTATAAGGCATTGCCAATGCTTAGATATGGGTTCGATTCCCATATACCGCTCCAAATTAAGTGGGCCGGCATGTTCCTGGGGGCGAGGCTTCCTTGCAAGAAATCTGTGGCTGGGTTCGATTCCCACACGGTCCACCAATTTAAGTTGCCCGTATCGTCTATCGGTTTAGGATCTTTGGTTTTCAACCAGAAGAGCAGGGTTCGATTCCCTGTGCGGGTACCAATTTATGTTCTTTTGAAATTTTAGACGGGTGTATGGAGTAGTGGTAGCACATCTGATTGTCAATCAGAAAGCCGGGGTTCGATTCCCCGTATGCCCGCCAAATTTAATCGGTGTGTGCGTCGAGCGGCCTAAGACACCTGCCCTACAAGCAGGCAATAACCGCAGGTTCAAATCCTGCCACACCGACCAGTTTAAGTGCCCCTGTAGTCTAGTGGTAGAACAGTAGATTCTCAATCTAAAAGCCGGAGTCCGATTCTCCGCTGGGGCGCCAATTTGTTTGGAATAGTCGTGGTAGTTAAAGTATGACTTGAACTATCTGTCGTAAATGTTCTTTTGAAAAAATAATGGTGGCTATCATTTAGTGGTAGGATTCTGGCCTGTGAAGCCGGCTGCACGAGTTCGATTCTCGTTAGTCACCCCAAATTTAAATATCCGCATGGTGAAACTGGATATCATGTTAGTCTTCTAAACTGACGTTTCCCGTTCGAGTCGGGATGTGGATACCAAATTTAATGTCTCTGTGATGAAATTGGATATCATACAAGTCTTCGAAACTTGTTTTTAGCGTTCGAGTCGCTATGGAGACACCAAATTTTAAATGGGCGGTTGGCGAAGCTAGGCTGAAACGCGCGAGACTTAAAATCTCGTACTTAAGAAACACCGGGGGTTCGATTCCCTCACCGCCTACCATTTAGAGTTCTTTTGAAAATAAAATAGAATATGATGCCGGCTTGGCATCAGTGGCGACTGCACCTCACTTGTAATGAGGAATACAAACATCGAGAGTTCGAGTCTCTCAGTCGGCTCCATTTATTTTTGCTATATTTTCGAATCTTTGAATAGGCTCAATACTATTTATTGATATGAAGATAAACAGAAATAAAAAATCATATTCTGAAGCTGGTCGGTTAGGATATTTAGCATCCATCAAATCCCATCAAGAATCAAAACAAAAACGGATTGATATATACAATTTAAATCCTGTTCGATGCGGATATTGCAACAAAGCTATCGTGTATGAAAAACGAAGAGAATCTAAATTTTGTAATAGTTCTTGTGCTGCTCAATTAAATAACAGACTAAGAATTAAAAATCGAAAAGATGTAAATGATTTAATTGTAAAAAATGTTATCAGAAAAACAATAGAGATTCCTGTAATTTATAAATGTTGTAAGTTTTGTAGTAAAGAATTTGAAATCAATAAAAGGAGTCCTATTTCAAAAATTTTTTGTTCGAGTGAATGCTCAAATAAAAATAAAAGAAAATCGGTATTTGATAGAATTGAAAGTGGAGAATATAATCTTATTAGAAACAAACCATATCGTTTATATTTGCTCGAAAAAAATGGATGTAAATGTAATATTTGTGGTATAACAGAATGGGGCGGAAAACCGTTAGTAGTTATCTTAGACCATATAGACGGAAATGCTGAAAATAATTCTCTTACAAATTTAAGATTGATATGTTCTAATTGTGATGCAAATTTGCCTACATATAAAAGCAAAAATATTGGAAATGGTAGAAGTTGGAGAAGACAACGATATAGTCAAGGAAAATCTTGGTGAAGCTTTTAATTCATAAAAATAGCGCTTGACAAAATATAAAAAATCGTTATAATCTGTATCAATGAAAGATACAAAAATCAAATTGCTTGGTCGCCCAAGAGGCGCAACATCAACAGTTCGGGTCAGACTTAAAGACCTTCAGAAGTATCTCACACCAAACGCAACTGTTATGGTTGGAAAGACATGGCTTGAAGAAATCGGCTTTGCTATCAATGAGTCCGAAGTCGTTACACTCAAGGTAGTTAAGGAAACCCCAGAAAATACATTGGTTGAAGTCAAAGACTTGGAGATGTAATTATGAAAAAGAACAAGACACCTGAATGGAAGCGGCACAAATACAAAGCAGCGAAGAAGCGTTATGTTTTAGGTGAGGGCATTCCTTTTGCTCCCGGTGGACGCTTTGACCAAATCGAACCGAAGACAGGTGAATTTCTATTGAGCTTTGAAACCATTGCTTTGTGCGACAAGAAGCTTAACAAGCATGGGTCTATGGTCAAACGTGTAAGGATGGTGTGGCCGGATGAATTGATCCCGTGGCCACATCCTGTGTATCGTCTTGTATTGGAAAGGGTTAAGTAATGCAACGACTTGTAAAGATGTCACCACGTCTTATGCAATATGGTGTGGTTAAAGGACTTATAGTTGATTCTTGCCATCGCTTGGAAGAACAGATTGCTGGTCAGTGGGTTTGTATTGACCTTATTCCACCTTATGAATTAGAAGATTTTCGCAAAAAAGGCATTGACATTATATAATAAATCGGTATAATGTACAGAATATGAATAACACATCCAGCGGTTACTTTAGTGACGTTATTGGTCAGGAAGATGTTAAGAGCAAGTTGGGGTTTTACATTGATGGCTATAAAAAGACATCAATGATACCGCACTTTCTTTTCATTGCAGAAAAGGGTTGTGGTAAGACGATGATGGCTGGCAAGGTTGCCAAGCATCTGACCATTGATGGTAAACCGAAGAAGGCCAAGGAATTGAATTGCTCTTCCATCAAGAGTTTTGCTCAGTTTGTTGAGCAGATTGGCATTCCGATGATTCAAGACAATGATTGCACTTTAGTCTTTGATGAAGCGTCTGCGCTTGTGGATGATATGACGATACATCTGTTGACGATGTTGAATCCGAATGACAACAATCGTAATACTGTAACAACTCCTGATGGTGGTGTGCTTGATATTAATTTCAAGAGACACTCTTTCATGTTCTGCACGACAGAGCCTCAGAAAGTATTTCCGCCATTGATGAGCCGTTGTCACCGCGTTGATTTTGAAGCATACAAGCATCCGGAATTGATGACGATTGTTAAAAAGAGTGTGGACAAGAATAATGGTAAAATTAAGTTTGATACCGCAGTCGAAAAAGATTTGCCTACGGTCCTGCGTAACAATCCGCGTTGTGCGCAAATGATGGCTAACGATGTTATCAGCTATTGTGTGCAGTTTAGCGTTAAACTATTTAACGCGTTGCACTGGACAGAGATGAAGAAGAAGTTGGGCATCAAGCCACTTGGGTTGAATGCGACAGAGATTCGTGTGTTGCAGATTCTTGAGAAGTCTCCACATTGTCGGTTGACAGATATTAGCGCTAAGCTTGGAATGAGTGCTAGTTCGATTCAGCGTGACATCGAGTTGTTTTTGCTCCGTAACAATTTGATTAAGGTCAGCAATGGTCGTTGTTTGACCGATGATGGTCAGCAATACTTGAATAATTTGGGGAAGGTATAATTAAATAATAGTTGACATGTTTCTGAAAACCTGTAATATATATACTTAGATTTATGAATACAAACATTGTAAAGCCAGTTCAGATTAAGCGCGGGATGCCCCAAACCGGAGGCACTGGCGGATAACCTATCCCTTTACAATTAGGCTAGGAATGCCGTCAGTCTCCAGAAAAGATTTGACGGTTTTTTGTTTTTTGACATAAGAATATAAATTGGTAAAGCAACTGCTTGATTTTTTGAATTTTTAATCAAGTGGCTACTATTTATGTATATGGTAGGTTAGTTAAATGGTATAACGAGAAATTGATAATTTCTTATTAGAAGTTCGATTCTTCTACTTACCACCAACATAAATTATGAAATACGACAAATACAAAAAAGTGGATTGGCTCATCTGTCAGAAAATGTATGACAAAGGACTTAGTTGGAGAGACTTATTGAAGAACGGTTACTCTTGTAAAGCTCTAATGTGGGCAGTAAAAAATGAAAAATTAAAAATGAGAGCTAATGGTGAGAGTCAACATCAAAAACATCGTATGGGACTGATTGACTATTCACCATGGAGAACAAAATCATTTAGATTGAAAATGTCAAAATTTGGTGGATATAGAGAAAGGGCGGGAAGATGTAAACATATCCAATATATAACAAAAGATAAAAAGAAAGTAGATTTGCAGGGAAGTTGGGAAGAACGATTTGTAAAATTTCTTGACGAAAAAAGCGTGAAGTGGGAGAGAAATAAAGTTGGATACAAATACTTGTTTGAAGATAAACAACGGCAGTATTATCCGGATTTTTATCTGAAAGACTATAATGTATTTGTGGAAGTAAAAGGATATGAAACAGAAAAAGATAAAGCAAAGTGGATGCAATTTCCATTTAAACTTTTAATCGTAAAAAGAAAAGAAATTTTTGATTTGGAATGTTGGTATAGTAGCTCTTTAAAAAAATAGAAAACTTCGACAGTGTGGACGCCAATTCCTACGGCGTTCCAGTGGTGAACAATCTAATCAAAATCACCACGCGATTTAATGCGTTCGTAGTGTAAGCGGCCGAAACCAGCTGGCTCTTAACCAGCATAGGGAAACCTACTCACAGGTTCGAATCCTGTCGAACGCACCAATTTGGGGAGCTAGTTTAATGTGGTAAAACTCGTCTGTGACATGGACAAGTATGCAGTTCGAATCTGCAGCACCCCACCATCGGAATGTAGGCACGTAACTTGGTAGCGTTCCCGGCCTGGAACCGGGTGTCATTATGACCTTGCAGGTTCAAATCCTGTCATTCCGACCAATTCCAATGGCGCGTTACACAACGCGAGTTGTGGTAAAGCCGACGCGTCGATAAAAATATCGGCAGTAATTTAAATTGCTCACTGGTATATTGGCAGTGCCTTGGCCTCTGAAGCCAATGAATCCTGTTCGATTCAGGAGTGAGCGGCCAATTTAATCCGTATATCGTCTAGTGGTAGGACGTGGGACTCATAAGCCTAAAGCAGTAGTTCGATTCTACTTTTACGGACCAATTTAATATGTGCTCATGGTGAAACTGGATATCATTTAATCCTACGAAGATTAAGTTTACCGTTCGAGTCGGTATGGGCACACCAGTTTAAGGCAACATTGCCCCTGTAGTGATAATGGCAGCATACGGCTTTGGTAAAGCTGAGGATTAGGTTCGATTCCTAACTGGGGCTCCATTTTATATTCTTGACATTAAAATAATAAGTAGTAATATATATGTGTGTCACCGACTCCAAGTGCGGGTATGTTCCGCACGGGTGACACAATGCGTTAGTGGCCGACTGGATAGGCACCTGTCTTCCAAACAGGAAGGGTTAATCCCCGCAAGTGGGTTCGATTCCCATCTAACGCTCCAATTTCTAAACTTGACATTTATTATAAAAGTGGTATAATAAAGCATGGATAAAATAATCTTTCTTGATGTTGATGGTGTATTAAACTATCAATATTGTCCTGACCGTATTACGCGTGAGAATGGGAAACTATCTAAATTGATGGGCCTTTCTTCTCTGCACATTTACACGCTCAATAAAATTCTCAAGGCAACCAACGCTAATATTGTATTGTCAAGCACATGGAGAAAGCATGAGTTTACTTTTAATTATCTGGTCAAAGCAGGAATTCATGAATGGTCCACACGATATTTAGGCAAGACAGCATCCATAGGCGAGCGTGGCGATGAAATTCTTAAATGGATTGCTGACAATAAATTTACAGGTAAGTATGCGGTATTAGATGATGTAAGATGTAATGGTATACCGGCCGCAAATATGTTTAACATCAACAGCGACACAGGTTTAACAGAACAAAATGCGGTAGACATAATAAACTTTCTAAATGGATGATTATTAAAGAGTTGACAAAAATATAAAAAGTCGTATAGTTCAGGCACTATGAAAAAAGACAACAAACGATTCTATCTGTATATTGAAGTGAACCAGAACCAGTTATTTGTGTTTGCTAGTGACACTGGTCATCCCGGCTACAAACTTGTTACCTTGAAAGATATGAATAAGGAATGTTGTATGTCTAGTGATATACGCATTCAGCCAATCAAGTTGAAAATTAACGTTAAAGATTTGGCATAAAATAGTTGACATGTTTCTGAAAACCTGTAATATATATGTTTATGATTAAGCAATCACAAAGTCAATCGAGTTCCAGTCAAATGACTGGCTGATTTGCTTTGCGATAATTTCGAAAGCCCTCAGCTAGGCAATCTGGCTGGGGGTTTTTTGTTCTTTAAAATAAATTGGTCTATGGCGTAGTGGTAGCGCGGGTGGCTTTGAACCATCAGGCTGAGGTCCGATTCCTTGTAGACCAGCCAATTTAAGTGGTAGTGGTCCGGTTGGTCGAGGAACTTGTCTTGAAAACAAGCGGGGCCTAAAAACCTTCAGGGGTTCGAATCCCTTTACTACCGCCAATTTATGGATAGTTGGGTGAGTCCGGTTTAAACCGCCACGGTGCTAACGTGGTGCAGCCTAAAAACTGCCACAGGTTCAAATCCTGTACTATCCTCCAGTTTAACCGAGTGTTTTATGGATACGTTAAGCACAATGGCAAGTCTAGCCGTTTCGAAAACGGCGGTTGTTAACTCAGCCTGAGGGTTCGACTCCTTCCGTATCCGCCAAT
>Ga0315274_10011458_pt1 | contig 12714 bp, 19 predicted proteins | sample YL17G02_20_MG_FD_203700 | JGI IMG/M metagenome (GOLD analysis project Ga0315274, IMG submission 203700) | Sediment microbial communities from Yellowstone Lake, YNP, Wyoming, USA - YL17G02_20 | ecosystem: Environmental > Aquatic > Freshwater > Lake > Sediment | place: USA: Wyoming | collected... | reverse complement strand
TATTTTAATTATTGGAACTTGATTTTATGGTTTAATGAAAGTATCAGAAGATTTAATAAAATACATAAAATCAGCAGGAATTGAACAAATAATCATTAAAAAGACAAGAGGTGCATGTGAAGAGTATAATAAACTTTATAAAAATAAAAATATAATTGCTGCTTTTCATTTAACCTGCTAACCTTTCACCACCAACCTGTACGTGCTTTTTCATTTAAATACCTCCTTAACCCCCGGTATTCTCAAATACCGGAGGTTATTTTTTTTATAAATAAGTTTTTTGAAAAAAAAGAAGGATTTTTGAAAGATATGAAGTATAATAAATATAGAAAACTATATTATTATAATGAAATACTTCGAAAAATGTAATGATTTTGGAACATAAATGAAATAGTTGGGTTATTTTGAATTAGGCAAAAGAGCAACATATCATTGGATATTGGAGGATCGATAAAATGAAAAGTTTAAAACTTAAAGATCTGCCTTTGGACGAAATAGATATAAGCATCTCAAATGTTCGAAAATCCAATCTTGAGGAGGGTATTGAGGAGCTTGCAAACAGTATTAGAAAAATCGGCGTTCAGCAACCAATTGTGGTTTTCAGAAAAGGAGACAGATATGAATTAATCATTGGACAACGCCGATATCTAGCCTGCAAGAAAATCGGTAAGATAAAAATCCCTGCTCTTATTACTGCTATAAAAAATAAAACTGAAGCTACTATTGTATCTTTCAGTGAAAATATACACCGCCTTGACCTTGAATATAGAGATAAAATGCAGGTTGCTATAGAATTGCTGAATAAACTTGGTTCTATTAATAAAGTGGCGGAATATCTTGGAATATCTTCCCAAACGGTAAGAAATTATACAGGTTATGCTGGTGTTCCAGAGCCAATAAAAAAGATGGTAGAAGGAAAAAAGTTAAGTGCAACTACTGCTACATATATAACAAAAAATATCCTAGACGAAAAACAAGCTTTAGAAATTGCAGAAAAAATAAAGGAAATACCTCGTAGTGAAGAACGAAGGAAAATAATTAATGTAGCAAAAGAAAATCCTATGAAAACTCCAGAAGAAATTGTAAAGATTGTAAATGGGCAGAAGTTTAAAAAAATAACTATTGATTTAACGCAAAGAGTAGCTAATGCACTATCACAGGCTTGTTATAAATATGAAAGTGATGCCAAAGACATTACTTCAGAAGCCCTTGAAGAATGGCTCAATAGAAGAGGATTTCTATGATGAATAATTTGAATGAAAATAATGCATTAGCTATTATATTTGCTAATACAAATAGAAAGAATAGAAATGTAGATCTGTTTACTATGGCAGAGTGTTTTGATCATCTTGTTAAATTGTATGGATCACGAAAGGCTGTAGCAAAGAAAGTTGGACTTTCTACAGAGATGATAAGGGAATTTTTAATTGTTTTAAAGTTACCTATAAAGATACAAAAATTAGTTTCAGAGAGAAGAATAGATAGTATTGATGTGATAAAAGAGATCTCAATTATTAAATATCCATCAAAACAGATTAAGGCAGCACATGCATTTATAAATTCTTTATCAAAGGATGTCAGGGATATTAAACGACTTGTTAAAAATACAAAGCTTCCAATTGAAGATGCAAAGAAGATAATTTTAGATGCAAAGCCAAAGGGATTACATATTTTTATAATGGACTTTGATGAGGAAACATATCATGCAATTATAAGAAAAGCTAAAATTCTGAAAATTAAGCCTGCAGAGTTAGTGAAAGGAATAATTACGGACTGGCTAAAACAAAAAATGAAGAAAAAAGAAGAGAGATAGAGGTATGCTCATGACATCTTCCAGAACAATTTTAAGTAATTTAAGAAGCCTTAAAGCCTATCTAAATCCAATTCTTACATCAGAGCAACCGACATATTTTGAAAAGCTCATTGCCGAGACTTTTAGTAATATCCTTTATTTACCATTATATACAAGTGATAATGATAATCCAAATATTCCTCATCGTGTAACTTGGCAAGGTAGTATCAACCCTGTTTCCAAAGCACCAAAAGGAAAACCAGATGTTATTGCATATTGTTATAATTACTATCTTATAATAGAAGCAACACTAAAGACTGAGGCTAGTCAATGTTCTAAGGAATATGCATCATCTATTCGACATTGTGAAGATTTTTGCAATCATAATGGAATATCACAAAAAGATGCTTTCGTTTTAATAGTATGTACTGAACTGCATGGAGACACCTATCGAACAATTAAAAATAATTCTGTAGAAGAAAGATCCAAATTCATTCCAATTAAAATTTCAGAATTAGAGAAAATCCTCCAAACTTCTATTTTAGCATTCACATTAAGGCATTTGGAACTACGGAAACTTTTTTATGATATTTCTGATTGTATTAGGGATTCATCTTCATTAACAGCTTTCTCTAAGTCAGTAGATAGATCCATAACAGAGTGGCAAAAGGAAGTTCTCATATTGGAGAAGAATGCTTACATTGGTGTAAAATCCTATGAGGCGATGCGAAAGATTGGAAAAAATCATATAAGTACATCAGAAATATTGAAAAAATTACAAAAGCATACGATTGTTAAGCAATATCTTAATATCATTGGGGAGAATATAAGTATTAAAGTAATTGAAGACAGTTTAATTCAACAAAGTTTTGCAGCCAGACTTACTACTACATATGCTGGAGAAGGACTTTTTGATACTTTACCTTACGAAGATTTCAAGCGGAGAAATCTGAAATTAATAGATGCGGTGATGAAGATAAAATGAATGGTTCAAGCATATTTAAAAAAAAGCATTCCAAAAACCAATCGATTTCTAAGAATAGTAAATGGTGGGAACCCATAGAAAAAGCTTTTGCTGGGACAGATTTAAAGGGACTTAAAATTAATTGTCCTCAATGCAAAGAAAAGGGGATAGTTACTACCAGATGGATTAAAGGACCAGCATTGAAACCTATTTACATTCTGCATATTAAATGGAGAAAAGTAAAAAAAGTATGTGAACTCAATCAAGAACAATCTAATAATGTCCGAGGCCAAGTTTCTATTTTAGAAAGTGATATTGAGAGACTTTTAGAATCTAGAAAGCCATTTATACTTTTTAGCGGTGGGAAGGATAGTCTTGCTACTTTAGCTTATTTAAAAGATATTGCAAAAAGGGTCAATATTGATTTGACTGCACTTTATGTCGATACAACAGCAGGGCTTCCTGAGAATATGGAATATGTAAAGAAAGTTTGCAGATACTTAGGAGTTAATCTCAAAGTAGTAAGACCAAAAATAGATTATTTTACGTTAGCAAAAAAATGGGGCATTCCAAGTTTCGGTTATAGATGGTGTTGTCGGGAATTAAAAATCAAGCCTATTGAGGAATATTTGGATAGCATAAAAGAACCGAAAGTTGTTTTTGATGGAATTAGGGCAGCCGAATCCAACCAAAGAAAAAAATATATTCCACTATGGTATCACCCGACTTTCAAATGTCTTTCTGTTAGCCCCATCTTTTATTGGTCTGACTACAAGGTAACTTCCTTTATAAATAGTAACGGGATACCTAAGACTTTATTACATTCACTAGGGACATCTACAGAATGCTGGTGTGGTGCATATAAAACTGAGTCAGATTTTAGGAAATTATATGAATTGAATAGAAACATGTTTTACAAGTTAGTCGAAATAGAAGAAGAAAACAAAAATAGATATACTTTCATTTATAAAAACGGCCAAAAAATACCTCTAAAGAATTTGGAAGGACAAATTTTAAAAGTAAAGAATAAGGATAGAAAAAGTAAATAGAGTATACCGTTCTTCTGCATATATCGCTCCATCTCCTAACGAGACTATCAGATTGGAAATTTAAAAATGAGAAAGTTTATTTTAAACAAACCAGAATGGTCAACAGAACCGAAACCTCTTGATTTTAAAGTTGTTAATCAACCTCTCGAAGAAGTAATAAATCAGGTAATTTCTCAACTAAAGAATAAAAATAGAAAACCAGATAATTTCTATTTTCTTTTAAAGGCTTTACTTACTACAAGTTTCCAAACATACAAAGCAATCCGTAAACTTGTCGCAAAAGATCCAAAATATCCTGCTCAAGCCCACGTTTTAGGACGATCACTAATAGACACTCTTTTCACAATAGTAATGTTAGTAGAAAAACCTTTGGAGTATTCTAGATGGTATGAGTCAGCAGGTTATAAGGTAATATGGGAAGAATACGACAGAGAATTAAAGAGATATGGAAATGAGCCAAATTGGAAGGGATATCTTGATGAGAAGAAGAAATTTTTGGATGCATCTGCGGAGCTTTATGGCTTATCGGAGGATCAAAAAGTAAACCCGAACAAGCATATAAAGTACTGGCCCATTCCTTCTCAAATGCTGAAATTTAAGATGGTTTGTAACGAAAAACAAAGATTTCTAGAAGAAGTATATTCTTGGCGGTACAGGCAGAGTTCGGAATGGAGCCATCAAGCCTGGGGTGGTATGGCAGCAGGAATGTTTGCAACCATACCTGAGTATCATTGGCATCCTGGGAAGTTTGAATCGGATGCGGTTTATACAGGCATTTTATTCTTGCTGATGATCCTTTCTGAAATAGGAGCAGCATGTAACTATGGACTCAAACAAAAATTGAGATATATATGGACAATCTTGAATAGTTATTTTGAGGAAGCAGCAGATTATTATTCCTTGAGATACAATGAATTATTACAATAGAAAGATAACATTAAATAAAACTTATTGTGACCCCACAGGAGGTTCTTTTTTAGATCACCAAAAATTTAGATCTCCATATTTCGCATATAAGGGGGGTGTTTTACCTTTTCACGTATGATCATAAGCGACTCCTCAAAATTTCTTCATACAAGCGGTATATAAACATCTTTAAAAATCAAGCAAACCCTTTATTTATAATGGTTACAGCGATTTCAAGTAAAAAATCATCTCCGATTTTTGCCAGATAGCATTAAAAGAATTCATAGAAAGGTCAAGAAAGATAAAATAAATCATCTTTAATGCTAAAAAATATTTGACAAATGATAATACAAAAGCAAATTAAGAGAACCAAGAGAAAAAGCTGGTTTGACTAGAAGAGAGCTTGCTGATAAAATTGGTTGCCGGGAACATAGTATAATTCGATAGGAAAATGGAGAGATTAAAAGACCATTAACCCCATATCAGAAAGAATTGGAAAAGTTTTATTCGGAAATAATGAGGTCAGATAAACTGATAAATCCATGTAAGTAATAATCTTAATTAACCAAAAGGGTAGGGGATTTATTTTTAGATGGTTAAAAATAAAGCTTTCAAATTTTGCTGAAGGGCTTTTTTATTTTAAAGAAGGATTTTATAAAATTATGTAGTAGTATAATATATAATATTTATTTAATTTTAAAGACAAACTAAAAAATAAAGTAAATAAAAAGGCAATTCTTTGATGAAAAAAAATAGATTTTCTTCATTGGGTATTGTTTTTATTCTAATTATACTTCTTTTTTTAACCGTTTCTTCCCAAGCAATCAATGTAAAAGATTATATCCAAGGAAAGCTTCCTTCTATATTTGGTTTTTATTTTTCTTCTCTTGAAGACCTTGACTCATATGAGAAAGAGTTTATCGATTTATTACATAATTTACCAGAAGAAGAACAGGAATACTATGCCAAAGAAGCCTATAAAAATGGTTTTTCCCTGGAACTTCTAAAAGAGGTTAAAGATGGTATAAAAAATATTATAGAAATAATAAAATAAGAGCATTTGTTAAAATAAGTAAATTAATAAATAAAAAGAGTTAAGGAAGAAGATAATATTATATGTAATTATATAGACATAAAGACTACTTTATTTTTACCGAGATACTTTTAATACTACAAAAAAATGAAGTTATATAAAGTTAGGAGATAAATTTTACAGATCATATGAAGAAAATAGATAATTTTGAAATAGTTAAAAGTTTAAATAATATCCAGAAAGAAATTATTATTTGGGAAGTAAGGATATCAGAAAAGGAAAAGGAAGTTTCTGATTTATCAATTCAAACCCAAAATTTAAAAATTACCCTAAATCTATTTCTGGGTGAATATAATTCAAGGGTTGGTGTACTTTATATAAGCTTAGATAAAATCAAACTAAGAATAAAGGAATATCAAAATAGAATTAATCTTGCTAAAGACAAGAAGCTATCTCCAGATGATTTATATAATATTGAAGCAGAAATAAAGGAAAATTTTTTCCAAGAAAGAAGTAAGCTCGATAATTTAGAAAGTGAGACCTCTGATTCTTCTGAAGAATATGGCAGAAATTTAGAAAAAGAAAAGAAAAAATATTCAGACCTTGAATCTCTAGAAGAACTAAGAAAACTCTACCGTAAACTTTGCTTAAAGTTTCATCCGGATAGAGCTAAGAATGAAGAACAGCGAAAAGAATTCGGAAAAATCTTTCCCAAAATAAATGAAGCATATCAAAATGGCGATTTAGATACTCTTAAAAAATATATGAAACAATTAGAACGAGAGGAACAGATATCTAAGGAAACTCCAGAAGAAAAACTTGCTAGATTGAAGAAGGACTATAAAGTTATTTTGGGTATTATATTAAAAATAAAAAGGGAACTAGAAGATTTGAAAACAAGCGAGACGTATAAGTTAAAAGAGAAGGTTGATCAAGCTAAGGGGAAAGGAAGAGATCTGCTTCAAGAGCTTGCTACCAGTATAAATTTAGAGATATCCGAGAATCAAAGAATACTCGATAACCTTGTTAATCAATATAAAGAGATAATTGTTAGGATAATATAGTAATATGACTGAAAATAAAAAATTAATTATTAAAAATTCGTATGATTTAGCTAAATTCAACCCTAATATGCGAAAAGAACTTGTTCTTAGGGGGCTTAATGCGATAACGGAAGTTAGAGACGCTAACTTTTATTTTTTCAAAGGCGAAGAGCATAGAATAAAAAGAGAGTATAATGAGGCAATATCATATTATGAGAAAGCTTTGCAGATTGATCCTGAATATAAAGATGCTTTTTTCTATTTAGGGTGGCTTTATAATAAAAAAGGGGATTATGAAAAAACCATAGAGGCTTACCAGGAAGTTATTCGTATCAACCCTGATTACACTTATATACATTATAACTTAGGTTGGGCTTATGGCGAACTGGAAAGATATCAGGAAGCTGTTAATGCTTTTAAGGAGGCGGTGAAACAAAATCCAGAAGATGCAGATTTTCATTATAGCCTGGGATGGGCGTACAGCCAATTAAAGGATTATGAAAAAGCTGTTGAATCCTTTAAACAGGCTCTGCGTATTAAGCCGGATTATACTTTTGCCCACTATAGTATGTGAATGATTTATCTGGTTCAAGGGTATAGAAATGGCGCTGTTAAAGAATATACAATTCTCAAAGATTTAGATCAGGAAACAGCAGATAAATTATTTGATATTATTTATAAAAACTTCCTAAAAGCTACTCAAGAAAATCCCCAACATGCCGATGCTTTTTTCTATTTAGGATGGCTCTATAATAAAAAAGGGGATTATGAAAAAACCATAGAAGCTTACCAGGAAGTTATTCGTATCAATCCTGATTACACTTATATTTATTATAACTTAGGCTGGGCTTATGGAGAACTAAAAAAGTATCCGGAAGCCGTTAACGCTTTCGAGAAAGCGATTGAACGAAATCCCCAAGACGCGGACGCTCATTACGGTCTGGGATGGATGTATAATCAATTAAAAGATTATGAAAAAACCACTGGAGCTTATAAACAGGTTATTCGTATTCAACCAGGTTATATTTATGCCCACTACGGCCTGGGAATGATATATTTTTTGGTTCAGGGGGATAGGAATGCTGCTTTAGGTGAATATAAAATTCTTAAAGATTTAGATCAGGATATAGCAAATAAATTATTTGACCTGATTTATAAATAAATGTGATGTTAAAAGAGATAATTTTCTTTGAACAAAAATTTCCAATTTTAGACTAATTACCTATATGAGGAGAGATAAAATAATGAATCATATTATCGAGAAATTATTTCAATATTCCAATGATTTGATAGCAGAAGAAAGGGAAAAAATTGATAAAGACTTGGCAAGCGAAATAAAAAAGATTGAAGATGATTTGGCAAAGCGAAACATGCTTAATTCTGGAACATGGTATTCAAAACGAATTGAGATTAACCTAAATGCTTTTGAAGAATTTATACAATTTAGAGTAGACTCTGATTTAAAAAACTTCCCTTTACCGAAAACTGAAATTGTGTATAAAAAAATATATGAGAGAGCAACCGGAGGACTAAAAGAAGGATATCCTTTTGGGATTCGAAATATAATTGATCAGATGAAAAGGAATAAGGTAGAACAAAGTTTCTTAGATAGTACCGAAAAGAACATTCGAGAAAAAATGATTTATCTTGATAGTATTGTTAAAAGAGAGATAAGAAAGGATAAAGAAAGAGAAAAATTTAATAAGTCATTTGAAAAAGATAACTATAATTTACTAAAAAAAATTGCAAATGAATTAGATGAAATTAATATATTTTTTAATGAAAGATATGGTGATAAAAAAGGTTTATTTACTTATTGGGAATATAAATTCTGGTTTGAGGTTAATAAACCATGTGTTACTAAAGATGATTTTAAAAATTGTAGTGGATATCTTTCAAACCTTATTAATAGTATAAAGAAGGATCAAATAGTAAGGATTATTGGTAAAATTGAAGGTAAGGATAGTCAGGAACCGAGGTCTATATCTTATTTGGAAAAGTTACTCAAAGATATGTTTCCAGATAAAGACTCAAAGAGTATAATCAGCTGTTTTAGAAGAATATTAACAATTCGAGCTAATATTTTCCATAAAGAAACCAAATATATTATTGAAGCATTCAATGAGCTCAAACTAGATTATCCCATAGAAGATTATCAATTTACTTTTAATATTATTATTGATAATTTTGCAGATCAAATCAGCAAATTGCATAATATTTTTAGTTTGAAATAATTAATTTCTTTAAAAGAAACAGATATAGTGTTTTTAATGAAGGTTGCAGATGAACATCCATAAAAACAAGGATTGAAACGAAATAGACCACATATTATAACAATATCTAAATTATGTAATATATATGGTTAGAATAAGAGTAGGGGTATACTTATTAATAGATAAAGGTTAATAATTAATTAAATCGGATTCATATCGTTTTATGTTTATAATTCTCAGATATATTAATGATTATTATAATTATTTTAAATTGGCTTAAATACTTTTTATTTTGTTGATTAAATAAAATAGATAAAATATTTATAAAAACCTTATTTTGAAATAACATAGAAATTTTATTTTAAATGCTTAAAATCACCCCTTCAATTTTCGCTTCTAAAGGGCTTATTATACATTACGAGGTCTTATTATATAACCTGGACTAAAATAATGCCTTAAAAAGCGGTTTTTGTGCATTTCTATAAATCGCTGTAACGCTTATAATATAAGGGTTATAGCGATTTACTACATTTATAATATTACTTTATTTATGCCTATTTTTGTCTCTATATTCCGGTTAAAATTAGTCTGAGTGATCTATTTTAGATTAATTTAAAAGAAAATATATTGAAAAAAATAAATAATAATATTTTATGAAAAACTTAATAAAATGATATAATAGCATATGATGAAAATTGATTTAACAAAGTTAAAAGAGCTTAGAGTAAAGGCTGGCTTGACAAGAGATGATATATTTCTAAGAGAACTTGCTGATAAAATTGGTTGTAGGGAAATAGTAATTATAAGATAGGAAAATGGGAAAGTTAAAAAACCGCTACCACTAAATATCAGAAAGCATTAGATAAATTTTATATTGAAATGATGTTTAAATAAAAGAATAAGAAGAATAAGACAACTTAAATGTTTGTGATTTATTTTTTTATAATATTACTTTACATAAGATATATTATAGGACGTTGTAAAATTTAAAAAAATATAAAATTCCGGAAACTCTATTCTTTTATAATGTATACTTCTCTAATGCCAATGTAATTTTAATAGCTTCTTCTACTTTTTGTAAACAATCATTATTTACGCTTCCTAATTTTTCAGTTATACGTCTTTTATCAATTGTTCTAATTTGTTCACATTGTATAACACTATCTTTGGTTAGACCACCTTCACCTTTGTCAATCCATACATGAGTTGGATATTTCTTTTTAAATCTATCCCTACTTGTAATAACTATTATAATGGTCGTTGGAGAGTATTTATTATTTATGTTATTCTGAACAATTAAACAAGGTCTTGTTTTACCGGTTTCAGAGCCTATTTTCGGCTCTAAATTTACATATACAATATCTCCTTTTAATATATCCATTGCCTATTATTCCTGCTCTCCATCAGCATATTTGAAATCATTACAGATTTCCAGATTTAATTCTGCAGTATCTTTACACTGTTCGACTAAAGCTTTCTTTAACATTTCCATTTTTACTTTTTCGAGATACTCTTTTGTTGCTTCTCGTACAATATCACTAAAATTAACATTTAATTCTTTGGTTATTTCTTTTGCTTCTTCTATTAAACCATGCGAAAAACATATATTTTTTCTTATCATAATAGTTCCGCTCATTTTACACACCTCTTATATAATATAATCATATGGATATCATATGGATGTCATATGGATACCATATGCATATTATATACACATACAATGTTTATTGTCAATAATTTTACTATTAATGAAGCCTGTTCTACCTTTTTCTGTTACAAAAACTATAAAAAAACTATATTTTTTATATATTATTATATTTACTCTATAAAGATAATTTATCAAAAACGCTGTAACCCTTATATAAAAAGGATTTGCAAGATTTACAAAAACGCTCCTATACTGCATATACGAAGGAATTTTGACTTGTCCCTTATGATTATACCTGTTTAGAAAAAGACCCCTCTTAAAAACGAAAATACGAGTTCTATTTTTTGAAATCCATTAACCTCCCCTGCTCTTTTAATATAAAGATTCCGGTTTTGTTTGTATTTCCTGAGACAATAGTATGTTCATCCATTATAAGTTTAAAGATATGGCTTGTTGAGTGAAGAAGGGAAAATTATTAAAGCTCCTTGGTATTTTATTTTTTTCTAACATAGGTTTAGGTTTATATGAATATATTTTTATATTTTTCTTTTTAAATATTTCTTCTCTCGTACCAAGTTCTTTAAGAGTCTCTAAATATTGAAGAATTGCGTCTTTTAAATTATTGTTAGCTTCTTCAACTGTTTCGCCTTGGCTAGCAATATCTAGTTCTAGGCAATGAGAAAAAAACATTTTCTCTTCTTTTGTAATTACATTTGTTAAACGAATATATATTGTTTTTTTCATTATAAAAAAATTCACCCCTAATAAATTGATAATATAATATTTAAAATACACATATTAATTAAATTATGTTTAAACCTTCTCTTTGAGTATAAATGAGGAAACCCGGTTGTTAAACCATCAGTCCTCTTACAAAAATTTAGAAAAGGTACCGAATTATTGAGCTGATACACCTTCCCTATTTATTTAATGTCAAATATTGAGACCATATTTTTTCCATTTCCTTTCCTTATCATACGAGTTTTTCAAGTTCGCCTTTTAGCACAATAACAGCCTCATCAAGGTTATCCATCCTTTCCTCAAACTGACTAAGCGCTTCACTATTTAATATAACATCCAGCACTTCATGAGGCTGAGTGGAGAATTTTAGAGACCCATGTACACATAATTTATTCCTCTTTGATCTTATGTATTGTCTTAGCGTTGTCTTTCCTAGTGGAGAGTCAAGTATATTATCTATAGGATCCAGCAATAACCCGTACCCCAAAGGATTAAGAATACGGTGGAAGACACCTCCCTTAGGTTCATTTCGCGAATCTTTGGTAATGAACATAGTCGATATAAGATGGAGAAGGCCAAAATTAAAGAAATTTCTCGCAACTTCATTAAATATAATTTCAGGACTACCGCCTGACGCATAAATGTACATCTGACAGTGGCGAATAAGAGAATAAATAGATTCTTCGTCGTATTGTTTCATTATATTTCTCCCGAATAATTAATATGCAAATACTCTTCCCCCCCAATTTTTTTAACTAAAATGGAACAACACATCCTGATTTTTCCATGATTTAGTTTCCCATTTTAAGAGGTCTTCCTTTAGGACGCCAATCTATAATAATAACTAAAGCCTCAACTATCTGGTTAAAAACTCCTCAGATCCTATAGGTTTTCCGCTAAAAGTTACCAAATTATTAATATGATATACCTTACAAATTCATCTAATTTAAAAGTAAAATATTAATTATCTAAAAAATGTGATGTGTCTACATTTTATTTAAAGATACCTTTTAGCTGTTCAGTAAAAAAACCTACCAAAGGACCGTCCCCTGTATTATTATTATTATGTATTATTATGTATTGTTATAATGAGAAGGTCAGCCTGTTAACATTAGACATCGTGTATAAGATGTCTAATGTTAACAGGCTGACCCCAAAGAAGATATTAAAGTAGAACTTGTTTCAATGGAGTTTATGGAGTATTAACACTTCCTATTACTTGTCCTTCAATTATTTCTTCATTCTCTTTTATAAGAATTTTCAATCTTCCAGTTGCGGTAGATTTAATCTCCATAACAATTTTTTCTACCATTTTCTCAGCAATA